>ENA-UOWO01007177-UOWO01007177.1-activated-sludge-metagenome-genome-assembly--contig:-NODE-7177-length-11115-cov-10.989964_pt1 | contig 11115 bp, 2 predicted proteins | sample MGYA00238148_ERZ761564 | MGnify/ENA primary metagenome ERZ761564 (study PRJEB28885, sample SAMN05720194) | activated sludge metagenome | isolation source: Anaerobic digester | place: USA...
GTGATGGATTCCAGGTCGAGGTGGTTGGTGGGTTCGTCCATGAGCACAAAGTTGGGGAAACCCAGCATCACTTTGGCCAGCATACAACGTACCTTTTCTCCCCCCGACAATACGCTGGAGTGTTTGTGGACTTCATCACCTGAAAACAACATCCGGCCCAGGAAGCTGCGGATGAATTGTTCGTCTTTGTTTTCGGAATATTGGCGCAGCCAGTTGATCAAATCGGTATCATTGGCCGCTTTAAAAAATTCCTGATTTTCGTTGGGAATGTAGCCTACCGTAATGGTTTGCCCAAACTCAAAAGTACCCGCGTCCGGTTTTTGTTTGCCCGCCAGGATTTGATAAAAGGACGTGATGGCGGTAGCCTCGCGGCTGATGATGGTGATTTTTTCGCCCTGGTTAACCGTAAAAGACACATTGGCAAACAACAAACTGCCATCCGAGGCGGTGGCTTTGAGGTCGCGCACGGCCAGGAGTTGATCCCCTGGTTCCCGTTCCATTTGGAAGTAGATGTAGGGGTATTTGCGGCTGGAAGGTTTGATGTCTTCCAGGTTGAGTTTTTCCAGGGCTTTTTTGCGCGAGGTTGCTTGCCGCGACTTGGAGGCGTTGGCGCTAAAGCGTTGGATAAATTCCATCATCTCCTGGCGCTTCTGCTCGATCTTTTTGTTCTTGTTGGCCGCCTGCTGGAGCATCAATTGGCTCGATTCGTACCAGAAGGAATAGTTACCCGTAAAGATGTTGATCTTTTGGAAGTCGATGTCCGCCACGTGGGTACACACCATGTCCAGGAAGTAACGGTCGTGAGAAACGACGATCACCGTATTTTTAAAATCCGCCAGGAAGTCGGCCAACCAGGTGATGGTTTCGGCGTCCAGGTCGTTGGTCGGCTCGTCGAGTAGCAGGATATCGGGATCGCCAAAAAGGGATTGCGCCAGGAGCACCTTCACTTTGTCGGAACCGTTGAGGTCTTTCATTTGGCGGTAGTGCAAATCCTCCTTCACGCCCAGGTTGCTCAGCAGGGTGGCCGCGTCGCTTTCGGCGGTCCAGCCGCCCATTTCACCGTACAGGTTTTCCAGATCCGCCGCCCGCAATCCTTCTGCTTCGGTCGCATCGGGATTCATGTAGATGTCGTTTTTTTCCACCATGATGGCGTACATCTCCTTGTGTCCCATCAACACGGTGTCCAATACGGTGAATTCCTCAAATTCAAAGTGGTTCTGCTTGAGCACCGCCATGCGGTTGTTGGGCTCCAAAGAGACCGAACCGCGGTTGGGGTTGATTTCGCCCGAGAGAATCTTCAAAAATGTGGACTTGCCCGCGCCATTGGCACCAATCACGCCATAGCAATTGCCACGGGTAAACTTGATGTTGACTTCATTGAACAAAACCCGCTTGCCGTACTGCAAGGACACATCGCTGACTGTGAGCATTGGAGGAGGTATTTTTTTGCGGGGGCGAAGGTAAGAAAAAGATTGGAGTGGGTGGAAAAAATATGGGATGAATACTACAAAACACTCAATCAATCCAGACTGAAGAATCCACAATGGTCATTGATCCAAGCGCATTTGTTCCAGGTTTCCTTCCCAGTGTAGCTTCCCACGCAATTCGCGAATTGCCGCTTGTTGAAGAAGCTGAATGTACAATTTCAAAGCCTGCTCCATCACTGCTTTTTTGGTTTCAAGACCACTTAACGAAATGGCTTGATCCATTAGTTGGTCATCAATTACGATATTGGTACGCATCTATATACCTATTTTAGGGTAATATATACATGGTTTTACTAAAGTGCAAGCCTTGAGTATCTAGCCAGCAAATACCAAACAAGCTTTGGTGTCCTGTAAAAGTTTAGCACCCGCCTGCTCTGAAAAAGATCCGCAGCAGGCGGGTGCTAAGTTTTTACGAAATCCTCAGATTCTAAGTCCGGGTGATCGCCTAGCTACTCGCGGGCTATTTTCCCCACCCTTTCCATATACACCAATTTCCCTCCGGCATTCACCCTCAACAGATACGTCCCTGCTGGCAAATCCCGCAAAGCAATCCGTTCATTCACTGTTGAATGTTGCCCCAAACGGCGTCGCCAGACCACCCGACCGGTCAAATCCAGGACTTGTACTTCCAAGGGCAAGGACGCTTTCAAGCGCAATTCCAATTGAAGGACATCCGTTGTTGGGTTGGGGTAAATGCGGGCGTGTTCCACTACCGCAACATCAAATGTGCCCGTCGTTTGTACCACGATTGATTCACCCGATTGACAGTTTTTGCTGTCGGTGATCACCACGGTATAGGTTCCGGCTGGGATGTTGCTCAATTTGTCCGTCGTTTCGCCATTGCCCCAGCGGTAGCGGTAGGGGGCGGTGCCACCCGTTGGATTGGCCTTTACCGAGCCATTGGCCAAGGCACCTTTGGGCGAAACTACCTCAAAAGCGACCCGGATCGGGTCGGGCTGGGTTACGGCATAATTGAAGAACAAGGAACAATTGTCGGCATCACTCACCAGCAGGGAGTATTGCCCGGCGCGCAGGTTGTTCAAGCGGCGTACATCCAGACCCAGTACTTGTCCCTGGGCATTTTGCCAGGTCCAGCGGTAGGGTGTTTGTCCACCACTGACCCCAATGGCCAAGGCACCCGTAGTACCGCCATTACAAGCCACGGCGGTAATGGTGTCTTTGACCTCAATGCCGTTGCTCGGTTCGGTGATGGTAAATGGGCCAAAGTTCATTTTGCAACTGTCGGAATCGCTGACCAGCAGATTGTATACCCCAGCCCGCAGGTTGTTGATGCTGCTGTTGCCGAGGCGGTTGTTCCAGGTGTATTTGTAGGGCGCTCTTCCGCCCTGTACCGTTACGGAAATGATCCCACTCGCCGTTCCCCGGCACCTCACGTTCGTAATGTTCAGTGAAGCCACTTGTACAGGCGCATTGCCCTGTACCGTAGCCGGAGCCAAACTGTCGGTGCACATGCGCGCATCGCTGACCAGGGCGTAATAAGCACCCGCAGGCACCTGGGTCAGGTCTTCGGTGCTGGCAACCAGTTGCCGGGTACTTTGATTGTACCACTTGTAGCTGTACGGCGCATTTCCGCCCGAACTCGACACATACACGCCCCCGGCAATGGTACCGCCACAAAGGCTGTTGCGGATGCTGTCGCGACGAATGCGCAACCTGGCGGGTTCAGCGATCGAATTGACCGTTGAGCGCACTTCACAACCTTTGGAGTCGATGACCAGTACCTGGTAGTCGTTGTCGGCGGGCAGGTTGCTCACTTTTGCGCTGGTCTGGATGGTATTGATCGGAGTCGCCACATTGTTGAAAACAAACAGATAAGGTGGCGTACCGCCCGTAATGCTCGCACTGACCTCTCCATCACGTCTGCCAAAACAGCTGATGTCAGTGGTGATAAACGAACTGAGTTGGATGGGGTCGCCCGCATTGCGCAACTTGATGGCTGGCGGCACAACCGAACAGCCATTGCCATCGGTCACGGTGACCGAATAATCGTCCGGGGGCTGGTTGAGGATGGCGCTGCTGCGGGCACCCGTACTCCATTCGTAAGTATACGGTAAGCTACCCCCAGTGGCCATTACGCTGAGTACATTTGAGCGGTCGCCCTGGCAAACGCTGGCCACTTGTACCCTGGTTTCGGCATTGAGTTTGCTGGGCTGGGTGAGTTTAAAATCGAGGTTCAGGGGGCAACCGTTTTCATCCAGCACAAACAGCCGGTAGTCACCCGCAGGTAAACGGTAGGCCGAAGGCGCGGTGGAATTGCTGCCCATCCAGTTGTAGCGATAAGGTGCATTTCCCCCACGGATTGCCAGTTCGACAAAACCCGTGGAATCCCCATTGCAAGTGATTTGCCCCAGGCCCAAGACCTCATGGGTGAGTTGTGGAGGGGTGCTGAGTTGGATCGAGTCCATTTCCAAAATGCAACCGAGCCTATCGGTAATGGTCAACCCAAACAGGCCAGCGGTGAGGTCGCGGCGGGCTTCCTCCGTGGATCCATCGTTCCATTTGAATTGAATGGGCGGATTTTCTACACGCAACATCTGTACGTTGATGAAGCCGTCCCGCGAACCAAAACAAAGTGGGGATACAGCGGTAATGTTGGCCAACAAAGGTTGTTTATCTGGCTGCAACACAAAGGTGGTATCAAAAAGACAACCCTGCGCATCTCTGATTCTGACTTTGTGCTTGCCGACACTCAGGTCAAGCACAAAATTTGTCGTATCGCCTTTTTCCCAGGCATAATGGAAGGGGGCGTTCCCAATGGGGGCAATCGAGACGATGCCATTGTTGAGCCCCAAACAAGTGGGTGGGTTGATCGTAGCTGTCAAGGCAATTTTGGAGTCGGCGCTCAGTCCCACCTTGAGGGTATCGGCGGTACAACCATTGGCATCGCGCACCAGCACCCGGTAAGTGCCTACACCCAGGCTGTTTATATTGGCAGTTGTTCTACCCGTGTTCCAGTTGTAGCGATAAGGCGCCGTACCTCCACTGACCGTAGTGGTTATTCGTCCCGTGGTGTCCCCAAAACATTTGGGCGCGGTAATGGTGGCTACCGTGGCCAAAAGTGGCGCAGGGCTCCCTACGGCTACCGTGAGGGTAGTTTGACAATTGTTGGCATCGGTAACGCTGACCCGGTAGTTTCCTGCCGACAGGTCACGAATCACCGGAAGGGTAACCCCATTTTGCCAGTTGTAGCGGTAAGGAGCAGTTCCTCCCCGACCACTTACCCGGATCAAGCCCCCCCGATTGCCCGCACATGTGACCGCCAAATTGGAGTCAACGGCAACAGTGAGTAGGGGAGGGGAAGTCAGTACAAAACTCCGGGTATACAAACACCCTGCTTCATCGGTAATGGTTACAGCATGTGCTCCGCGGGCTACCCGTTCCAGGTCTTCCCGAATCGAATTGTTGCTCCAGCGGTATTGGAAATTGCCTGCCCCGCCAAACACACTCAGGTCGATCCGACCATCCAAAGCGGCAAAACAAGTGGGTTGGGTAAATGCCGCCAAAACCCTTACGGAATCCGGTTCATTGAGCACCAGATTGTCAATGACGGTGCTACAAGTGCCGCTCGTGATTGTGACCGCATACGTCCCGCCCGCTACCTTACTCAACACGGCCAGGGTATCGCCATTGCTCCATTTAAAACGAGGATTGCCCCGCACATCCAGATTGATTTGGCCGTCTTTGGCACCATAACAGGTCACGGGTTGGATGTCGATGTTGCGCACCTCAACTCCGGGGCCGTTGACAATGGCGTTGCGGACAATAAAGCGGCAACCCCGACTGGAATTGTCGGTGATGGTCACGCGATAAGATCCCTGGGACAAACCGGTGATGCGGAAAGGGCCCAGTCCCACCCCACTGGAATCGTCGCGGATTCCCGCTCCACTCCATTCATACTTGAAGGGCGGCAGTCCATTGAGGGGCTCTACAGTGAGGGTGCCATTGTTGCCGTTGCATACACTAACATCCGTGGTGGCCCTTCTGATCGAATCAATGCTATTCGTGGAAGTAACGACCACTTTGCCCACACTGGCGCAGCCTTTGGCATCGGTAAGCGTCAATTGGTAGCGGGATTTTACACCCGTTTCCATTCCGGCTTCAATGCGTATGGCCGCAGTTTCTTCACCCGTACTCCACAAATAGCGGTAAGTTCCGGTTCCTCCGCTGGGCGTTGCGCCTAGCAACTGAGTCGATTCCAGGCACAGGTTGAAAGAATCCGAAGGACTAAAAGCGATGTTGGGTAAAGGGTTCACTTTCAGGGTAAACTCCCCGGTTTTTTTACAGCCGATTGGACTGGTCAATTCGTAAAAATATTTGGTGCTGCTACCCGGACTGACTTGTGGATTATTGATGAAGTTGCCCGCATTGGCTGGTAAGGCCCGATAAAAAGCCAAGCTCGCCTGGGTGAAATGATCGTCCTGGATTTTGGTGCGGTTGAGGTCGAAGATTTGTTGGGCACAAATCTCGGGTTGTTCAATCACCACGGGATTGGGCAGGGGATTGACTACCACAATAACTTCGGCCCGGCCATTGGAAAAACAGCGCAAGCGATTGTCCACCGCCTCTGCGTAGTAGCGATGAATGACAGGAACAAGTCCATTGTTGGCCGGAAGTTGGGGGAAAAATACCTGGCCAGAGATGATGGCACTCCCTCCCGTGGGCTGGGTGTACCAAAAAATCAGGTCTCCCTGTACCGGAGTGGCCCGGATCAAGGGCGCCTCACCCGAACAAACCGTGTCGCCCACCACCATTGGTAAGGCTAAAACGGTATCATCGCCACCGCCATTGCAGTTGTTGTCGAGGTTGTCACAAGGCACTTCGGGGCGTCCCGGATTGATTGCCGCGTTTTGATCGTTACAATCGGTGTTGTTGCGCACATAGCCCGTGGGCGGATTGGCGGAGCAGCTGTAAATGAACTGCGTCGCACTGCCATAACCATCCAGATCGGCATCGGCATAAAAAGGTTGTTCCGGCCAACCCAAGTACGTTGATCCATGCAGCGCAATGTGGTCAAGGCCAATATCGCCCAAAGAACCATTGCCTTTGATGCCCACAAAGCGGAATTGCATCACCGTACCGTTGTTGTATTTCCGCAAACTCAAAGACTCGCGAATCCACTGGTTGCCTTGGTTGCCTTTGCGCTCCCAAAGGGATTGCCAGCTCAGGCCCCCATCTACCGAAACTTCCAGGCGCAAGGTGCCTATTGAGGTCCCGTACATGTGGTAATAAAAGGAAAGGTGGCAGGTGTCGCTGTTTTTTTTATCCAGTTGAAAACAGCCAGATTGCAACAAGGCACGACTGCCGTTGGCACATTGGAAACCCGTTGTCTCGATGTAGGCGTAATGGCCAGTTCCACCCACCCCATTGTCGGGCCCTGTATCAGGCGTCGGCGTAGGATCCTGGTAAATCAACCAGTTGAAGCTGCTGTTGGGCGCATTGCGCCAGATGCCCGTTTGGACACAGGGCGAATTGCAAATGGGGTCACAAATGAGCTGCCCTTCAAAGGTCTCCAAAGTGGTGGGTTTAGGGGGTAAACACCCCGTTCGAATGGAAATTGGACAGGAATTGTCCGAAAAAGCCCCGCCATTGCAGGTTCGACGGATGTAGATGTCGTAAGGGGTATCGGGCAAAAGTCCCTGTAGTGCAAAAGGAGGACAGGAATTAAACGGAACCAGACGGCCACCAACACCTGCTTGTACACCCGTGCCCGGCACAAACCCAGGGGGGCCATATTCAACGACGGATACACCGCTACTACAACCATCGCTTGGCGTCCAATCCAGTACAACCGTAGTCGTGTCTTGTGCAACGATGCTGACCGATTGGGCGGGCAAACAACTGAGGGGGGCAAAAATCAGTTCCACAAATTCCAGACGCCCGGTATCTTGTTCAGAGTCGTCACAAATCAGCAATTGCCAAATGCCATTGACATTGGTCTTGTTGTCGTTGAAATTCAGAAATGACTCCTGGGGCAGGTAAACTTTATCGATAAATGGCGCTTCACCCTGGTCAATAGGGGTACAAGCACTGGTGGCAAAACGCACGTAGCCCTGGCAATTGGCACTATCGGGGATGCCGTAATTGTCGCTACCTCCACCGTTGTTCATGGTCAGGATAACCCGAGTGCCGTTGGGTGAAATCAGGCGAATGGTCAAATCGGCAGCCCACTGGTGTTGAATGCGCAGGCGCACTTCTTTGAGGTAAACGTCGCGCCCCAGGACCGTACCCGGTGCATTGTTGACCCGAATGTCAAAGAAATTGGCCAAAAAAAAGCCGTTGTTGTCCGGGCAAGTGAAATCGCGAATGGCCCAAGCGGTATCGCAGCGGGAAGGGTTGCTGAGGGGGATGCCGGTTTGTCCTTGTAGCGTGCCAATGCATAAGATGCTCAAGGCTACTGCCTTCACTAGGGCAAACAGCGGTGTATTCTGGTTTGGGTACTTGTGGCGCATAATCGTGTTTTGGGAAAAAAACTGGGGTAAAAGTAAGGATTTTGGAGGAAGGGGCAAGGGGAAAAATTTGTCGCGGGGGTGGCGGATGGGGAGGTTTTGGGGGATAAGGGTTTTGGGGTCTAAAATCCGCAGGAACAAGTCTCACCCGCAACAAAGGCCCCAAGAGAAAATCCCCTCAGAGCCTTTGTACCTTCATAGCGAAGCAGTTCTACCTACCCCGCCACCACGATATTGATCATCCGCTTCGGCACCACAATCACTTTTTTCACCTCCTTACCCTCGGTCCATTTTTTCACCGCTTCCAACTCCAAAACCGCTTTTTCCAACACTTGTGGGGTCGTATCTGCCGCAAAAGCGACGGTCGTGCGCAACTTGCCGTTGATTTGTACGGGATATTCGATCGTATCTTCAATCAAATACTCCTCGTTCAAAACCGGGAACCGGGCGTGGTGCACCGAGCCGGATTTGCCCAATTGGTGCCACAACTCTTCGGCCAGGTGCGGTGCAAAAGGCGCGATCAGTTGCACCATTTCTTCCAAAATCGCCAACTTGTTACAACCCGCTTTTTGCAAGTCGTTGGTGGCAATCATGAAGGTACTCACGCAGGTGTTGAACGAGTAGCGCTCCACGTCGTCGGTGATGCGTTTGATGGCCGTGTGTAATATTTTCAGCTCTTCGCGGGTCGGTTCAGCGTCGGAGACACTCCAGTTGCCCGTTTTGTCGTAAAACAAACCCCAGAACTTGCGCAAGAAGTTGTACACCCCGCTGATGCCCTTGGTATCCCAGGGTTTAGCTTGTTCGATGGGCCCCAAAAACATCTCGTACATGCGGAAACAATCCGCGCCGTACTGCTCCACCACATCGTCGGGGTTGATGACGTTGTACAAAGACTTCGACATCTTGCCCACTTCCGACTGGGTGATCAATTGCAAAGCGCCGGATTTGCCGGGCTTGGCGGTAATTTCGCCGTTTTGGAAAATGGCTTCTGGTCCTTCAAAAATGGCCTGAGCGTAATCAGGACGCCACTCGATGAACTGTTTGATGCCCGCCTCATTCAAATAAGAACCCGGCAAGCCATAATCGCTCACGTAGTCGACCAATACCGGCAACTTGGTGAATTTATGTCCTTTGGCCTCTTCCGCAGCGACCAACGAAGCGCAAACGAAGCGGTTGACCCCGTTTACCTTTTCTTTTTGCATGTACAGGTTTTCCACCACCCCCTGGATCATGCCCTGGTTGATCAACTTCTTGAAGGGCTCGTTGGTGGGCACCAACCCTTTGTCGTACAAAAACTTGTGCCACATCCGGGAGTACATCAAGTGCCCCACCGCGTGTTCGGTACCGCCGATGTACAAATCCACATCCTGCCAGTAATTCACCGCGTCTTGGCTGGCGAACTCCTGATCGTTTTGGGGGTCCATGTAGCGCAAAAAATACCAGGAAGAGCCAGCTGAACCGGGCATGGTGTCTGTTTCGCGGGTCGTTCCATTGGGTAAGTTGACCCACTCGGTAGCACGCGCCAATGGTGCCTGGCCGCCAGTGCTGGGTTTGAAGTCGTCCATATCCGGCAACTCCAACGGCAAATCGGCGGGAGCCATGGCCTGGGCAATACCTTCCGCGTCATAAGTGATCGGGAAAGGTTCGCCCCAATAACGCTGGCGACTGAACAAGGCATCGCGCAATTTGTAATTCACCTGGCGTTTGCCCAAGCCCATACTTTCGATGCGGTTCAACATTTCGTCGATGGCCGCGGGCACTTCCATGCCGTTCAAAAAGCCGGAGTTGATGATGATGCCTTCTTTATCGTGGCGGGTGGAGCCGGGATAATTTGATTTGTCCACTACGTCGATGATTTTCAAGCCAAATTTGCGGGCAAAAGCGTCGTCGCGGTCGTCGTCGCTGGGCACCGCCATGATGGCACCGGTACCGTAATCTTTCAATACGTATTCGCCGATCCAGATCGGAATCTGCTCTTCGGTAAAAGGGTTGATGGCGTAGGAACCCAAAAATGCGCCAGTGACTTCTTTCACATCGGCCATGCGTTCGCGTTCGGAACGCGCCTTTACGTAAGTCAAATAGGCCGCCACTTTTTCTTGCTGGTCTGGCGTAGTCAAGGAAGGCACCAAATCGTGCTCAGGAGCAATGACCATGTAGGTCGCCCCAAAGATGGTATCTGGACGGGTCGTGAAAATTTCAATTTTTTGCTCCGAACCCACGATCGGGAAAAACATTTGTGCGCCTACCGAACGCCCGATCCAGTTGCCCTGCATGCGTTTCATGGCATCCGACCAGTCGATGTTCTCCAAATCGTACAACAAACGATCGGCGTAGGCGGTGATGCGCAAGGACCACTGCATCATGGCGCGGCGTTCTACAGGGTGGCCGCCGCGTTCAGAAACGCCGTCTTTCACCTCGTCGTTGGCCAGTACGGTCCCCAATGCCTCACACCAGTTGACGTAAGAGGCTTTTTTGTAGGCCAGGCGGTAGTTCATGAGCACATCGGCTTGTTCCTTGTTGCTCATGGCCTGCCATTCGGCGGCGCTGAAGGTTTTATCCTGCGAATTGGCAGCATTGACGGTGGCGTTGCCCTCTTTTGCAAAACGGGCGACCAAGGTCTCGATAGGTGTCGCCTTATTGAGGTCTTTATCGTAGTAATGTTTAAACAACTCCGCAAAAATCCACTGCGTCCACTTGTAATACGATGGCTCACAGGTGCGTACCTCGCGGTCCCAATCAAAGCTGAAGCCCAGGTTGTCCAACTGCTCGCGGTAACGGGCGATGTTCTCCGCCGTTGACTTGGCCGGATGAACCCCCGTCGTAATGGCATATTGCTCGGCGGGGAGTCCAAAGGCGTCGTAGCCCATGGGGTGCAACACGTTGAAGCCCTTCAAGCGCTTGTACCGCGCATAGATGTCGGAGGCAATGTACCCGAGCGGGTGCCCCACGTGCAATCCGGCCCCGGAAGGGTACGGAAACATGTCCAATACGTAGAATTTCGGACGATTGCTCTGGTGGCTTACTTTGTACACCTTGTGCTCATCCCAGTAGGCTTTCCACTTCTTCTCGATTTCGCGTGGCTTGTATTCCATATACGTGGCGTTGTTCGGGTTAAGTGCTTGTTTAACGTTGAATGGGGTGATTTTGTCCCCATGGAGGGA
>ENA-UOWO01007178-UOWO01007178.1-activated-sludge-metagenome-genome-assembly--contig:-NODE-7178-length-11115-cov-9.111302_pt1 | contig 11115 bp, 10 predicted proteins | sample MGYA00238148_ERZ761564 | MGnify/ENA primary metagenome ERZ761564 (study PRJEB28885, sample SAMN05720194) | activated sludge metagenome | isolation source: Anaerobic digester | place: USA...
GGAAATATTTGAGGACTGCGAAGTGGCGATTCGCGTTGAAACGGGGCAGTGGTCATGAGCGCGGTATGGGTTGAACCGGACAATTTGGTGGCACAGCCAGACGCCAAAGTCGACTTCAAGATCGAGCGGGAGACGCACAAGCTGGAAAAACGCCTTTGCCGCCAGGTCGGTCAGGCCATCGTTGACTTCAACATGATTGAAGAAGGCGACCGGGTGATGGTGTGCGTATCAGGCGGCAAAGACAGCTACGGCATGCTCGATATCCTGCTCAAAATGCAGGCCAGGGCCCCGGTGCATTTCGAGCTGATCGCCGTCAACCTGGACCAGAAGCAGCCGGGTTTTCCCGATCACATCCTGCCGGCCTACTTGAAGCAGTTGGGCGTGCCATTTCACATTGAAAACCAGGACACCTACTCCATCGTCAAGCGTGTGATCCCTGAGGGGAAAACGATGTGCAGCCTGTGCAGCCGCCTGCGCCGTGGGATTCTGTACCGGGTAGCAGACGAATTGGGTGCAACCAAGATTGCCCTGGGTCACCACCGTGACGACATGCTGCAGACGTTTTTTCTGAACATGTTTTTTGGCGGAAAACTCAAGGGCATGCCACCCAAACTGGTGAGTGACGACGGCAAGCACATCGTCATTCGCCCGATGGCCAACGTGGCCGAGAAAGACCTGACCCGCTGGGCCACCCACCGCGAATTTCCCATCATCCCCTGCACGCTTTGCGGCAGCCAGGAAAATCTGCAACGCAAACAGGTAGGCATGATGTTGCGTGATTGGGAGAAAAAGCACCCGGGCCGCATCGAGAGCATGTTCAGTGCTTTACAAAATGTGGTGCCTTCCCATCTGATGGATGGAACCCGCTACGATTTCAAGGGTCTAAAAACAACGGGTGTGGCCAGTGAAGACGGCGACAAGGCCTTTGATGCGGACGAGTTTCCCGCAGTGGCCACCAGCACTCTGCCCGGATTGCAGCTGATACGGGGTTAAGCCTTTCAAGGCAGGAGGAAGACTTATGAAGAGGCTCATTTCGTTCATTTTGGCAGCGGCGACATGGGTTGCTGCAGCAGGCATTTTGAGCGGCTGTTCCACCGTCATGATGGTGGACTCGGAAGTGCGCTCATTCGCTACCCAACCCGTCGTACCTTCTGGCGCTGTATATCGGTTCGAGCGCCTGCCCTCCCAGTTGGCCAATTCCCGCCAGCCCTTGCTGGAAGGCATTGCAGGCACTGCACTGGGTAAAGTGGGCCTGCGTCGCGATGACTCTGCCGCCCAGTACAGCGTGCAAATCAATGAGGGGCTCATCCGTGAGAACCGCTCCCCCTGGAACGACCCCTGGCGAAATGGCATGTGGTCAGGCAGCGTTCGTCTGGGGAACCACGGCAGTGATGTGGGGGTCTGGTTTCCGATGTTTCCTTTTCCGGAGCCACCTCTTTACGTCCGCGAGGTGAGCCTGACGTTGCGTGATCTCGCCAGCGCAAAAGTCGTCTATGAGACCCGGGCAGTACACGATGGCCCGGCAGCCCAAAGTGACGCTGTGTTGCCCGCCATGTTCGAGGCTGCTCTGCGTGATTTTCCCAATCCGCCTCAAGGCCCGCGTCGCATCGCTATCGAGGCCCCGCGCAATCCGTAAAATCGGGGGATGCAAGCCACCCGAATCACCGCCGTTCGCCACGGCGAAACAGCCTGGAACGTGGAAACCCGGATCCAGGGTCAACTTGATATTCCGCTCAATGAAACCGGTCGCTGGCAGGCCCAGCGTCTGGCGCGTGCACTAGCCGCCAGAGAGAGCAACGCCGCTATCTATAGCAGCGATCTGCTGCGCGCCTGGGATACTGCGATTTCGATAGCCGACGCCACAAAACTCACACTAAAAACGGATGAAGGCCTGCGCGAACGCGGCTTTGGAACGTTTCAGGGCAAAACCTACGCCGAAATCGAGGCAACCTGGCCACAGGAAACACTTCGCTGGCGCAAACGCGAACCAGAGTGGTCGCCACCCGAGGGCGAATCACTGTTGCAGTTTCGCCAGCGCGTACTGGACACTGCGCAGGCGCTGGCAGCCCGGCACATGGGCGAGCAAATTGTGATGGTGGCGCACGGCGGGGTCATGGATGTCTTGTATCGCGCGGCTACAGGGCTGGACCTGCAGGCAACGCGAACCTGGGCACTGGGTAATGCGGCCATCAACAGGCTGCTATGGACACCTGATGGATTTACCATCGTGGGCTGGGCTGACACCTCCCATCTGGACGATGAAACCATGGACGAGACGACAGCATGAGCCCCAGCCAGATCATTGTTCTGGCGACCCCTGTATTCTTGCTGCTGATTGTCGTGGAGTTTGCCTGGGGCTACACCCGCGGGCGCAACAGCTACCGGCTCAACGATGCCATCAACAGCATCAGCCTGGGTGTGTTGAGCCAGCTCGGCGGCTTGTTTGCAAAGCTGTTCACACTGGGCATTTACACCGCGGTGTATTCGACAGTGGCGCTGTACCCCGACATGGCTTTCTGGAGCACCTGGTATGGCGCGCTGCTGGCGCTGGTGTTCTACGACTTCTGCTACTACTGGCTGCATCGCGCCGGTCATCGAAGTGCCATCCTGTGGGCGGCACACGTGGTGCATCACCAGAGCCAGTGCTACAACCTGTCCACGGCATTGCGACAAACCGGAAGTGGCCCCCTGCTGGCGTGGATCTTCTACCTGCCGATGGCCATCGCAGGCGTGCCGCCACTGATCTTTGCCATCGTGGGGCTGGTCGATCTGTTGTACCAGTTTTGGGTGCATACCGAGCAGGTTAAGAAGCTGGGCTGGTTTGACCGCGTGTTTTGCTCGCCCTCGAACCATCGAGTTCACCATGCAGTCAACGACGACTATCTGGACAAAAATTACGGTGGCATCCTGATCCTGTGGGATCGGCTGTTTGGCACCTTCCGGGAAGAGGATGGGCCCTGCGTGTATGGCACCCGTGGCCCGCTCAACAGTTGGGACCCGCTGTGGGCCAACGCCGAGGTGTATTGGACCCTGTTGCAGGACAGCTGGCGGGCGCGTAACTGGGCTGACAAACTGCGGGTGTGGCTCAAGCCACCAGGCTGGCGCCCTGCCGATGTGGCGCTGCACTACCCAAAACCAGCCTTTGAGTTGTCGCGAGTGCAGGTTTTTGATCCAGTGGTCAGCCGCGCCGCAAGCGGGTTCGCCGCCGCACAGTTTTTACTGTTGTTGTCGGGCGTGTCAGCTGTATTGTGGTTTGCAGATGTGATGCCGCTCAGTGGCAGCGCCGTGTGGAGTCTGGCCCTTGTGGCGGGCTACTGGGTGGTGGGTGCGCTGTTGCAGGGCCGCATCACGGTTCTGGAAGCAATGCTGATCAACTGTGCCGCAGTGGCCACCGCCACGGGTGCACTGGGTTTGACTGAATTGCACTATGTTTTTAAACCGCTCACAATGGCTATAGCTATTATTTTTATAGCTAAAACCGCATATTTCACGATGGCTAAAGGCCAATTTCAGCCCTCTTTCTTTGCATTTTTGACTCTGGCGCTGGTTGCCTCCCTGCTGGGCGATGTGTTCCTCATGTTGCCTGGCAACTACTTTATTCCCGGCCTGGCGTCGTTCCTGGTGGCACACTTGTTTTACATCGCGCTGTTCCGTCAGGGCCAGTCGTGGTTTCCCAGCCGCAGAGCGCTGCTGATCGTTCTGACGTTTGGTGTAGCCATGTACAGCCTGCTGTGGTCCAGTCTCCAAGACCCGGAGCTCAAGATTGCCGTGGCGGCCTACGTAATCGCCATTTCACTGATGGCTGCACAGGCAATCGGGCGAGCTGCGGCATTGGGCGACAGCGCCTCGCGCTGGGTCGCCGTGGGTGCTTGTGTTTTCATGTTGAGTGATTCGCTGATCGCGTTGAACAAGTTCCTGCAGCCACTGCCACTGGCGCCGCTATGGATTTTGCTCACCTACTACGCGGCGCAAGTCCTGATCGTGCACAACGCCTGCAGGGTGTATCGCCCCGTCTGACAAATCAAGGCCGGAGCAGTCCCTGCGCGTGCAAGGCGGCCTTTAGGCGACGCACCTCGTGCTGCAAATCCAGTATCAGTGCGGCAGCTTCGAGCCCGACACCAAAGTCGCGCTCCAGCCGGCGCGCCTCCAGAGCACATTGCAGGTCGGCGCTATGAAATCGCCAGTCGTCAGGCGAAGCGGATGTGTCCGCAACCACCACGATGCCGACTTCCACCAACTGAACAACCCAGTCGATTTCAGCCCCGCAGGCGTGGGCCAGCTCATGGACGGCGAGTGGATGACTACCGCCCACGGCTGTTGCGACGGTCGATGTAACTGTATAGCTGGACATACTCATACTCCCGAAGTTGCCAGGTGGCGGCGCGGGTCGAACGGCGCTGCCTTTGCCAGTAGCTCATAAGCCTGACGCGCGGCCTCGCTGTCTGCAGGTGGCAATGCAATGTCCAGCAGCAGGTACAGATGGCCGGGTGGTTTTCCTGGCAGACCGCGCTCCTTGAGCCGCAGCTTGAGACCGCTGCGGGCATTGGCAGGCACTGTGACCTCCACTACGCCACCTCCGGGCGTGGGTACGTGTACCTGCGCGCCCAGAGCCGCCTCAGTTGGCGTTACCGGCAAGGTCATGTAGAGGTCTCGCCCATCCACCCGGTAGAGCTTGTGCGGCGCCATACGCACTTCAAGGTACAAGTCCCCCGCCGCCTCACCGCCGTGTCCCGGCATGCCCTGCCCCGCCAGGCGGATGAACTGCCCTGGATGCACACCCGCAGGAATCTTGACGCTGAGTGTGCGGTTGACGTACGCGGGTTGTCCTTTGGCATCCACCTCCAGCGAACGCAACACAATTTCACGCTCGACCCCCTTGATGGCATCTTCAATGGAAATCTCGATGGCCGCATGGTGATCCTCACCGCGGGCGCGGTATTGGCGGTTTTGGGCACCACGATGCTCGCCTTTGCCAAACACGGATGAAAAGAACTCGCTGAACTCCGCGTGATCTGCTGGCCCCTGCGACGGGCCACGATGAAACTCGAAGCCCTGGTCCCATCCCGGAGGCGGCTGGTAGTTTCCACGGCCCCCTTCGTCGGCCCCGTACCCCTGTGCCACACGATCTGCCAGCGCATCGTAGGCCGCACGTTTTTCCTTGTCTCGCAGCACGTCGTTAGCCTCGTTGATGTCGCGCATGCGTGCCTGGGCATCAGGCTCCTTGCTAACGTCAGGGTGATATTTGCGCGCCAGCTTGCGGTAAGCCTTGCGCACCTCTTCTTCCGACGCAGTGCGCTCAATTCCCAGTGCTTTGTAATAGTCCTTGAATTCCATGGTGCTCTTTGCTGTCTAAAGAACAGCTTCGAGACCCAGTATGCGCTTTTGGTCTGGGCATGATTTGACGGAAATCAAAGCCCGGGATCAAAGATCAGGTGCCCTCGTCCCTCGCGATGCGCCCGTCAATCAGCTCCACGAGCCGGTCACACCGTGCTGCCAGTCGCGGATCATGGGTAACGACTACAAATGAAATGCCGCGCTCGGCGTGCATGCGCCGCATCTGGGCGAATACCTCGTCTGATGAGGCGGTATCCAGATTGCCAGTCGGCTCGTCCGCCAACACCAGCGGTGGCTGCTGAACCAACGCACGGGCAATGGCCACGCGCTGCTGCATGCCACCCGACAACTCGGCTGGTCGCTTGTCCATGGCGTTTTCCAGCCCGACCGCTGCCAGCAACTCGCGGGCATGCTCCAATTGCTTATCGCTCACCCGCCCTTCACTCATCAGCGCAGGCATGGTCACGTTTTCAAGCGCAGTGAAAGCGGGCAGCAGATGATGAAACTGAAACACAAAACCAAGTTTGGTTCGCCTTCTTAGTGTGAGCTCAGCATCGTCCAGCCCGTTCATTTCTTCGCCCTGCAGCCGATAGCTGCCAGAGGTCATGCGCTCCAGCAAACCGACAATGTTGAGCAGTGTGCTTTTTCCAGAGCCTGAAGGTCCAATCAAGGCCACGAATTCGCCCCGGTCCACACGCAGCGTCAGGCCATGCAGAATTTCTGCTTCATTGGGCAGGCCTGCGTTGTAGGTCTTGCGAACCTCGCTGATCTCGATCAGTGCCTGACTGCCAGTGGCTTGATTCATGGCCTCAAATCCGAATGGCCTGAGCCGGGTCCATGGCAGCGGCGCGGCGCGCGGGGGCAATGGCCGCCAATACACCGCAAACGGTGGCTATCGATGCAACCTGTATGGCCGTCGCCAATTGGAGCCCAATGTTGAAAAGCGGTAATCCATCTGATCCGCGAACAAAGGCCGTGAACAGCCAGATCATTGCAACGGCCAGCAAAATACCCAGCAAAGACCCCAGTGCCCCAACCACGGCACCCTGCAACAGGAAGATACGCAGAATCTGTCCGCGCGTAGCCCCCATAGCTCTCAGGATGCCTATTTCCCGGCGCTTTTGCACAACTGACACCACCAGCACGCTGGCGATACCCAGTACCACGACCACCAGTACCACCCCTCGTATCAGCGCGGTGCTCACCGACTGGGCATTCAGGGCAGAAACCAGTTGCGCGTTGCTCTCCTGCCAGCTCTCAATTTTGTACGGAAACTGGCGACGCATGTCCTGCGCCAGCAACTGGGCAGACCAAACGTCACGGACCGTGATGTCCAGGCTGGTGGCGCCGCCCGGAAGGCCCAACAGGTTCTGGGCAGAACGCAACGGCACAATCACAGTGCGACGGTTCAATTCCCGTACACCCAGGTCCACCAGCGCCGTAACGCGCACGGATTCGCTGATGGTGCCTGTCTGGATGGTCAGCCTGTCACCAGCACGCACTCCCAGATCGACCGCCAATTCCCGGCCAATGATGGATTCCCCGGGCGAGAGGCGCGCCGTGCCACTAATCACTTTGCTACGCAATCCGACTACGCGGTCATACCGATCGAGTTCGACCCCCGTCAGCGCAATCGCCTGTGTCGCTTCACCGCGAAGGGCCAGACCCGCGCCAGAAACCGTTGGCGAAACACCTGCGATGGCTGGCATGCTCTCCAGCAACGGGACCAGCGCCTGCCAATTGGCGACCGAGCGCAGGCGTTGAGCACGGGGCTGGGTCTCGGTCAAGGTTGTGCTCCCGGTCGCTTCAAGCGCAGCGGGCTTAACCAAATCATCAGGTGAACGTATCGTGATGTGAGCTTGAGCGCCTAGCGTCTTGGTCAGGGTGCTGCTTTGCAAGCCGCTGATCAGGGCCGAGATATACGCTATCACGGCCACTCCGGCTGCCACGCCCACGATGATCAGCAGCGTCTGCATGCGACCTTCGCGCAGGAAACGCAGTGCCACGCGAAGTTCAAAGCCTAGCAAGGACGACATGATTGTGCTGTCAGCGCCCCATGGCGTTTGTCATGGCTGAACCTGCGTCCTGCTGGCTGGTGCTCTTCGTGACATTCCCCGGTTTCCAGTCGACCGGCTTCGCACTGACCCGCGAGCCGGATTGGGCGGCGCTGCTCATGACGACAAGATCTCCCTCCGATAGACCGTCAAGAACTTCGGCGGCGTCCAGTGTGCGCAAGCCCAGCTTTACCGAGCGATCCCGTGCACGTCCGTCCTGAATCACCAGCACCGTCACTTCCGATTCGGAAGTCTGTGCCCTGACAGCACTCAGAGGCAATACCAGTGCCCGATCACGTCTGGCCGTCTCCACTTCCACCGACAACGTCATGTCTTCCCGCAAGTAGGAAGGCGCTTGCTGTTCGAGTGCAAATTTCACCTCAATCGCCCCCCGCTGGGCATCAACGGCTGGCGCGATGGTGAGAATCCTGGCGGAAAAGCGCTGCCCCGGAAATGCATCTGCCACAACAAAGGCCTTCTGGTTGGTCTGCAGTTGTTCCAGAAAGCGTTCATCCACCTGCGCGCTCAATTGCGTAGGGCCGTTCAATGCCAGGCTCATCAGTGCCTTGCCGGGTTGAACGATTTGACCCGGCTCCACGTCTCTCGTGAGCACGCGGGCGTCAGCCGGTGACAACAACGTTGATTGAGCAAGCCGGGCTTTGGCGGCCACGGAAGCGGCCCGGGCCAAGGCCAGTTGCGCCTGCGCCTGCGCCAAATCCGTACCCGCCTCATCATTGGCCTGGGTTTGCGCTTTGGCTCCTGCTTGCTGGGCTTTTGCCACATCAACAGCGCGACGTGCATCGTCTAGTCGCGACGCACTCAGAAACCCTTGAGCTACCAACTGCTGGGTGCGCGCAAACTCCGACTCTGCAGCTTTGAGCGTCGCGTCCGCCTGCACAAGTCCCGCTTTTACGGCACTTCGACCGGAACTCCGAAGGCCAGCAATACGTGCTTCAGCCTGCCGCTCCGATGCAGTCGCCTGTGCAACGGCAGCACGTAGCTCATCCGCCTCCAGCTGGATCAACACGTCCCCTTTGCGGACGCCTGCTCCTTCCAACACCAAAACCTGAGCGACACGTGCGGTCACCGTACTGCCGATTTCAACCCGCGACAAACTGGCAACGCGTGCAGAAAACTGAAGAGTGCGCAGCAACGGGGCTTGCTTCAAAGTCAACGCGTCGACCGAAGGCGCACGCAATGCCCAATAGATAGTCCCGGCAGCGGCAACGACCAGGGCTACAACCCCCATCCAGATCAGGCCATGCTTGGTAGAGAAGCGAGTGGGCATTTAGGATTCAAACACCGGGCTCGAATAGCCCGCTTTCCGTACGGGGTGGTGCAACACCCAGATGCCGATAGGCGGCCAGCGTGGCGATGCGCCCACGCGGTGTGCGCTGCAAAAACCCCTGCTGGATGAGATAAGGCTCGATCACGTCTTCTATGGTTTCGCGCTCCTCACCGATGCTCGCAGCGATGTTGTCCAGCCCCACGGGGCCGCCATCAAAACGGTGAATCACGGCCTCCAGCAGCTTGCGGTCCATCACGTCAAACCCTTGTGGGTCCACATCCAGCATGGCCAGTGCCTTGTTGGCGATATCCAGCGTGATTTCTCCAGTTCCCTTGACGTCGGCATAGTCGCGCACCCGGCGCAAGAGTCTGTTGGCGATACGCGGCGTGCCCCGTGAACGGCGGGCAATTTCGAATCCACCTTGCTCGTCGGTACGCACGTTGAGCAGCCCTGCACTGCGTTTAACAATACGCGCCAACTCGTCCGCGCTATAGAACTCCAGCCTGGCGACGATGCCGAAGCGGTCGCGCAGCGGGTTCGTCAACATTCCAGCTCGCGTGGTCGCGCCTACCAGTGTGAAAGGTTGCAAATCCAGCTTGATGGATCGGGCTGCGGGCCCCTCCCCAATCATGATGTCGATCTTGTAGTCTTCCAGCGCCGGGTAAAGGATTTCCTCAACAACGGGCGAGAGCCGGTGAATTTCGTCGATAAAAAGAACGTCGTTCTTTTCCAGGTTGGTCAACAGCGCGGCCAAGTCCTTGGGTTTTTCCAGCACAGGCCCGCTGGTCTGACGCAAATTGACACCCAGTTCATGAGCGATGATGTGGCTGAGTGTGGTTTTGCCCAGCCCGGGCGGGCCAAACAACAGCACGTGGTCTAGCGCTTCTTCGCGCTTGCGGGCCGCGCCGATGAAAATCTCCAGCTGTTCGCGCACCTTCATTTGCCCAACGTATTCGTCCAGCAACTTGGGTCGCAGGGCGCGCTCCACAGCCTCCTCGTTGGGTGACGAAGGCGCGGCTGAAACCACCCGATTGGCCATGCTGGCACGGTCCGGGGCGGGGGCGAAATCGTCGGTCTGGATGCTCACAGTGGTCGTTTTTGAATAAGTGGAAACAGAGGGAGTTGGGACGAAAACAGGCGTTTTACCCCCTCCACGCCCGACTATAGCGTGCGGCTGGTCCGAAAACGCTCAAGTGCAAGCCATTGAGAGCCGATAGAGACACCAACAACCCCTTCCTGATTGTCCCGACCGGGGTGCATCGAACCTGACATAGAGGCCTTGCTACGCATGCAAACACGTAACCTTACCCTCCAAGTGTGCCGTCTGACAGTCGGCGCATTGCTCACCATGAGCCTGCTGGTAGCCATTGGCGTGTACAGCCCCGCCTGGGCATCAGGCGAACATGGTGCAGCGCCCGCTAGTGCACATGGTGAAGCTCCAAGTGCTGTGAAAAAACTGCCTGCGACGCCCAGCCCTAAAGAAGTGGGTCAACAAGTGCGCGAGGCACTCGATAGTTCGCCAGGCATCAACAAAAAACTCACACTGATCATCCCCGGCAAAGAAAAAACCACCGGAGCGGCTGCTCCCAAAGACGCGCATGGGGCAGCTCCTGCCCATGTCGCAGAAACGGTTCATGCCGTCAGCAATCCCCGCGACGCGGTGGCCGTAGTCAACCCCCAAGCCAGCCGTCAATACATTAGAGCCAAGGCTGCCGCATTGACCGGGCACGAAGCGCCTGCAGCAGGCGGTCACGGAGCTGGCGAAGTTCACTGGACTTACGACGGTGAAACCGGGCCGCAGGCATGGGCGAATCTCAAGCCTGAATTCAATGTGTGCGCCATTGGCAAACGCCAGTCACCGATCAACATCGAAGACTCGGCTACCCTGCAGGGCCCTGCCGAACCGATCGTATTCAACTACTCTCCCAGCAATGGCATTGTGGTAAACAACGGCCACACGATTCAGGTTGACCTGTCCGGCGACAACTCGATTACTGTACGTGGCACCAACTACAAACTGGTGCAGTTTCACTTTCACCATCCGTCAGAAGAACGCGTGAACTACAAGGGCTTTGCCATGGTGGCCCATCTGGTTCATAAAAGTGCCGAAGGCCAACTCGCCGTTGTGGCGGTGCTGCTGGAGCCTGGAGCTGTGAATCCCCTGATCAACAAGGTTTGGACATATATGCCGCTGGATTCTGGCGACAAGGTACGCATGCCCACCAGTCTGGTAGAGATGAACGAACTACTGCCAACCGACCAGCGTTATTACCAATTTATGGGGTCGCTGACCACGCCACCGTGTTCCGAAGGTGTGCTGTGGTTGGTGCTCAAACAGCCCATGACAGTCAGCCGGGAACAACTCAGGCTGTTCTCTCAGTTGTTTCCGAACAATGCGCGGCCAGTTCAGTCAGCCAACAGTCGTACCATTCGCAACGC
>ENA-UOWO01007180-UOWO01007180.1-activated-sludge-metagenome-genome-assembly--contig:-NODE-7180-length-11114-cov-6.097477_pt1 | contig 11114 bp, 10 predicted proteins | sample MGYA00238148_ERZ761564 | MGnify/ENA primary metagenome ERZ761564 (study PRJEB28885, sample SAMN05720194) | activated sludge metagenome | isolation source: Anaerobic digester | place: USA...
TATTATATTTTTTATATTAAAAGAAAAAGCAAAACCAAGATTATTATATTTAGTTACAAATATATTTTATATTATTTTACTTCTAGTATTTATTTATACTGCTAGTCAATTAGATATACTTAATAACTATGATTTAAATATTAAAGCAAGTAGATTAATTAGAGACATATTATTAATTGTTACATTTATACAAGCAATATTTATAATATTATTTACTATTAGAAGTATAGGGTTTGATATTAAAAAATTTGAATTTACCAAAGATATTGAGAATTTAGAAATAAATGATAAAGATAGAGAAGAAATGGAACTATCAATTAATTTTGATAAAGATCAGTTTGTTAGATTCTATAACAAATCAAAAAGAGAATTTATATATTACTATAAAGAAAATAAATTTATATTATTTTCAATACTAGGATTAATAGTACTAACAATAATAGGAGTAATAATAGCAAGTACTAATAATATAATTACTACTGTAAGTGAAGGAAAAGCAATAACAAAAGGTAATATATCATTTATGGTAGAAAAGTCATATATTACAAAACAAAATTATAAAGGGAAAGTACTAAGTAAGAACAGCTCTTATCTAGTTGTTAAATTTAATGTTAATAATTTATCTAGTGATACAATGAAATTAAATTCTGGTTATATTACTTTAGATAACGGTGGTAATATTATACATATTCTAGAAAGTAATAGAGATAGTTTTTTAGATATTGGTATAGGATATAATGATCAAAGTATTAATTCAAAAGACAAGGTAGAATATATTATTGTCTTTGAAATTCCAGATAAAGATATTAATAAAAAAATGGTATTATTAAATAGATTAGTAGAAAAAAAGATATTATTAAAACCAATAAGTATTGACAAGAAAATAAATATTGATATATTTAATATAGGTGATGTTGTTAAAAAAGAGTATTTAGATAATACCTTTAGTATTGATTTAAATACATTAGAGGTAAATGATATATTTGAATATGAATATAGATTATGTATAAATACAATATGTAGAGATTTAACTGATAAAGTAATCGCAGGTAGTAGAAAAGATTTAATAAAAGTACAAGGAATAGTAAATAGTAATAACTTATTAAAACTATTAACATCACAGTCTGATATAACTTATGAATTAGATGATGAAGTAGTTTCTAGAAATAAACTTACTAATATTAATATAAGTGGTTTAATAAATAAAGAACTATATCTTAGTTTTGATGAGGAGAAAGAAGAATATGATTCAATGTATTTAAATATATACATCAGAAACAACATAATAAAATATAAAATAAAATAGGGAGATATCATGAGAGAAGAAAACAAAAATTTATTAAAAAGTATATTTATATATATATCAATAGCATTAATAATATTAATAGCAATAGCTATAGTATTAATATTTAATTATAGTATTAATAATAAAAAGACAACCACTACAACAGGTAAAACAACAAAAATAACAACAACACAAATACCAAGTGAAGAAATAAGTGTGTTTGGATGTTTTGGAGGTAATACTATAGAGAATATTCCTATTGGAGGTAGAACAGTATCAATATACTTCTATGGTATACAACTTGAATATGATAGATGTTTAAGCGTAGTATATGCAGATACAACATTACTTGCAAAGACATATAGAAAATATGAGTTTTATAAAGTAGCGAATTATAAAGATGCAGGAATAGTACTTTTAGGTAATAAAACAGGATATGGACCATCATCATACAGTAGGACAGCATGGTATTTAAAAATATTTGATCTAGATGGAGGAATAGTTTTCCAAGATAATTATATATATGCTCAAGATATAACTACAGATGTAGTAATAGGAGATAAAATTACTTATACAAAACATAGTTATAATAAAACAAGCACATATACAGTAGAATATATGAAAGATGCAGAAGAACCTTATTTTAAAAAAACAAAAATTGAATAATTTTATTGAAAAAAACACTAACATATGTTATTCTATGTTAGTAATTTGGGGCTATAGCCAAGTTGGTAAGGCATGGGACTGCAACTCCCCGATCGCAGGTTCAAATCCTGTTGGCCCCTCCAAATATAAAAACAAGGGATTTATGATAAATCATAATCCTTTTTATTTATCAGTTTAATTGACAATTTTATCAAATGTAAAATAAAAGAAAGTTTTATATAGACTCTTTTATTAATTGTGTATGATATAATATATTTATGAGGTGAATAGTATGGGTTTATTTAGTCCAAAACAAAAACAGAAAGTAATTAATATTAATGGTTATATTATTGACGAATTACAGGAACATTGCTTGATGTCCCTAAGGGTTTAAAAATATATATTATACCAAAAGAAGCAAAGAGACTTAATGCAGATCTTAATTTTATGACTAATTCAGTTTTATTTAATTTACTTCAATCCGAAGAAATAATTTTTGAAGATGGAAGTATCGAAAAAATTCCTGACAACTATTTTACTTTTGGGGCATCTCCAAGTTTAAAGAGAATAAAATTACCAAATGGTATTAAGTATTTAGGAAATAATTGTATTGATGTTACTAAAGTAAAATGTAATTTTCCAAATACTCTTGAACATTTGGGTAAAAATATGTACCCAGAAGTAAAGAATCTTTTTATTGGAGATAATATTACTTCTTTGGGTGATGCATTTGCTTCCCACGATACAAATTTAGAGTTTGTAGAAGTTTCTGGCTCAGTGAAAGAACTACCAAAGTTATTTATAAATCAGTGTAAGAACATAAAAAGATTAGTATTAAAAGAAGGTGTTGAAAAAGCCGGTGTTGATGCTTTTAAAAATTTAAATAGTTTAGAGTATGTAGAATTACCCGAAAGTTTTAAAGGACCTTTTTCTACATCAATGGAAAAAAGACCTGGTAGCAATAAAAGAGGCAATAGTAAGTACGATATAGAAAACTTTGAAAAACAAAAAAATAGTATTTTAACAATCAAGAAAATATATAATGGGATTCCATATATTTTTCAAGTTCGTAGAGGTGATTTTAGCCAAATATTATTTAGTAATATGACAGCAACTATTAAATCTTGTAATCCCCAATATAAAGACATAATCATTGACTTATCAAAACTAGATAAGAATTCAATATGCCAAGTTAATATAAGTATGGGAACTATACAAGCATCTTCTCAACAATCAAATGTGTATTTGGATGAGGAAATAAGAAAACTTATTGATGAAATTTTTAAAGAATATGTATGGAAAACAGACTTATTTCATAATTTAGATTTGAATAACAAGACAAAAGTTAATTTATTATTTGCAAGAGTTCTTTATAAGAATATAGATAAAATAAAAGTAGGAAATGTATTTAATTGGTCATTGATAGAGTATTTGTTTAAAGAACAAATAAAATCATTAAATGAAGGTAGTCGTGAAATAGAAAATACAGAGCCAGAAAATAACGGAGGAAAGAAAATATAATATATGGCGGAAATTTCATTTATAAAAATTCCAAAAGAGTAATAATAAAGAGTCCCAAATAATAAGGGCTCTTTTAAATAAAAAGGTAATATATATGTATTATTTCAACCGCAGTATAACAAAAATAGAGGAGATTTATTATATTAGATCAAAACAAGCAATACTTGAATATGGGTATAATAGCAGCAGTAGCTCAAAATAGAGAAATAGGTTGTCAAAATAAACTTATTTGCCCAATAAAAGAGGATTTGGAATTTTTTAAAAAAGTTACTATGGATTCTTATATTATTATGGGAAGAAGCACATATGAATCAATACCAAAAAATCTTGAAAGAAGAAAATATATAGTTTTATCAAGAGATAAAACTTTTAACTTAGAAACTCCAAAAATTATTCATAAAAGTTTAGAAGAAACATTAGCATTTGTATCTCAAGAAAAAGAATCAAAATTTTGGGTAATAGGTGGAGAAATAGTATATTCAAACTTTTTACCTTATGTTAATGTTATGCATATTACTGAAATATTTAAAACATATCCAAGTGCTGATAAATTTTTTCCTGAATTTAATAAAAAACAGTGGGATGAAAATGTAGGAGAAAAATTATATTGCCCTGAAAATGATGTTAAATATAGACATGTATTATATTTAAGAAGAAAAAGAAATTAATGAAAACAATATAATTTTTAATAATCAATATTACTTTCTTGACAAAGATATATATAAATGTTAATATACAGCATATTTAAGGGAGGAAACTATATATGAATGATATGGATATATTAAACGGACAATATAGATTAATAATTGATAGAAATACTAGATCAAGTGAATTACCTTTTAGGACATTTTGTCATGTAAGTAGTAGACAACTTCATGAACCAAATTATAGTAAGTATTTTAATAATGAACCTGCAAGTGTTTATGATATTAAAAGAGCCACTTATGAATTTGAAGAATCTGGCAAATTAAGAATATTAACAATAAAAAACTTTGGAGAAAAAAAGTTTAATGAGTTGTTAAGAATATTAAATTTTTATGATCAACATGTATCAAGATTATTAAGAGAAAATGAATGTTTTGACGAAAAATTATTTTATAAAGATCAATGTTTTAAAAAAGCTTTAATAGAAGAACAAAAAGAAGCAATATTAGACTACTTATTTACATATAATAATTTTATATTTGGTAGTTTAACTGATAATCAAAAGGAAATGATTTGGAAAGCAATAAGTAGTAAGAGAAATTCGGAAAGTAATATAATGCTTAGGAAACTAATGAATGTTATTACAAATTATACTACAACATATGAATTACAAAATGATGTAGCTAAATCGAAAGTATTATCAAGATTTGTTATAAAATAAAAAGATCTAACGTAGATCTTTTTTTGTTAATACTTTAGTACTTTTTGTATCAGTTGCTAATGCTTTAGTAGTAAGTCCATTTCTTATACAATATGCTTTATATTCTTTTTCAATTAATGCCATACTGTCAATAATACCATTAACAGCAGCAGTTCTTCCACTTGCAGAATGATATTTAGTAAGTATACTAGCATAAACCATTCCATCTGGTGTATAAAATATCGACATACCATTTCTACATGAATAGTCACCACTACCACTTACAAATCCTGTTTTAGAAATAGCTTTATAACCAGTTCTTTGTTCAAAATAATCGTATTTACTATATCTCATTATCCAGTATATAACTTGTCCAAGTGTAAAATCATTATAACTTGCATTTGACATTTTCTTTAGATTATTTCCATCTACAAATGTTTTATTTACATTAAACTTTTTAGTACTTGAGTGACAAAATGCCCTTAAACTTTTCATAACATTAACTGTATCGCCAGCTTTTGCAGCTCTAACCCACATAATATTTTTACCAACACATAATGATTTAGCATCAATACCATTCATATATCTTACATATGCATCATAATATGGTGAATTTATAAGATATTTCCATAGAACTCTATATGCATTATTATCACTATAATATTGACAGTAATACATATATTCATAAATTGAAAATAATTGTCCAGTACGAGCTTGATATCCATTATAATATCCATTTAAATATCCAGAACCAGGTGCAATATTACCAGGATAAGGAATAGTTTTATTTATATCTATATAACCAGCTTCTGCTAATTTTAATAAATATAAAACTACACTTGTTTTAACTATACAAGCTCCATTAAATGTTTGACCGGTATTATAACTAAATGTTGTTCCTGTTACTACATCTTCCATTTTAAATGCAATATCATCTTTGTCAAAATTATTAATAGTATTATTTATTTTTTGTATAAGACCACTTGATAATTTAAAATTTGGATCTGAGCATTTAACATACCCATTATTTGCAACTGTATTTGTTGTTGTATTTTCATCTTTATATAAATCTCCAACTTCAACTTTATCCTTAAAGTCATCAAATATAGTACTTTGTGTATTAGCATGATTAATATCTATACTATATGTTCCCTTTTCAGGATATTTAGTACATGATGCAAGTCCTGCTATCATAGCTAAACTCATAATCCCTGAAACAATTTTTTTAGTTGTATTTGTTTTCATAATTCTCCTTTTTTCTTTAATATATTATATTATTATTTTAATTTGTCAATATAATTATGATATAATATAATAAATATTGGTTTTAGGAGGCATTTATGATAATAAAAGATATATATAAAGACTATAAAAGTTTACTTAATAAAGAAGTTACTATAAATGGATGGATTAAAAATCATAGAAAACAAAAAGAATATGGTTTTATAGATTTCTATGATGGTACATGTTTTAAATCAGTACAGATAGTGTATGATAATTCATTAAAAAAGTTTGATGAAATTCAAAAATATAAAGTTGGTTCATCACTTGAAATAAAAGGTACTGTTATTGAGTCTCCTAAAGAAGCACAAGAATTTGAAATTAAATTAATTAAATCTAAATTACTTGGAGATTGTAAAGATGATTATCCAATACAACCTAAGAAACATTCTTTAGAGTTTCTAAGAGAGCAAGCATATTTAAGAACTAGAACTAGTACTTTTCAAGCAGTATTTAGATTAAGAAGTGTAGCAGCAATGGCAATACATACATTTTTTCAAGAAAAAGGATTTGTATACGTTAATACACCAATAATTACTGATAGTGACTGTGAAGGAGCTGGAGAAGTATTTCAAGTTACTACACTTGATTTAAATAAAATAAAAGATGGTAATATTGATTATGATAAAGATTTCTTTGGTAAAAAAGTTGGTTTAGCAGTAAGTGGTCAATTAGAAGGGGAAACATTTGCAACAGCATTTAGTAATATATATACATTTGGACCAACATTTAGAGCAGAAAATTCAAATACTAAAACTCATGCTAGTGAGTTTTGGATGGTAGAGCCTGAAATGGCATTTTGTGATATAAATAAAAATATGGATATTATGGAAGAAATGCTTAAATATATTGTTAAATATGTACTTGATAGATGTAAAGATGAAATAGATTTCTTTAATAAGAATTTTGAAGAAGGATTAAAAGAAAAACTAGAAAGACTAATATCTAGTGAATTTACTAGAATTACTCATCATGATGTAATAACTATATTAAAAGAAGCAAAAGTAAAATGGGAGTTTGAGCCAGAATATGGTAAAGATATAGCTAAAGAACATGAAAAATATATTACAGAACACTTCAATGGACCAGTATTTATAACTAATTGGCCTAAAGATATTAAAGCATTCTATATGAAATTAAATGATGATAATGAAACAGTAGCAGCAGTTGATCTAGAAGTACCTGGTGCAGGAGAACTTATTGGAGGATCTCAAAGAGAAGAAGACTATAATAAATTGACAAAAAGAATGAAAGAGTTTAATATAGATACAACTTCATTAGAGTGGTATTTGAACTTAAGAAAATATGGTACATGTATACATTCAGGATTTGGTTTAGGATTTGAAAGATTAATTATGTATCTAACAGGCATGGAAAACATAAGAGATGTAATAGCATATCCAAGAACACCAAATAATTGTGAATATTAGTTAAAAATAGGGGGAAAATAAATGACAATAATAAATAATCAAGAAGAATTAAATAAGTATTATATTATGGAAAATAACTCATATACAATTGCTGATGATGTCGAATTTAAATTTAATATTAATGTTGAAAGCCAAATTTTTACTTTAAATTTAATTTGTAAAAATATTAAAGCTTTAAAAATTACTACAGCTAGTATAAAAGCACAAAATATAAGCGCTGGTGAAATAGATGCTATAGATATTAATGCTTGTTACATTAATGCTAACAAAATATATGCTGGTAATATAACAGCATATAATATAAAAGCTGCTCATATTAAAGCCTATAAAATTAATTCTGACAATTTAATGATTGATTATGATTTTAACAGGGGTAAAATAATATTTAAACAAAAAATAGCAGGAAAAAGAAAAGCAGCAGGACATGGTGCTAAAGTATTAAAAAAATAATTTTTGGTATTAACGACGAGGACTGGACATAAAAATATACTGTAAAGTATATTTTTTTGTTATAATAAGTGCTATACTTTTTATGGAGATGATTTTATGAATTATATTGAATTAAAGAAGATTAAAAAAGAGTATCAAATGGGTGATATTAAGATTAAAGCTGTTGATGATGCTTCTTTTGAAATTAAAAAAGGAGAGTTAGTTGTTGTTCTAGGACCATCTGGAGCAGGTAAAACAACTATATTAAACTTACTTGGAGGTATGGATTTTTGTGATTCAGGTAAAATAGTAGTAGATGGTAATAATATTACTGAATATAATAGAAAACAGTTAATTTATTATAGAAGACTTGATATTGGATTTGTATTTCAATTTTATAATTTAATACAGAATCTAACAGCACTTGAGAATGTAGAACTAGCTAGTCAAATATGTAAGAATCCTTTAGATCCAATAAAAGTACTTGATCAAGTAGGATTAAAAGATAGAATGAATAATTTTCCAGCACAGTTATCTGGTGGAGAACAACAAAGAGTAGCAATAGCTAGAGCACTTGCTAAAAATCCAAAATTATTATTATGTGATGAACCAACAGGAGCACTTGATTCTAAAACAGGTAAAAAGATATTAGAATTACTTCAAAAGATGAATAAAGAAATGAATATGACTACAATTATTATTACACATAATTCTATTATTTCTAATATAGCAAATAGAGTAATAGAAATGAAAAATGGTAAAATAGAAGAAGTTATAATTAATAAAAAACCAAAATTAGTAAAGGAAATAGAATGGTAAAATGAAGTTATTATTAAAAGATATCTTCATAAAAATAAAAAAGTCATATGGTAGATTTTTATCTGTACTGTTTGTTGTATCTCTTGGTGTTGGTTTTTTTGCAGGACTTAGAGCAACATCAAATGACATGCTTTTAACAGCAGACACCTATTATGATAAATATAAGTTGATGGATTATCAGATAATTAGTACATATGGACTTACTGATGAAGATGTAAAAGCTATTAAAAAATTAAAAGATGTTAAAGATGCTATTGCAAGTTATTCAGTAGATATTACTATTGATGGAGAATCAGTTAGGGTACATGCTATTGAAGAAAATGTAAATATTGTAAGACTTAAGTCTGGTAGAATGCCTAAAAGTAATAATGAATGTGTAGCAGAAAACAAAAAATATAAACTTAATGATGAATTAAATATTAAAAACAAGTATTTAAAAATAAATAAATGTAAAGTAGTAGGACTTATAGAGTCTGCTTTATATGTTGGACCTCAAAAAGGAATATCTAGTGCTGGTAATGGTAAATTAGAGTCTTTTATATTTATAAATAAAAATAATTTTAAGTATGATTATTATACAGAAATATATATATTAAGTAATAATACTAAAAATATTAATTCTTATAGTGATATATATACTGATAGAATGAATATATTAAAAAAAGAATTAGAAAGTATTAAAGAAATAAGGGAAACAGTAAGATATGAAGAAGTATATGAAAAGATAAGTAATGAAATTAATAAGAATAAAGATAAAATTAATAGTGAAAAGAAAATAAATGGTACTAAGTTAAGAAATACTAAAAAACAGCTAGATGATAATAATAAGAAATTAGAAGAAACTGAAGAAGACTTATTAAGTTCTGAAAAAACATTATATATAGAAAAAGAAAAAAATGAAAAGCTTATTGCCAGTGCTAAAATTGATTTAAATAGTGGTAAAGAGGCATATAATAATGCATTATTAAGTTATGGATTAACTGAAAGTACACTATTAACTAATATTGAAAGTTTAAATACTCAAATATCTAATATACAAAAACAATTAGATTTATTAACTGAAGGTACTGCTGAATATCAAACATTAAAAACACAACAAGATATATTAAAAGATCAATATAATAAACTAAATACATTAAAAAACAATAAAGAAGAGCTTGATTCAAAAGAAAAAGAAATTATTAGTAATGAACAAACTTTAAAGACAACTTTTGCAAAAAATCTTTATAAAATAGAAAAAGGTAAAGCAGACCTTTTAACTAATAAAGATAAATTAGATACTGCTTATATAACATATTATAAAGCTTATAATACATATAGTGCTAAAATAAAAGAAGCAGAAGAAAAAATAAGTGATGCAGAAAATGATTTATTAACACTTGAAAAACCCAAATGGTATTTACTTGATAGAAATGATAGTATTGGTTATAGTAGTTTTGAAGAAAATGCAACAAAGGTTGATGCTATTGCAAAAGTATTCCCACTATTCTTCTTATTTGTTGTAGCACTTATTGCACTTAATACTATGACAAGAATGGTTGAAGAAGAGCGTGGTGAAATAGGTACTCTAGCAGCACTTGGTTATACAAATAAGAAAATAATATTTGGATATTTAATATATATATTACTTGCAACAATATTTGGTGTTAGTTTTGGACTAATCACAGGATTTAATATATTACCTAGAGCAATATATAGTATTTATACTGCAAATTATAAATTGCCAGAGTTAATTATTCCTATAAATGCTATGACATTTGTTATTACAACATTAATAGCATTTATCCTTATGTCACTTGTAACAATATATGTATGTTACCTTGAACTTAAAGATGCACCATCTAACTTACTAAGACCAAAAGCACCTAAAGAAGGTAAGAAAGTTTTAATTGAAAAAGTTAATTTTATATGGAATAGATTAAACTTCTCACAAAAGGTTACTGTAAGAAATATGTTTAGATATAAGAAAAGAATTATAATGACTGTAACAGGTATTGCGGGATGTACAGCACTCCTATTAACAGGATTTGGTATAAAAGATAGTTTAACAAGTATTGTTAAAGTACAATATGAAGAAGTAATTAAATATGATATATCTGTTATGTATAAAGAAAATAAAATAAAGATGGATGATGCTATATCAAATAATAATAAAATAAAAGATTCAATGCTTGTTAATCAAGAATTATATACATTTAAAGCTAATGATCTAAAAAATAATGTTTATATAATGACTGTATCTGATAATAAAGATATTAATAATTTTATTAACTTAAAAAGTATAGTAAATAATAAAGTAATTAATGTACCAAAAGAAGGAGTAATAATAACTGAAAAAATATCTAAACTATTAAAACTT
>ENA-UOWO01007183-UOWO01007183.1-activated-sludge-metagenome-genome-assembly--contig:-NODE-7183-length-11112-cov-18.266799_pt1 | contig 11112 bp, 8 predicted proteins | sample MGYA00238148_ERZ761564 | MGnify/ENA primary metagenome ERZ761564 (study PRJEB28885, sample SAMN05720194) | activated sludge metagenome | isolation source: Anaerobic digester | place: USA...
TTATTTTCAAATATAAAATATTTAATTTATAATGTGTCTAAAAGAGATAGGATATTTATACTTTGCTATTTATTCCTTCACCTTGCTCACCGGCACATTCACCGGATTTATTCTTCCAATGTCATTGCCTGAAAACCGTGTAGAGTAATTGGTAAATCTTCTCGGATGTTTTTTGTAGCGAATATCCGGTCGGTAATAATCGGTGGAAATGATTTGCGCACCGCTTCTGAAAGCAGCCTGCTGTTGCGAATAATCACCACTACGGTTTTGCACGTTCGGTCCGTCGGCACGCGTCCTGACGATGAAACCTTTTTTTACAATGGCTGTAATTTGCTGTTCTTCTGCTTTGGCATCATCAAATTTTATAAAGGCAGCTTCAGGTTCTTCAGGCGAAGCAAATACAAACATCGCTCTGTCTTTTAAAGACGCATGATTTTTAGAATAGGTGTTTCCTGCCTGCATCACAATAAAAATAAATTTGCCTCTTGCAGCAGCAACACTTGGGAAATTACCGGCTAATACAGCATCTTTCAACGTAGCAAACGTATCACGCACTTCATCTGGTGTTATTACATTTGCTAAGTCTTCGCCAAAAATACTTTTCACTTCTTTATCCAGGGCATCACACAATTCCGGTGTAAATTTTACAGAAGGCGTGAAGTGTAATTTCTTTATTTTATCCGCTAATGTTTCTTCTTTACATTCTATCATAATATAAATCGGCAAATGAGTTGGATGCGCATCGCTCCATTTTTTAAAATCAGCCAGCATGCTTTTAAACGTATAGTAGTGCGTGTTGTAATCAATATCCGGAATGTGCATGACTTTAAAACCCGGTTCTTTTAAAGCAGCAATGTTAGATGCTTTTGGTTTTCCTAATAAATTATTTTTGATGCGTTTATAAAATTGGCCGCCTTTCGGATCTGCATAAATATCAATTTCAAAACTTCTGAGATGAAAGCTGTCTAACTGCACGAATAACGGCTCGTGCGCGTAATCTAAATCTTTGGGTTTAAAATCTTTGGGTGCAACGGCATTCAATCCTTTCATAAACCGCAGCATAAATTTATTAGCTCGCTGATGATAGCTGTTGTGGCTGCCTAAAGTTTGAATCTGATTGATTTTTAAGGAATCAACAGCAATAAAATCCTGACTTTTTACTTCTGAAAAGCAAAAAAGCAACGCAGTTAATAAACTACAAAAAGAAGATTTCCGCATGCATAAAGATAGATATTTATATACTGCGAATTAAATAAAAATCTCATCTCTCACCTCTCATCTCTCACTTTTCATCTCTACTCAGCAATCTTACCTATACCTTGTTTATCAGCTGCCGAAATAGTATTTATTCTTGCCAAATCGCCATTGGGAAATCTGCAAACATAATTAGTAAAAATACCGGGTGAAGTAAGATATCTTGGGTCAGGTCGGTAATAATCGGTAGAAATAATCTGAGCACCGCTGTTGAAAGCCGCAATTTGCTTCGTGTAATCACCGGTTTTGTTTTGATTGTTGGGACTGTCAGATCTGGTGCGAACTATAAAGTTATTGCTTACTGCAAATTGGATATCGTCATTATTTCTTTGAGGATCGTTGTAGATTAAAAATGCACTTTCATCTTTGTCATCATTCTCAGAATATACAAACATAACCCTGTCTTGCAGCGACGGATGTCCCTGTACATATTCTTCTTCAGCACCACCTTCCATAACAAAAATAAATTTGCCTCTGGATTCTCCGATGGTCGGCCAGTTATTGGCACGCACAGCTTCTTTTAAGGTAGCAAAGGTTCCGCGCACTTTATCCGGTGTGATTACTTTTTCCAACCCATCTCCAAACACAGCTTTTATTTCCGTATCAATATTATCGGAAAGGGCTGGAGTATATTTAACGGTTTGTGCAAGTCCGACAATACTCAACAAGGGAACCACATCGGTAACGGCTGTTTCTTTCGTTTCAATGTGTAAGAAAACCGGTAAGTGGTTTGGATGCGCTTCAGACCAGGTTTTCAATGCGGTCAACATGCTTTTAAATGTATAATAGTGAGTCTGGTAATCAACATCCGGAATATGCAACACTTTCAATCCGGGTAGTTTTAATTCCGGAATATTGGAGGCAACAGTCATACGTGCTAAGCTGTTTGCAGCTCGGTTGTAAAACAACCCGCCATTTGGATCATTGTAAATGTCAATTTCAAAACCACGCATTCCGTACGTATTGAGTTGGTCATACAATGGTTCGTGAAAATAATCTAATTCTTCCGGTTGATATTCTGCTGGCAACAGAAAGTTGATGTTGGATATAGCACTGAACAAACGAGCATCCATGCGTTTATGGTAGCTGTTGTGGCTGCCTAATATTTGAATCTGATTTAATTTTAATTTATTGATTTCCGTTTGGTCTGGCGGTGCGGCCTTTCTTTGAATATCAGCTTCTTTTTTACAACTTAGCGTAAATAGCAAAAATAGGTAAACAAAATAAGGTGTCTTCATGGTGGTTTTATTGTGTACATATGAAGATAATATTTAATATCGGTAACTGAAAACAAGTAGAATAAAAAAAGCGCCCGTAAGGCGCTTTAGAACTATTAAGTCTACTATTAAGATTGCAATCTATGTTGATTCAAGTTGCACCATTTTTGGTAAATGCGCAACTTATTTAACACATTAATTTTTGGGTAATAACATTTGTCGTATGTATTTAACCGGAGAACTGCCATATCCTAAGAAATCTTCATTAAAATGTTTCACATTAAATGCACTTGCTTTACTTTTTTTATAGGTTTCTCTCAGTTGGATAATTTCGTAAAATCCGGTAAAGTAAGAACAAAGCTGCACACTGGTTAGCTGCACTCGATTCCATTTTCCTTCTGCTTCTGCTTTTTGCTGAAAAGCCTGTCTGCTAAGTAAATCCATAGCATCTTCTTTAGACATATTTTTTGTGTGTACGCCAATGTCGAGAATAGTATTGCAGGTGGCACGTAAATTCCATTTGTAATACATCAGCCACATTTCAGGTTCATTATTGCCATACCCATTTTCCAGCATCATCAATTCTGAATAGACAGCCCAGCCTTCAATCATGGCACCGTTTCCAAAGACAGATTTTATAATAGAAGGCGATTTATTACTGTACACTAACTGTACATAATGTCCTGGAATGGCTTCGTGTATATTCAGGATTTGCAACACGTATTTATTGTATTCTCTGAGATAGCTTTCTGCTCTTTCAGGTTCCCAGCCCTCTAGGGTGCCAACATTGTAATAGGCGGTTCCGTTTTTTTCATACGGACCCGGTGAACTCATCGATGCACCTGCCACACCTGCCATATAAGCAGGTTCTTTGCGCACTTTTAACGGCTTATTCGGATCCATATAGATAAGATCTTTTTTCGCGACAAATGCACTTAATTCAGGCAATTGCTTTTCAATTTCTACTTGAAAATCTTCCGGTTTTACATGTTGAACGGAAATGGTATCAATTACTTTTTTGATAAGCTCTAAAGTATCTGTTGGTATCGGTGTATTGTTAAAATATTTAGGCCATAATTGTGCAGATAGTTTGAACATTTCCTGATGCAAATATTGTTTTCTATCTACAGCAGCTTTATAAATTTCATCCACCGTAAATTGGCTTTGAATGTCATACTTGAACTTATCTGCATACAAATCACTACCTAACCGGAAACTGCGTGCACTGTCTGTTTTGTACTCTTTTAGAAATTGAATATAAGATTTGATAGCAGCAACTGCTTTTTCGCCTCGTTTCAAATAAGAAGTTTCTTTTTCTTTAGAGAAATGCATGAGTTTGACAGAGTCTATGTAATCATTTTCAAAAATGGATAATGAACCTTCGTTTTGTTCTATCGCCAGTTGCAGATGTTCTTTTGATGGATTCTTTATGGTGGATTTTGCGGCTTCATAATATGCCGGAACATTCTTTAAACGGATATAAGTGTCGGACAGCCTTTTCTTTATAGGACTGTAGTTTTCTGAAAGAATGTAAGAGAATGTGCCGCCAACATTAAAATAAGATGGATTCCATTCAAATTCTTTGAGTACTTCTATTTGCCAGATATATTTTTGTAATTCATTTTCCAATATTTTATAGTCGATTTTATTTAAATCAGAAAGCTTGTCGTATGGAAAGGTGCTTAATTTTTTCAGCTCTTTTTTATAAAAAACTAACTCTTTCGTTCGTTGTTGTCCATTCGGTATTGGTAAAATGCTGTCGTATTTATGATAGCCAACATAAGTTGCCCATTCAGGATTTATTTTCCAAAATCGATCAATAAAGGCTTTTTTGTAAGTGGTAAACTGTGTATTGGCACTGGATGTATATTGAGCAGATACTGCAGATACTATCAGCATGCAAAAAATTAAAAGATGCAGTCGTTTTTTCATTATTAATAGTTATACTGCAAATTTACAAGTAAAAAAATAAATTCATTAATCTTAATTTAAACTCTGAAAAGCAGTTTCGGTAGCAGATTTCTATATATTTACACCATGTCAATGACACTACATACTTCAGCTCACGCTTTACATCACTCCAAGTAGGAGTGTATATCTATTTTTCCCGAACTATTATTATTTCTCATTATCTTAATTTTCAAAAAAGTAAATTTGTTTATGCAAAGGTTAAAACTCGCCATACAGAAAAAAGGTCGCTTAAGCGATGAATCCATAAAGCTCATTAATGAATGTGATATTTCATTTCCTACCAGCACAGGAAAACTGGTTACTTCTGCTTATGATTTTCCAATCGATATCTTGTTTTTAAGAGATGATGACATTCCGGATTACGTGCAGGATGGTGTGGCAGACATAGGAATTGTAGGCGAAAATGTATTGGTAGAATCTGATAAAAAAGTGGATGAAGTCCTGAAAATGGGTTTTGGAAAATGCAGGTTGTCGCTTGCTGTTCCAAGAAATATGGAATATACATCGCCTCAGGATTTAGCAGGAAAATCTATTGCTACTTCGTATCCGAAAATATTACAGCAATTTTTAGATGCTAAAAATATTCAGGCAGATATCCATGTAATTTCCGGTTCCGTTGAAATCGCACCCGGAATTGGTTTGGCAGATGCCATATGTGATATTGTTTCTACAGGTTCAACATTGTTGAGTAATGGACTAAAAGAAGCGGAACAGATTTTTCAGTCGGAAGCCATTATGATAAAAAACAAACAGCTTTCCACAGAAAAAAATGAGATATTAAACAACTTGTTGTTTCGTTTGGAAGCAGTGAAACGTGCTCAGAAAAACAAATATATTTTGCTGAATGCACCTAATGAAAGTCTGGATAGAATTATTTCATTATTGCCCGGAATAAATTCACCAACCGTGCAGGCGCTCGCAAAAGAAGGATGGAGTTCCGTGCATTCTGTCATCACCGAAAAAGATTTCTGGGAAAAAATTCAACAATTAAAAGAAGCCGGTGCTGAAGGTATATTGGTAATGCCAATCGAAAAATTAATTTATTAACTCATTTTCTTTGCGCACTTTGCAAAAAATCTTAGTGTGCATTGTGCTCTAATTATATAAAAATGCAAGTCATCAAATATCCGGAAATAGCAACCTGGAACGAAATCATCAAACGTCCTGTTCAATCTTTGGAAGCCATCGAACAAAAAGTGATTCCTGTTTTGCAAGAGGTAAAATTACATGGAGACGTAGCCTTGAAAAAGTTTACTCAATTATTTGATGGCGTTGAACCGGATACATTTACTGTAACCGAAGAAGAAATTCAGGATGCGGAGAATCTTGTTTCCGATGAATTAAAAGCAGCTATAAAAACAGCATATACAAATATTCATACGTTTCATCAAAAGCAAATGGCAGCGGTTGAAGTAATAGAAACCATGCCTGGTGTTCAATGCTGGAGAAAATCAATAGCGATAGAAAAAGTAGGTTTATATATTCCGGGTGGCACTGCTCCGTTGTTTTCAACAGTGTTAATGCTGGCTGTTCCGGCACAAATTGCTGGTTGTGCTGAAACAATTTTATGTTCACCGCCAGATAAACAAGGCAAAATTCATCCGGCAATTTTATATACCGCAAATTTATGTGGTGTTAAAAAAATATTCAAAGCAGGTGGCGCACAGGCAATTGCAGCGATGGCATACGGCACAGAAACCATACCAAAAGTGTATAAGATTTTCGGACCCGGAAATCAATATGTAACCGCAGCAAAACAACTTATAAATAAAGATGGAATTGCTATAGATATGCCGGCCGGACCAAGTGAAGTGTTAGTGATAGGTGATGATGAATCAAGGCCGGATTTCATTGCTGCAGATTTGCTGGCACAGGCAGAACATGGAGCGGACAGTCAGGTGATTTTTGTAACGACTGAAGAGGCTTATTTAAATTTAGTGCATTTCGCAATCGATCAGCAATTGAAAAATTTGCCAAGGAAAGAGTTGACAGAAAAAGCGTTAGAAAACAGTAAAATGATATTGGTTAAAGATGTTGAAGAAGCTATTGCATTCAGTAATGCTTATGCACCGGAACACTTAATCTTGCAAACCAGAAATGCGGAAGAGTTAGCAGAAAAAGTAATCAATGCAGGCTCTGTTTTTATTGGTCATTACACACCGGAAAGTGTTGGAGATTATGCAAGTGGCACCAATCATACCTTGCCAACGAATGGTTTTGCCAATGCTTACAGTGGTGTTTCGTTGGATAGTTTCGTAAAAAAAATTACCTATCAGAAAATTTCAAAAGTGGGACTGGAAACTATTGGAAAAACAGTTGAGGTAATGGCTGCAAATGAAAAATTAGAGGCACATAAAAATGCAGTAAGTATCAGATTGAAAAATTAACAAACATAAGAATAAAATTATTTTCGATTCAGAATATGAAAAATATTGACATTAAAAATCTGGTGTGTCCGCATGTATTGTCTATGCAGGCGTATTCGTCTGCAAGAATGGAATACGAAGGAAAAGAAGGCGTTTTCTTAGATGCCAATGAAAATAGCTTAGGTTCCGTTACGGATGAAGTACACAACAGATATCCGGATCCGTTACAAAGCGATTTAAAAAATGAAATTGCAGCATTAGAAAATATTGCTGCCAATCAGATTTTTTTAGGCAATGGCAGTGATGAATGTATAAATGTTTTAATTCAGTGTTTTTGTGTTTCAGGAAAAGATAAAGTGGTGATTTTGCCACCTACTTTTTCCATGTATGAACACGCAGCTCATGTAATGAATATTGGAATTACGGAAGTTTTTTTGAAAGAAGAAACATTTCAATTAAACGTGGATGAGATATTGACGCAATCAAAAGACAATGGAGTTAAAATTATTTTTATCTGTTCGCCGAATAATCCTACAGGAAATTTAATGAACGAACAAGCTATTGAGACGGTCTTAAATTCTTTTAATGGTTTGGTGGTTATAGATGAGGCTTATCAGGATTTTGCTGGTAATAAAAGTTGGGTAACTCGGTTAAATGATTTTGAAAATCTGGTTGTCATTAACACGTTTTCAAAAGCATGGGGCATGGCAGACGCACGACTTGGAATGTTGTTTGCAAACAAAGAAATTATTCAATACCTGAACATTATTAAAATGCCTTATAATGTGACACAACACACTATTAATCTGGCATTGGAAGCATTGAATAAAGTGGACGTAAAAAATCAATTTATAAATGAATTGTTGTCAGGAAGAAAATGGCTGGAAAATCAGATGAAAGAAATTAAGTACATTCACAAAATTTATCCGTCGGATGCCAACTTTATTTTATTTAAAGTAGAAGATGCAAATGGCTTGTACAAATATCTTTTATCAAAAAAAGTAATCGTACGCAATCGCGATAAAGCTCCATTGTTGAAAGGTTGTTTGCGTGTCAGCGTCGGAACGGCAGCAGAAAACAGTAAATTTATAGAAGCATTAAAAGAATATACAGCATAATGAGTAAGCAAAAAATATTATTTATCGACCGCGACGGAACCATCATCAATGAACCCAAAGATTTTCAGATTGACAGTTACGAAAAATTGCAGTTTCTGCCGGAAGTGATTCCATATTTAGCGCGTATAGCAACGGAAACAGATTTCAAATTCGTGATGGTGACGAATCAGGATGGTCTTGGAACAAAAGCATTTCCGGAAAAAACTTTTTGGCCTGCACATAACCTGATGATGGAAGTACTGAAAAGTGCCGGAATTATTTTTGAAGAAGTATTGATTGATAAAAGTTTTGCTAAAGATAATTTGCCTACTCGCAAACCGAATACAGGATTATTAACACATTATTTTGATACACAGAAATATGATTTGGTAAATTCTTTTGTGATTGGTGACAGATTAACCGATATACAACTGGCTAAAAATTTAGGCGCTAAAGGAATTTTAATTGGCAGAAGTGCCGATAAAACGGATGATAATAAGTTGAAGCAACAGGAACTGAAAAATTCTATGGCTTTAAAAACAACTAATTGGAAAGATATTTATGATTTTTTGAGTAAACCAACTCGATCAGCAACAATACAAAGAAATACCAATGAGACTAAAATATCGGTAAAATTAAATCTGGATGGAACCGGAAAATCTTCCATAAAAACAGGATTAGGTTTTTTTGATCATATGCTGGAGCAATTGTCCAAGCATTCAGGTTGCGATTTGGAAATCAAAGTAAAAGGCGATTTACACATTGATGAACATCACACGATAGAAGATACGGCGATAGCGTTAGGTGAAGCCTTTTTACAGGCATTAGGAAATAAGAAAGGCATCAGTCGTTATGGTTTTTTATTGCCAATGGATGATGTGTTGGCGCAGGTAGCCATAGATTTTTCAGGCAGACCCTGGATTGTCTGGAAAGCAAAATTCAACAGAGAAAAAGTAGGCGATATGCCGACAGAATTATTTTTCCATTTCTGGAAGTCATTTTCGGATGCTGCAAAATGCAATCTCAACATAAAAGCGGAAGGCGAAAACGAGCATCATAAGATTGAAGCCATCTTCAAAGCAGTGGCTAAGTCCATAAAAATGGCTGTTAAAAGAGAAGGCAACGACTTGCCAAGTACCAAAGGTATTTTGTGATTTTTTACCGAATAATCACTAAAAACGACCGAATAATAAGTTTTTTTAGACAATTTCTGGCTTTAAGGTAATTTACATCCTAATGTGTTTATAAACAGTGATTTAGTTCGTGTTTATTTTCCAACGACTAAGTCTCTTGATTTTTATCAATTTGTATGGTAAATTTATTAAAGCTATAAATTATGAAAAAATATTTACATTTAATTTTCTTCATTTTAATTACAAATGTTGTCTTTGCGCAGGCACGCTTGATATTAAATAATGGTGGAATTGTAAATATTACCAATAATGCATTTGTTGTAATAGATAATCCTGCAGCGAATGCTATTACACGAAATACTGCCGGTCATATCATTTCAGAAGGTGAATTAAACCGTTTGAAATGGAACATCGGCACAACAGCAGCTTCTTATATAGTTCCTTTCGGACGTGGTGCCGCGGAATATCTGCCGATTAGTTTCTCAACTTCTGGTGCGGCTGGTGCTGGCAGCAGTCTTACATTTGCTATGTATGGTGGCAATTGGCAAAACACATCTTATTTGCCAACAGGTATAACTAATTTTATAAGTAATTATAATTTTGATAATTCTACATTTTCTGTAGATCGATTCTGGAGAATTGAACCAACAGGATATACAACAAAACCAGCACTAAATAATTTGATTTTTACCTACAGAGACATAGAACATACTGTTGCCAATAATTCAATCATTGAATCAAATTTAATAGCACAACGTTATAACGGATCCTTAAATTCCTGGGATGATTATATGCCGGCAACAACCATAAACAGTGTGTCAAATACTGCTACAGTTGCTTCGTTGCCATCAGCTCAATTGTATACATGGTGGACATTGGTAGATAGCCGATTTGTATTGCCAATTGAATTAACTGCATTCAATGGAAAATGCGATGGAGATAAAATCTTATTGAACTGGACAACTGCATCAGAAAGTAATAATAATTATTTTGAATTGGAGCGTTCAGCGGATGGAATTAATTTTGTTGCTATTGAGAAGATAAATTCTCAAAACAGCAATTCTACACAACCATTAAATTACACAACAGTTGATAACCAACCGCTTAACGGCAAATCTTATTACAGGCTGAAACAAGTAGACATTGATGGTCAATATTCCTATTCATCTTTGGTCATAGTAAATTGTACAAATTCAGTAACTGCATCACCTGTAGTAACCATCTTTCCAAATCCTGTTTCGGAAAATCTGACTCTAAATATTTTGGGTTTACCAGGCAAAAAAACAATTATGATTTATGATGTTTTAGGGCAGGAAATGATGAATAATATAATCATGTCAGAAGACGATAATATACAACAAGTATTGGATGTGTCATCTTTGGCAAAAGCAACCTATATTTTAAGATTAGATGTAAATAACGAACTCTTTCAAATTTTGAAATTTGTAAAGAATTAATTGTCATTCGTTTTCCGTAATTGATAGCATTTCCTTTCTTGTTTTTTAGAAATTTATTTTAAACTGTACAGCAGTATTTTTAACTATAAAATTCAGTGTTATGATTAAACTCATACAACCAAAGTTACTATTCTTGTTTTTTGTAACTATTTTCTATACTATTGCACATGCACAAAACGTTGGTATCAATTCAACAGGAGCAGCACCCAATGCATCAGCAATATTGGATGTAGAGGCAACCGATAAGGGATTTTTAATTCCACGCGTAGCGCTTACACAAACTACCAGTAATGCACCCATCGGTGCAAGCATCATTACATCATTGTTAGTCTACAACACAGCAACAATAAACGATGTAACGCCAGGTTTTTATTATTGGAATGGTAGCATTTGGATTCGCTTTCAATCTAATTTAGATATTGATCACGATTGGTATGAAGTTGGAACAACAACAGCACCAAATGCCATAACAGATTCGATGTTCCATAGAGGTGATGTAGCTATCGGAAAAAATACTATAGGTGATGCCTCTTTAGATATTTCAAACACTACTAATACTTCTTCTATTGAATTAACCAACACTGCAACACAAGCTAATAATTACGGCATTCTTTCAA
>ENA-UOWO01007187-UOWO01007187.1-activated-sludge-metagenome-genome-assembly--contig:-NODE-7187-length-11107-cov-21.969508_pt1 | contig 11107 bp, 7 predicted proteins | sample MGYA00238148_ERZ761564 | MGnify/ENA primary metagenome ERZ761564 (study PRJEB28885, sample SAMN05720194) | activated sludge metagenome | isolation source: Anaerobic digester | place: USA...
TGCAGGGACGGCCATAAATGGCCTTTTTCCCGACAGCCTGAAGGCTGTGCTACCGTTGAATTAGTTGCTTACGCAGGCCAGGCCGGCGCCACTCACAACTCACTGTACTACCACCTTCCTCACTCCCACACCTGCTGCACTTTCCAGCCGCGCCAGGTACACCCCGGCAGGAACGTTTTGTACATCCAGCGTCAGGATTTGTCCGTTGGCGAGGCCATTGACGTTGCGGGTGATTACCACACGGCCGTCGACGGAAACGAGTGATGCGCGCACGTCGCCGTTCAGCGGCTGATCGACGCTAAGGTGAAGCAGGTCGCTGGTCGGGTTGGGCTGCGCATTCAGGGCGATCTGGTGTGTTGAAAGCACTTCATGCGTGCCGACGAAAGCGGGCTGAACCACTACGCCGCGTTCTTTTACAACGGCGCAGGCAGAATTGCTGCCATCTGCGGTTACACAAGCCTCTCCGTTGTAATTCAGCATATCGATCACCTCCACTTCATCCACGTACCAGGCGTCGCCGGCACTTGCCGTGTTGTCATCGGTGCCGAAACGGAAGCGGATCGTTACCTCTTCACCTGCAAAATCACTGACATCGAAGTAGGATTGCACCCAGCCGCCGGAGTTGCCGGAGAATCCGCTGAGGAAAGGAATAGCGAAGGTGCCGTACTGAATACCGCCGGGGTACCCGTTCCGGAAGACTTTTTCCGGTGTGAACCGGCGCCAGTTTACGTCATTGATCTTTTTGATTTCCAGAATACCGGCATCGGCAGATTTTTCCGTCTGGTATTTGTGCCAGAAACGCAGTACCGGCTGGTTACCGCTTATGGTGATACTCTGAAACGGTGTTTCCAGGGTAAAATCGCTGACGGCTGCCAGACTGCCTGCTTTCCAGGCCGTAGGACCTACCAGGTGTTCAGCAGATTGCAGGGCAAAATACTGCGTACCGTCGAGGGCCAGGGAAATCCAGTTCTCATCAGTATCCATGGGATCGCGGAACAGACGCTCCGAACCCACGCCCGAGGCGCTTTTGGCCGAGTAGGTCAGCGTACGCACGTGTCCGGAAGGGATGGAGCCCAGATTCCAGGTAATAATGCCGTTGGAATAGGTACCGCCATCGGATGCCGAAAGGAACGTCAGCCCGGCAGGCAGTTCATCCGTAACCACGGTATTTACCGTTGCTTCTTCCCGGTGGTTGATCACGGAGATGGAGAATTCAGCCACATCGCCCGGTTCGATGAGCGGCGTCGAAGTTTCCTTTCTGATTTTCAGTTCCTTGATACAGGTGGGGATGGGATCGAAATTTTCGACGCCGTCGGTGTCTTCCAGAGAAGAACCCTGGCTGGCAAAAAGCCCGAGCCCGCGGCGTGCAAAAACGTCCATAATAAGGCAGGTATCCACGCCTGCGAAATTGGTCAGGTCGGAGAGCATGATCGCATCGCGGCCATCCACAAAACCGGGATCGCAGGGCTGTAGTTTCATGCCGTCGATCACCAGTTGCATGGTGCGGGCGTTGCCGCTGTTCAGGTTGTTGATATCGGCATCAAAACCGTATTTTTCCACCATAGCCCAGTACAGGTCCCAAAGCATGGTAGCCCACACTTCGCCTTTATTGTGCTGAAACTGCTGGTTGGGATCACCTTCTACAGCAGGCGTCAGCGCTACGGTGGCATACGTTTCGGGGTTGATGCTCATGTCATTGGTATATGCGAAACGGCGAATACCGCGGCCGTCGTTGGGCTGGCGCTGCACATAAGTGCCGATACCGCGCTTTTGTCCGGCCACATCGCCGGGCCGGGCCGTCACAGCCAGTGCGAAAAAGTCGCTCCAGCCTTCTCCCATCTGTTCTTCGTTGTTCAGGCAATCGGAGGCGGCGGGCCCACCCGTCAGGCGGTTGCTGATGCCGTGCGTGTATTCGTGGGCGATAATGCCGTTGTCGAAATCGCCGTCCAGTTGCTCGGGACCGCTTGATGAAGGCAGCACAATAGACGCATTGAGGCCGCTGCCTGCATATTGTTTCAGCAGGTCGCAGTCGGATTTTTTCAGCATGATGACCGGGAAATTGGACAGTCCCGCGCCGCTCATGGAGATTACTTCATTTTCATAATTACAAACGATGCAGCCGATAGCACCTGCGGCCTGGGCATTTTGCGCTTTCAGCACGAAAGTGCAATCGCCGCGGTCGACCATAGCGATTTTACCAGTAATACTGTTGAGATATTCCGAACAGCCTTGTGCCGAATCTTCGGATCCGCTTCCGTCGTTGGCTACCGCCACCTCACCGGTAACTGCAATGCCGGTAATGGGTGCGCCCCAACCGGTGGTCGTGCCTACCACATACGTACCTGCTACAGCACTGGGGGTATTGATGGTGAGCAAATTGCCGCCCTGGCGGTTCCATTTATACATTTGCATACGGCCCGAAAAACCGTCGGGCGGCGCCGAGAAGTTCGCATTATCGGTACCCGAGCCGTCCAGCGCTTCCGCCATCACGGGGTCGCCGGCTACGCCGGAGGCTCCGTAATTTTTAAATTGAAAATTACCCGCTTCTTCATCAAATCCGTATCGGTAGGTAATATCGTGCATTTTATTGGCCATGTAAAACAGGTTGGTAATGGCTGCGCTGCGATTGCTTTCCGGCTCCAGGTTAGGATCGTATGGAAAATCGAATACACCGGCACTTCCTGCGGCCGACTCTGTTTGTGAACCGTTGTTGTCGTTCGCGCTGTCTTCATATGCCCATGCATTGTTGCCGCGGCTATAGGTGAATTCCGGGCCGGTTTGTCCGTCGGTATCGCGCCAGCCGAATGGAGAAGCCGCCGGATCGGCAGGGTTCAGCACCAAAGCGCGGTTGCCGTGTGCCGGACTTTCCACCGGCAGGGGAAATACGTTGTATGTTTCATCCACATCGTTGTCTTCCAATGTTTTATCAGCCTGTATAACGGCGTCTGTTGCTTCCACGCAGTCGGCAGCATCACTACCCGAAGCGTGTTCGTCGCCCGTTTTGCAGTACACCGTCCGGTTGATTTTGCTCAGGATCAGGCCCGTTTGCGCATCCACCCGTATGCTCCACACATCGGAGGTGTTGGCTTGTGCAATCACCAGCATCCAGGCCAGGCGAACGGAGCCGTCGCGTTGCGGTTCATAGCAGGCCGTCACCGGAATATCCGTGTTGGACACTGCGCCGCCTTCGAACAGCCAGTTGCGCTCGTTCGTTTTTTGTTTCAGGCTGGGCATGGCAAAACCGTTAAATCCGAGGTTGGCCATGGCGATTTCTACAGATTTGTAGGCCGAAAGAGAGGGTGCGGTCGTGTTGACTTTGCCTCCCAGTTGGGCAACAAGGCGGTGCGACACGTACCGCACTTCGTCATTGGGCAATACGTGCAGACCGATGAGCGCGTTAAAAACGGGAATACCTGCATATTGCTGCTGCATCCACACGTGCGTTACGCCGTTGTTTTTGCTTTGGTATTCATCGGCGATGCGGATATCGGCTACATCCTGGGAGGAAAGGCCCATTTTAGCGGTATTTTCCTTTAAAAAGCGAAGGGCGGTTTCGCGGGGCGTTCCGGCCGTTTGGGCGGAAAGTGACGTACACACCATAAGGGTCACCAGAACCGCCAGGCAGTGTCGGATAAAATAATTCAGGTTCATAAATAAGAACAGATTCGAAGTTGATTTGATACGAAGAGGTACGTTCGTTTCGTGGAGAGCGGCCAAAGGTAAAATTTAGCCCGGCTTTGACGGTCAAAAAATCGGGTTTTGCTGAAAGCAGTCTGAAGTCTGGAAACAGTGCGAAGTCGTCAGTGCGAAGTGCGAAGTCTGGAAACAGTCCGAAGTCGTCAGTGCGAAGTGCGAAGTCCACATTCACTCACGTTGTCTTTGACTTCGCACTTCGCACTGACGACTTCGGACTGTTTCCAGACTTCGCACTGACGACTTCGCACTTTTACTTTACCTTTGCGGTGATTCTTTTCTCTTCTTTTTCATACCTATATTTTTCATTCAACGACCGCCCCGGCTGATATATGCCCGAAGTAAAACTGTTTTCCTGCACCGCTTCCAAAACACTGGCAGCCGATATTGCCTACCATTACGACGCGCCCCTCAGCGACACGACGCTGGCCCGGTTCAGCGACGGCGAAATGCAGACGATTATCAATGAAAGTGTACGTGGAGCCTACACTTTTTTTATTCAAAGCACCTGCCAGCCACACGACAACCTGATGGAACTGCTGCTTTGGATCGACACCGCCAAACGTGCCTCGGCAGGCTACATCACCGCCGTGATCCCGTATTTCGGATATGCACGCCAGGACCGGAAAGACAAGCCGCGTGTGCCCATCAGTGCCAAACTGGTGGCCAACCTGCTCACCGCTGCCGGCGCCGACCGCATTATGACGATGGACCTGCACGCCGATCAGGTGCAGGGTTTTTTCGACATTCCGGTGGATCACCTGCGCTCGGAAGCCATTTACACCCAGTTTTTGAGTGAACAGGACATGTCAAACGTCATTTTCGCCAGCCCCGATGTGGGCGGTGTGAAACGGGCACGCCAATACTCCAAACATTTCAAAAGGGAACTGGTCATTTGTGATAAATACCGCACCAAAGCCAACGAGGTGTCGGCTATGACCGTTATCGGCGACGTAAAAGGCGCCGAAGTCATCCTGGTAGACGACATGGTGGATACCGCCGGTACGCTCTGCAAGGCTGCCGACGCGCTGATGGACAAAGGCGCCAAATCGGTGCGCGCTATTTGCACACACCCGGTTCTGTCGGGCAAAGCGTATGAAAATATTGAAAATTCCCAGCTCTCTCAAATGATCGTATGCGATACGATCCCGCTGAGTAAGATCACACCCAAGATTCAGGTGCTGTCTACGGCGAAGTTATTCGCCCGGGCGATCCGGAATACGGTGGAGCACAAGTCGATCGCGGCGCTGTTTCACTAACATTAGAGAGTGAGAGAAGTGAGAGAAGTGAGAGATGTGAGAGGGTGAGAGTCCGTAGAGTACACCGCTTTATTCCAGAATTTGGATAACTGGAGCGAAGCGGAGTACTCTACGCACTCTCACCTCTCTCACCCTCTCACCTCTCTCACTTTCTGACTATTGTTTCGCGAACGTGCCTTCCACGCGGCCGGCTTCGCCCAATACCACCAAACGATACATGCCTGCGGGCAGGTTTGCCACGTTCAGTTGGAAATTGCTGCCATCGGTTACGGTCTGTTGAATGACCAGGCGACCGTCGGCGCTGTACACCTGCACGTTGCTCTGACCCGCTTTCAGGCCGTTGTTCCATTGTGCGGACACCTGCAGCCATTCGTTGGCCGGGTTGGGCGAAAGCGTCAGCAGCGCCGTATTTCCGGGATCCGTTACAGGCGTCATACAAACCACTTCACCCATTAGAACGACATCCTGACAATCGGGATGCAAATGGTCGCGTACGACGAACTCGTAGTTGGTACCGTCGCCGGGCAATGGGCCGAGGATGAGCGGTTGCGGGTGGCTGTACTCGAAAGTACCGTAGTTGTGCCCGTTTCCGACCACGTCGAAACCACCGCTGCCGACACCGTCGAACTGGAAATTCAGCACGGCGAAGAACTGACCGCAAAGACAGGGTGTATGAACGGCCGTCAGGTCATAAATATGACAAGGCGTGTTGTTCAGGCAGCCGGGAACCGGGAATTCCAGGATCCGGCAGCATTCGGTGACATTGTTGCCGACGCAGATTTTGATCACGTCGTTCGCGCCGCCGTTGTACGGGAAATTCGGGATATTCAGCGGCAACTGGTTGATGCCGTATTTTCCGAAGAAATTGCCGTTGGCAAATACCAGAAACGAGTCGATGATACCCGGCGCCGATACGCCGAAGTTGACGAACAGGTGGTATGTCGTGTTGGAGGTGCATTCACCCGGATCGACGACCAATTGCGTGATCTCGCAGGGGCCGTTCAGGCAAGGCGGTACCGGGAATTCCAGGATCCGGCAGCAGTCGGCCAGGTCGTTGGGAACACAAATTTTGATCACGTCGTTCGCGCCGCCATTGTACGGGAAATTCGGGATGTTCAGCGGCAACTGATTGATGCCGTATCGGCCGAAAAACACGCCGTTGGCAAATACGTTGAACGAATCGACGCTATTGGGCGCACTCAACTGGAAATTTACGAACAACTGGTACGTCGTGTTGGACGTGCATACACCGGGGTCCACCACCAAGCCGGATATTTCGCAGGGGCCGGCAAGGCAGTCGGGCACCGCAAATTCCAGGATCCGGCAGCATTCCGTCTGGCCATTGGCTACACAAATCTTGATCACATCGGTAGCGCCGCCATTCCATGGGAACTGGTTGATAGTCAGCGGCAACTGATTGATGCCGAATTTACCGAAGAAAGCGCCGTTGGCAAATACCATAAACGAATCGACGGAACCGGCGCCGGCCACATCGAAATTCACGGTCAACTGATAGGTACCGTTGTTGTGGCATTCACCCGGATCCACCACCAGCGGGGAGATTTCGCAGGGGCCGCCGAGACAATCGGGCACCGCAAATTCCCTGGATTCGCAGCAGCCGAGGTCTTCATTGCCGATACAAATTCTGATCACGTCGTTGGCGCCGCCATTGTACGGGAAGTTGTTGATGGTGAGTGGCAACTGGTTGAAGCCGAATTTACCGAACGGAACGCCGTTGGCCAGCACGCGGAACGAATCCAGCGGCGTGGGAAAGGTGGCGTTAAAATCTACTGTTACGGCGTAGGTCGTATTGGACGTGCAATCGCCCGTTGTTACCGTTATATCGCTCACGTGGCAGGCAGGGGCGACGTTGCAGTCGGGAGCGACGAATTCTTTTATTTTGCAGCAATTTTCATTGTCGTTGATACAAACCTTAATAACGTCGTTGGCATTTCCGGTGGCCGGAAAATTGTTGATTTGCACCGGCAGGGCACTCAGCGGGAAATTGCCGAGGTAGGTATTGTTTCCGGACCACACGTCGAACAGACCATTGGTAGGCGCGGTGACCTGAAAATCGAGCGTCAGGCTGTAATTTGCGCTGCCCGGCACACAATCGCCTGTGGTAACGACCATGTCGTATATATTGCAAATGGAGGTGACATTGCAGTTCGGCGCGGGAAATTCCTTCGTTTTACAACAATCGCTGTCGTTGATACACACCTTGATGACGTCGTTGGCATTTCCACTTCCCGGGAAATTTGCAATCTGCACCGGCAGTGCACTGAGCGGAAAAGTGCCGAGAAGTTGATTGTTAGCGCCAAATACATCGAATAAGGCATTGGGCGGCGCCGTCACCTGGAAATTAAGCGTCAGGCTGTAATGGTTGCTATTCGGCAAGCAATCGCCGGTTGTCACCACCATGTCGTAAATGTTGCAGGCCGTCGTTGCAGAACAGGCCGGAATCGCAACGGCCACTTCAGCAGCGCAGGCTTCGAAAACGAAGTCGCGCACAACAAATTCGCGCGTCGTTGCAGCATTTCCGGCCGTGAACGGGCCCAGTGTGACGGGCACCTGACTGTACGGGAAAGTGCCGTAATTGTTTCCGTTTCCATGCACCGTGTATTGGTTGGTCGTAGCCGTGTGCTGAAAATTCAGCACCACGAAATACTGGCAGGTAACCGGATCGATGGGAGAAACCGTGGCATTGAGGCCGGTGATTTGGCATTCGTTCTGGGCCGACAGGAACGTCGCCAGAAACAGTACCGGCAGGAAGGATAAGAACCTCATTAGAAGGATGGGTTTGGTGAAAAGAATATGTAACATGGAATCTGACGGAAGATACCTTTTGGTCCAATTTCGCTCCCCGATTCCCACATTATTTCAAAAAAAGAAATGGGGTATAAATATGACCAATCCAACTATGACGGCACCCATCGCCGACAACAGAACGGCAGCGGCGGCCGCATCCTTGGCTTTACCTGCAAGCGGGTGATATTCGGGAGACACCAGGTCCGTAAGATATTCCAGTGCCGTGTTGACGGCCTCCATGGCCAATACGAGGGCGATACTGATGATGATGGCGGCCCATTCGAGGCGACTGATCCGGTACCAGCAACCCAGCGCCGTGACGGCTGCGGCAACCAGTACATGAATACGCGCATTGGGCTGACTGCGAATCAAATCAGACAATCCCTGGAAAGCGTACCGAAAACTATGAACCCGTTTCCGAAAACTCATAACGTGCTATAACATGGGTAATATGTAAACTAGACATGCATTCAGAACCCGGCGCTTCGTAGTCGCGCCCTTTGACTTCGGGTAACGGCAAAGGTTTAACCGGTAATATTATTTTATAAGAAATATGTACATCCTCCGCTCCCGAACAGTACGGCCGATGCTCCTCTATCAGCAGGTACATGGAATGCAGGGGCGCCCCGGACTGTTGCGGCGCTTCGTTTTTAAAAAAACTGATCGCGGCACTGCAACCGAAACAAACGAACATCAGCCGCGGCTTGTCGATGATCAGAAAAAACAATCCGAAGAGTAAATAACCCAGCGCAATAAAAAATGCCTGGTCGGCCCACCACTGGAAAGCAGGTTGTTGTGGGGGGAATATGCAGAGCAAAGTGCCGGACAGCAACGCGATAGTCAGCAATTGACGCACCCGGGCATGGTCGAATACCTGGAAACTCATTTCGCGGCAAAGATATACGTGCATCAGATGTTTGGGCCGATTTCACGGATTGATTTTCCTGATTTCGCTCTGCTCAAAAAAACTCTCGAAAAAGCATGTTGGATATTGCGAAAGGTATTCCTATCTTTGCCGCCGCTTTTGAAAAAGCAGCATCTGGAGAGATGTCCGAGTGGTTTAAGGAGCACGCCTGGAAAGTGTGTATACGCCAAAAGCGTATCCGGGGTTCGAATCCCCGTCTCTCCGCCCAGATCCGCTGAAATTCCGTTATGGATTTTAGCGGGTTTGCTCATTGTACTTGTTTTGTGCAGTACGGAGAGATGGCAGAGTTGGTTTAATGTACCTGATTCGAAATCAGGCGTACCTTCGCGGGTACCGGGGGTTCGAATCCCTCTCTCTCCGCCCGAGTTAATCTTTAATAACCTTCTTTGATTTTTAATCTGTTTTAAAATATTGATTTTCAATACTTTAACAGAAGTTAAAAATCATAGAAGGTTATGAGGGATTACTCAAGATTAAAAAAAGTGTCACCAAATCTGACACCTTCCCTTATCTTTGCCGGGAACTTTTCAGGCTTCTCAAGCCTCGTTTCCCGATATGGCAAAACCCAGATTCAATCTCAAAAGTAAGGGAGAAAAGGAATCCTACATCTTTCTGGTGTATTCCTACCCGAATGAAGCGGGTAAGAGGCTCCGGTATTTTACCGGCTGTTCCGTACCAGTCGCCCTTTGGAACGATAACGAACAAAGAGTCCGTTCTTCCCGACAATACCCACAGTTCTCGGAAATCAATGCTATTCTGGCCAGTCTTGCACAAACTGCGGAAAGGCTTGCCCTCTCCTACCGCAACCAGGGAAAAGATCTTTCCATAGAGCAATTCAAAGTGGAACTGGACAAAACTCGTGGGAAATTTTCTCAGGAGGCGGTGGAGGAAAAAGTCACCTTCGTGAAGTTTTGCCAACAATTCATCGAGGAACGGGCGGCAAATGCTGACTACAGCAAGGGCTCCATCGTGGTTTATAAAAACTGTTTCAAACACGTCCAGACTTTTGGAACGTCCAGGCAGCGTCAAATCGACTTCGAGCATTTCGATTACGCCTTCTTTGCGGACTTTACCAATTACCTCTTCGGCCAGAATTTCAGCAGAAATTATATCCACAAGATCCTCTCTACACTGAAGACTATTCTACGCGAAGCCGAAAGGCGGGAAGTTTCACCCGTTCTGAAATATAAAAACGATTGGGCGCAAGTTTCAAAAGAAGAAACGCCTAAAATCTATTTGACCGAGGATGAGTTGGGCAAAATCAGTTCACTCGACCTAAGCACCAACAAGCGGCTGGACCGGGTGCGGGATTTATTCCTTTTGGGCTGCTACACCGGCTTGCGCTATTCTGATTATGGCTCGCTCAAGCCGGAACACATCATCACGAAAAACGGTCGACAGTTCATCGACATTCTGACTCAGAAAACACGCCAAAGGGTGATGATTCCGTTGCGGCAACTGGTGGTAGATATGGTTCAAAAATACGATGGAGCGCCGCCACAGGCTATTACCAATCAGAAAGCAAATGAGTATTTGAAAGAACTGGGCGAGTTAGCCGGCATTGAGGACTCGGTTCTGATTACCTCCTACCGCAGCGGCAAACGTATCGATCAAGTGTTCAAAAAGTATCAATTGATTACCACCCATACTGCCCGGCGTTCTTTTGCCTCCAATGCATTTAAAGCAGATGTGCCCGTGAAATCTATCATGCAGATCACCGGGCACAAGACGGAAAAGGAGTTTTATAAGTATATACGCTTGTCAGGTGAGGAACATGCGGAGATGATTGCGGACAATCCGTTTTTCAGGTGATCAACTTTTCAGCACTAGTTTTCCCTCTTTTTCATCTACATCAATAAAGTCGGCTGCTTGCGCTAACCAACAACGCACCCGAGCATCCTTCTTATCTGACCAGTTGAGCAACCGCTTATAATAATATAATGTATTCGCGCGCTCATAACGAGGATGACGGGCAATTAAGTCATTTCTCAACATTTGCACCCCATTTGGTACTACTCCCGGATTGGTCATGTAGATAGATTCTCGAAACAAAATATCTCTTGACTTTACAATATCCGTTTCCGGGAAGGGGGGCGCGCCGGAACTTTGGGGGGAAGGGTCTTTTTTTTCATTTGAAGAAGAAAAAGTATTTAAAAAATTAGTGTGTGTTGTGTCATCGACACGTTCATTCTCACACTCTATATTTTTTAATTTTTTTTCTTTCTCTTCTTCTTTTTCAGTTCTTACTAGCGCCGGATTTTCCGACAATCGGCTTTTACCGATGTCGGGCCTTTCCTGCTGTCGGGAAAGAACCGTTTCGGCTTTGTGGACAACGGTCGTTTTGCAGTTGTTTCTGAAATCCGGATTGAGTTCGGGCAGTTCAAAAACTTCCCATTGCTTCCCTGTAAACTGGGTTTTGCCA
>ENA-UOWO01007188-UOWO01007188.1-activated-sludge-metagenome-genome-assembly--contig:-NODE-7188-length-11107-cov-14.305013_pt1 | contig 11107 bp, 10 predicted proteins | sample MGYA00238148_ERZ761564 | MGnify/ENA primary metagenome ERZ761564 (study PRJEB28885, sample SAMN05720194) | activated sludge metagenome | isolation source: Anaerobic digester | place: USA...
CCATTGCCCATTGACCTACTTGCTTTTAAAATCTCCTCGCTTCCACGCTTTGATAAACTCCGCCCAGGCGAAGGGATTAAAAATATTCTGCGGTGGCAATTGTCCGTTATAATAATTTTTTGCGGCCTGTTTGCTTAAATATTGGTTGGAGGCTTCCCTGCCATCCTTTGGCAAGGACTGCATTAATAAACGTCGGGTGTTCTCGTCATTGTTTTTGCGGGCAATTTCCAGGTTGTCGGCAGGGATTTGTGTGTTCATAAAATCCCTTTCAAACTGCTCTCTTGTTGGCCTCGGTTTAATGATGGTGGCAGCCAGGTAAATAGTATCATTCACCATTAGCTGTATCACACTATGCTGGTTACCTTGCAAGTCCTTGGGTATATCCACTTTTTTGGGCTTGAAGCCAACACTGGTAAATTCGATCACATCCCCTTTTAAAACTACAATGCTGAAAACGCCATCCCGGTTGGTAATGGTGCCCCTGTTTTGACCTTTCACCATAATGCTTACGCCTTGCAGGGCCTGCAGGCTGTCAGCCGTCATCACTACCCCATACAGCTGCACTACTGAATCTTTAAAACCGGAGAATTGCGCCTTCGACACAAGCGGTGAAAAAAGGAAAGAGAAAAAGAAATATCGTATAAATCTATTCATGCCCTGCAATTACAAATTCGTTATTTAAAAGTTTACTGCCCGTTCCACATATTTATTACAATTGAAACCAAGAGGCCGTTTTACACCAGCAATATCCTGATGGCTACTGGCCACAATCGCAATGATTAAAGATAATGTGCCAATTTCAAAAATAACATCATTTCCGGATTTAAAAACAAAGTAAACCCCTGGGGAGTTAATTTTGCGGCAGAAAAAGCATTTTAACAAATTATTCTCCGATGACTGAACAAGATATATTAAAAGCCCTGAGCAATGTACAGGAGCCCGACCTTGGCAAAGACCTGGTGACCCTGAATATGGTAAAGGACATTGCCATTGACGGCAATAAAGTTTCTTTTACCATTGTATTGACCACACCCGCATGCCCGATGAAGGATATGATGCGTATGGCAAGTGAAAATGCGGTAAAATTATTGGTGAATAAAGAAGCCGTGGTGACCGTAAATTTTACCAGCAATACCAGCAGCAACAGGAAAGATGGTAAAACTTTATTGGCAGGTGTAAAAAATATTATTGCTGTAGTGAGCGGAAAAGGTGGGGTGGGCAAAAGCACTGTATCTGCCAATCTTGCATTGGCGCTTTCGCAGGGTGGTGCAAAAGTTGGTTTGATGGACGCAGATATTTATGGCCCCAGCCAGCATATTATGTTCGGTATAAGGGGTGAGAGACCAATGATGAAAGAAGTAGATGGAAAAGGTGTCATCGTACCAATAGAAAAATATGGAATAAAAGTGATGAGCATTGGTTTGCTGGTGGATGAAAAACAAGCGGTGGTTTGGCGTGGACCGATGGTGAGCAGCGCTATCCGCCAGTTTGTAACAGAAGTGGATTGGGGCGAACTGGATTACCTGATTATTGACATGCCACCTGGAACCGGTGATATACATTTAACCGTAGTGCAAACGGTGCCGGTTACAGGGGTGATCGTTGTAACAACACCTCAATTGGTTGCATTAGCGGATGCAAAGAAAGGTATTGCTATGTTCGGACAGGCGCAACTAAAAGTACCTGTTATTGGGCTGGTAGAAAACATGAGCTACTTTACTCCAGCAGAATTGCCCGATAATAAATACTACATCTTTGGAAAGAATGGGGGTAAAAATTTAGCTGAAGAATTTGATATTTCTTTCCTTGGTCAGATACCAATCGTGCAGAGTATCCGTGAGGGTGGCGACCTTGGCATACCCATCATGGTGAGTGATGATGAAATAACAAAGAAAGCTTTTGCTGATTTTGCCGGTAACGCCGTAAGAGGTATTGCCATGAGAAATGCAAATATGGCGCCTACACAAGTGCAGGAAATACTGGCATAGTGTATAAAGATATTTCAAAAAGAAAACGGCGGGTAAACCCGCCGTTTTGCTTACCAAAACATAACGATTAAAAAACGCTCTTCGATATAATACTGGTTCCTTCCTGTAAGGTTACCACCAATAGTTGCTTTGCGGATGGCAGCTCAATATTGAGATAACCATTGTTTCCTGTTATCCTGTTCTTATACATCACCCTGCCTGACATATCCGTTACCTGTAGGTTGGCTTCATTACTACTCAATTGATAATTAACCAGCAGGTTATTATTATTTTTTACCAATTTTAAACCAGGAGATTTGTTATTATTCCTCAAGGTAATTACATGACTATAACGGAAGCTATTATCGCTGTCAATAAGCTTTAACCGGTAATAGTTAACACCGGATGCTGCAACAGGATCTGAAAAAGAATAATTTGAACTGCCATTCCATTGTACATTTCCTATTGCGGTGAAGTTGCTGCCATCGGTGCTGCGTTCTATAATAAACCTGTCGAAGTTTACCGCATTGCCTGTTAACCACGCCAGTATATTTTTGTTCCCTTCATTTTTACCTTTGAAAGCAATGATATTTACTGGCAATACCACATCATTTATGTTTAGCCTGTATAAGTCATTTAGTTCTTCACTTGGATTATTCCCATCATCCCCAAAAAACAACAAAGAATTATTAAGTATCACAAAGGGCATTGTTTTACCATCCAGGCTGGGCAGGTTTACAGAAGCTGCCAGCACTGTACCTGCTGCTGTACCGTCAGATTTAAACAGTTCTCCTCTATGAACACCATCATCACCATTAAAATAAATGCCTGAACCAGAAATGTAATAGCCATTCAATGTAAGGCCATCGCCAATGTCACCATCCAGGTTAGTAACCATCCTGGTACCTGCCACGCTACCGTCACTGATATAGAGTTCATAGCCGGCGGCAGTTGTAAATGCGCCGAAGAAGAATTTATTTCCCTGGAATAACTGGTTGCCCGGCCCAAAACCATTGGCGTAAGCAGGTAACAGTATCGGGATGGCATCGCCTTCTCCTGGCTCAATATCCATAAATAATTGTGTGCCGGCGGTAGTGCCATCCGTCTGCCATAATTCCATGCCTGCATCGTTGGAATATGCAGCAAAGAAAAGCTTGTTACCAACTTTTATCGCGTTGATGAGAAGAGGTGAACTGCCCCAATCGCCGGGCTGAATATCTTTTAACAATGTTGTTCCAATACCAGTGCCGTCTGACTGCCACAACTCCTGCCCATGCATAAAGTTAGAAGCAGCAAACAGCATCTTTCCGTTGAATTCAATAAAATTATCTGCGGAAGATGACATGGCGCCAGTTGCAATATCCTTCAGCATACTGGTTCCGGCAGGTGTGCCATCACTCAACCAGGGCTCACGGCCATGTGTAAGGTCATCTGCACTAAAGATAAGTTTGTTGTTGTAGGTTCCCAATATAATAGGAGTGGAAGACAATGCAGCAGGCTTAATATCTTTTAATAAAATGGTTCCGGCAGCCGTACCGTCAGTACGCCACAATTCCTCCCCTTCGCCGGGCGTATTACAGACGAAATACAAAAAGTTTCCTGCAAGGGTTGTTTTATACAAACCCCGCAGGTTGCTGCTGCCTGTGCCAGTGTTAATATCCTTTAGCAAAACAGTGCCTGCTGCAGTGCCATCCGATGTCCAGATCTCCCTGCCGTTGGCCTGGGTTTCTGCAGAAAAATAAATACGGTTGTTAAAAACAATAAAGCGGTCATCGGGTGTGGAACTGATGCCGCCGGGATAAATATCTTTTACTAAACGGGTTCCTGCATCCGTTCCATCAGTTGCCCACAATTCGGTACCGCCGGCCATATCGGTGCCTGAAAAATACAATACCCCGTTCAATACGGTTGTTACCGGAATATCAGGAATACGCACTTTGTTGGTAAATGACTGTGTTCCTGCGGCTGTGCCATTGCTAACCCAAAGCAGGTTTGTTTTTTTAGAATAGAAGATGGCTTTGTTGCTGTTGAGCATGCCCATCATTTCAAGGCCTTCGTTATTAGCTAGCTGTGTTGCCTGTGTCATTGCCTGTGCAGCAATTATTACAGCCATCACGGTGGTGAGTAACGTTTTTTTCATGTTATACTTTTTTTAGGCTGTAAAAATGTTGCAAACAGGAATGGAAGACAATCACATGAATATGTATTGCAGGATGAAAAGCAATATCAGCATGATGAATTGTAAAAAAGATGGATGAATTGATGCAGACTTTTCCGTTTTTTACAAAAAGCTGTGTTTATCTTTATCAAATGAAGCAGTTACTGTTCATTACTTTTTATTCCATCACACTTGCAGCCTGCTCGCCAGGAAGAAAAATGACTAATAACAACCCAGCTACAAACAGAACAACTGCGTTTGATAAACAGGGCCACCGTGGCTGCAGAGGAATAATGCCGGAAAACACGATCCCTGCAATGCTGCATGCGCTTGATTTAGGGGTAATAACATTAGAAATGGACATTGTGTTTACAAAAGACAGCGTGGCCATTTTATCGCATGAACCTTTTTTTAACCATGAGATAACAACGGTAATGCCAGGTGAATACTTAGAAAGTTATATCGAGGAAAAAGAAGAGAAGAAATACAACATCTTCAACATGACCCTGAGCGAAACAGAAAAATTTGATGTTGGTTTAAAACCTCACCCACGTTTTCCCCAACAACAAAAGATAGCAATAAAGAAACCCAGCCTGGCTGCTTTGTTTGATGCTGTAAAAATTTATATGCAGACTCAAAACCGGCCTTTCCCCTATTTTAATATTGAAACGAAATCAACACCTCTAACCGATAATATTTTTCATCCTTCTCCGGCAACTTTTGTAGACGGGCTGATGAAAGTGATAAAAGAAAAAAAAATGGAGCAATGGGTGATGATACAATCCTTTGATATAAGAACATTACAGTACCTGCATAAAAATTACCCAACCATTCCTGCAGTATTATTAATTGAAGATTACGATAAAAGAAGCCTGGAAGACCAGTTGCAACAATTGGGCTTTAAACCAAATGTTTACAGTCCGCATTATTCTTTAGTTACAAAAGAACTATTGGAAAAATGCCATGCACAAAAAATAAAAGTTATTCCCTGGACGGTGAACGAGAAAGAAAAAATAGATGCGTTGAAGGCAATGGGTGTTGATGGAATCATCAGTGACTATCCCAATCTTTTCTAGTTAAAAATCAGACATCAGGTCAATATTCACCCTGTTCAAATCAAAATACAGGGATCTTGACTTGCTGATATACTCTGTGTATTTATACCGGTGCTTCGTGGTATCCTTCTTTTTTGCAGCGGCATATTCCCTGTTATGCTTTATCCAGTCTGCATATACATACGACATCTTTTTATATGCATATAAAGTATTCAGGTATGCTTTGTGTCTTTTTTCATCGCTAAAGTAATTATCACGGTAGTACTTAATACTTGAGTCAAGAGATTCCTCAAATAATTCGTTTCGGGCTGCCATCCAGTCAATACTATCGGCATCATTCCTGTCGTAGGAAAGCACTGCTTGCCGAAGCCTGTCAATTGTTTGACGCTGCTGGTAAAACTCGTTTGCTTTTGCTCTTTTCTCTCTCTTTTCACAACTGTTTGCTAAACGGACAATGCTGAATGTTAACAGCACAATAGAAATAATAATTGGTAATGGTTTCATTAAACCTGGTTAAAGTCCCAGCCACAGCCGGGCATTTTTATAGAATAGTTTTTCCTGCAGTTCTTTTGATAGATCCATTTCACCGATCAGTTTACCCGGCACCTGTTCACCTAATGGAAAAGGATAATCACTGCCCAGGCAAATTTTATCTTCACCCATGACGTCAATAATATATTTCATCGCCTTGGCATCATGCACCAAACTGTCGATCCAGAATTTACCAATATAATCTCTTGGGTTAATCGCATTGTCAACAGCAACCAAATCCGGGCGAACATTAAAACCGTGCTCTATCCGCCCTATTGTTAATGGAAAACTACCACCGCCATGCGCAAAGGCAACACGCAATTTTGGAAAGGCTTGCAGTACTCCGCCAAATATCATGGAGCAGATAGCCCGGGAAGTTTCAGCCGGCATACCCACCAGCCATGGCAGCCAGTATTGTTGCATCTGCTGTTCTCCCATCATTTCCCAGGGATGCACAAACAAGGCACAACCCAGTTCTTCTGCTCTTTTATAAAAGGGGAAGAATTGTTGATTGGATAAGTTTTTACCATTGATATTGCTGCCAATTTCCAGTCCGGGCATTTTTAATTCGGTAACACAACGTTCCATTTCTGCAATGGCCAGGTCAATATCCTGCAATGGCACTGTGCCAATTCCTATAAACCGTTGTTGATTTTTGGCAACTGTATCTGCAATATGATCATTAAAAAAACGGGCCGTTTCTAACCCATCTTTTGGCTTTGCCCAGTAATTAAACAATACCGGGATGGTGGACAGCACTTGCATTGTTACATCGGTATCATCCATTTCTTTCAAACGCACCGCTGCATCAAAACAATTATCATCCACTTCACGGAACAGTTTATCACCCTTCATCATGCAGGCTTTGCAATTCCTGTGTTCAAGATGAATGAATTCGCCGTAGCCGAACTTTTGTACCCAGTTGGGCATTTTATCCGGCATGATGTGGGTGTGTATATCTATTTTCATTTTTTTAGAAACGTTTCTGGTTTCTAGTTTGGATGTTCCTTGTTTCTCGTTATTGGCTCTTTTAGCTGAATGTTGTTTGCGTTATTGGCCGGGTGTGTGATATAAAAAAACGAGAAACGACTCAACGAATAACAAGAAACCAGAAACATTAAATCATCCTTTTCGAACCGGCGGGCTCATTACGGTGCCGCATTTATTACAAGTACGCTTATGCTCATCTGAATAAAAACCTTCCATCACCGGCGGCAACTGTTTTACGATGTCTGTTATTACTTTGTATTCTTCATACAATTTATTACCGCAGTTTTCACAATACCATAAAAATCCATCTTCTTCTGTGGCTCTTATTTTTTCAATCACCAACCCTACTGTATTAGGCCCACGTTGTGGTGAATGCGGAGTTTTTGGCGGCAGTAAAAACATGTCACCCTCGTTGATCGGAATGTCTTTTTGCACGCCGTCGTCTATTATTTTCAGCACAATATTCCCCTCAACCTGGTAGTACAATTCTTCGCTTTCGTTGTAGTGATAGTCTTTACGGGCATTCGGTCCGCCCACCACCATCACGATAAAATTTTCGGCGTCTTTATAAATGCACTGGTTCCCCACAGGAGGTTTTAGCATATCCCGGTGTTCATCAATCCATTTTTTCAGGTTAAAAGGAGCAGTTACTGGCATAGAAATATTTTTGATTGAGTAATGGTTTGGCAATCGTTTATCAAAATCGAAAATTACAACAATTTGACTAAGTTTGATGCGGATAGGGATTGGATATGAACAGGGATCATATGATTTTATGAAAGGCATGAATGACTGGCAATGACAAATACGAAGTTATACGAGATCATTTCATCTAAATTAATCTGTAATAGGTATTAGTATGATTGTATGAAAGGTATGATTGAAAGTAAGACATAGCAATCATTTCATCTAAACTGATCTGTAATAGGGATTAGTATGATTGTATGAAAGATATGATTAAGAAGAAGTCTGTGAACCAAAAAAATCATATCTGTCATGTCATCTTCAATAATCTGCGATAAAAATTGTTATATGAATTTATCACTACAAGGAAAGACAGCAGTTGTTTGCGGCAGTACACAAGGAATTGGCCTGGCATCTGCTATTGAATTATCAAAACTGGCCGCTACCTGTATTCTTGTTGCCAGGAATGAATTGTCTTTACAAGAGGCGTTGACACAATTGAATGTGAGCTACGATCAAAAACATCAATACCTGGTTGCCGATTTTGATAAGCCGGAAAACGTAAAGGAAGTCATCGAAAATTTTGTTGCACAGAACACGGTGCATATATTGATTAATAATTCCGGTGGGCCTGCAGGCGGACCAATTGCGACAGCTGCTGAAGACGATTTCATCAATACTTTTAACCGGCATTTGATCTGCAACCATATTCTCACCAAAGCTGTTATTCCTTCCATGAAAGAAGCCGGTTTTGGGAGGATCATCAATATCATTTCCACCTCAGTAAAAATTCCTTTGGCGAATTTAGGAGTATCAAACACCATCCGTGGTGCAGTGGCCAGCTGGAGCAAAACGATGGCCAATGAACTGGGTCAGTTTAATATCACCGTCAACAATGTATTACCCGGTGCCACCAATACGCAACGTTTGCAAAGCATCATTCAAAACAATGCCAGCAAAAAAAACAGTACCATTGATGCCGTGGAAGAAGAAATGAAAAAAGAAATACCGATGAAACGTTTTGCAGACGCAAATGAGATTGCCAATGTAGTGGCGTTTTTGGCATCGCCTGCAGCGTCGTATATCAATGGAGTGAATATCCCGGTTGACGGAGGAAGAACGGGCTCGATGTAGTGATACGTTTAATGTTTAAAGTCTAAAGTTCAAAGTTGGGAGCCCCCCAATTGCAAACCTTACACCTTAAACTTTAAACCTTAAACTTTTAAACATGACTTTAGAAATACCATATCATCTCGAAAATTATATCGGCGGTAATTTCATCGGCCCATTGAGTGGTCAATTTTTAGAGGGCATTAATCCTGCCACTGCTGAAATATATTACCAGGTTCCCAACAGCAATGAAAAAGATATTGAGATCGCTGTCAATGCTGCACAAAAAGCATTGCCCGGATGGAGTACTGCATCAACTGAAACAAGGTTCCGGATACTGAATAAAATTGCTGACCTGATCGATGAACATTTAGAAGAACTGGCACTGGCCGAAACTAACGACAACGGCAAGCCGCTTTGGTTGAGCAAACAGGTTGATATCCGGAGAGCATCTGACAATTTCCGTTTTTTTGCAACCGGCATTATGCATTTTGCAAGTGAAAGCCATTCCACCACCGGCCAGGATGCAATCAACTATACCCTTCGTCAGCCAATTGGTGTAGTGGGTTGTATATCACCCTGGAACCTGCCTTTGTATTTGTTTACCTGGAAAATTGCACCGGCATTGGCTGCTGGTAACTGCGTGATAGCAAAACCCAGCGAAGTAACTCCGGTTACATCTTTTTTACTAGGTAGGATCTGTAAGGAAGCAGGTTTGCCGGATGGCGTATTGAATATTGTACACGGCGATGGACAAAGTTGTGGCGAAGCCATTATCAAACATCCATTAATCAAAGCCATTTCTTTTACAGGAAGTACAAGGGCAGGTGAACGTATCGCTTCTATTGCAGCCCCGATGTTTAAAAAATTATCGCTTGAACTGGGTGGCAAAAATCCGACGATCATTTTTGCGGATTGCGACTGGCCAAAAATGCTAAAAGAAATATTCCGGTCAGCGTTTGGTAACCAGGGCCAGATCTGTTTGTGCGGCAGCAGGATCCTGATCGAGAAAAAGGCGTATGAAGAATTCAAAAAATATTTTACAGAGATAACAAAAAAGCAGCCTGTTGGTGATCCTTTACTTGATCATTCCAAACAGGGAGCCATTGTAAGCAAGGCACATTTTGAAAAAGTAATGAATTGTATTGAGTTGGCAAAACAAGAAGGTGGTTCAGTTGTTTGTGGTGGTAAGGCTGTTAAACTGGAAGGCCGCTGTGCAAACGGATATTTTATCGAACCAACCATTATTGAAGGTCTGGGCCCCAATTGCAAAACCAACCAGGAAGAAATTTTTGGGCCGGTGGTAACGTTGCAGCCTTTTGAAACAGAAGAAGAAGCGCTGCAATTGGCCAATGCAACCCACTATGGTTTGGCTGCTTCTATCTGGACACAGGATATAAGTAAGGCAAATCGTATGGCAGCTAATGTTCAATCAGGGATCATTTGGATCAATTGCTGGTTACTGAGGGATCTGAGAACACCGTTCGGTGGCATGAAAAATAGCGGCGTAGGAAGAGAGGGTGGATGGGAAGCGTTGAAATTTTTTACGGAAATAAAGAACGTTTGTATACAGTATTAATGCAATGTTCCTGGTTACTTGTTTCTCGTTTTTTTGTTTCTCGTTTTTTATAATTTGAGGTGAATTCATTATGGCAACAATAAAAAAATTTACAGAGTTAGAAGTCTGGCAATTGGCAAATGAACTGGAAAAAAAGGTTTATGAGCAATTAAGTGCCGGTACTTTGTCGAAAGACTTTGCATTAAGAGATCAAATCAACAAATCTGTTGGCTCCATTCCAGATAATATTGCTGAAGGTTTTGGAAGAGGAGGGCGAAATGAATTTATACAATTTTTAAGTATTGCAAGGGCATCAGCATCAGAACTGCAGTCACAATTAATACGATGTTTTAACAGGAAGCATTTTTCAGAAGAAAATTATACTGAGCTGTTTGAGCTTTCAGATAAGGTTGGAAATAAGATTGGTGCATTTATTCAATATTTAAACCAATCCGAAAAAAGTGGCCCGAAGTTTCAATACATACTTACAGCCGCAAACGAGAAACGAGTAACAACCAACGAGAAACAAGAAACGATTCATACTGCTAACGCCGCTAAACCATTAGGATCATATCCACATGCAAGAAAAGTGGGCCACTTATTGTTCCTTTCTGGTATTGGCAGCAGGAATGCAAAAGATAATTCTATCCCAGGCCTGGAATTAGATACCGATGGAAATATTTTGAAGTATGATATCGAAGCTGAAACACATCAATGTTTTGCCAATGTAAAAGCGGTACTGGAAGCCAGCGGAAGCAGCTGGGATAAAATTGTGGATGTGACTGTTTTTCTTACTAATATGAAAAAAGATTTTCCTGCCTACAATAAAATTTATGGGGAGTATTTTAGTGATGTGCAGGCATGCAGGACAACGGTGGAAGTAAAAAGTTTGCCGACACCCATTGCGATTGAGTTGAAAGTGATAGCGGTTATTTGATGATGATTTGAAGAGATGTATGAGGATAGAATTAGTGGAGTAATGAGGTATTACAACTGAATTAAATTTTGATAGAGATTATTTAATGATGATTACAAGGGATAGGTATGATTGATA
>ENA-UOWO01007189-UOWO01007189.1-activated-sludge-metagenome-genome-assembly--contig:-NODE-7189-length-11105-cov-5.908597_pt1 | contig 11105 bp, 11 predicted proteins | sample MGYA00238148_ERZ761564 | MGnify/ENA primary metagenome ERZ761564 (study PRJEB28885, sample SAMN05720194) | activated sludge metagenome | isolation source: Anaerobic digester | place: USA...
GCCTTGTCGTCGCCGAACAGCTCTATCGCGCGACGACGATCCTGGCCGGACATCCATATCACCGTGCATGACCCGAGCAGCATTACCAATCTCAACTTTTGCGATTGGAAGGTGTTTCATTGCGCTCAACGGTCTCGCGGTTGAGTTGGAGGTCGACCGCAGCGCCAATCAGGGGGCGATATGGAAAGCGAGATCAACCCGCTTGCGCATTCACCGGATCACCCATTGTCCGATCATTTGCGCGCAGTTGCGAAGCTGGCGGCCGAGTTCTCGGCAGCATTTGGCGCTGATGACTGGGGTCATCTCGCTGGGCTCTGGCACGATCTCGGCAAGTATCGTCCGGCATTCCAGGCCAAGCTTGCGACCGCTGGAGGTGTCGATGCCCATATCGAGGGGTTTCAGCAGCGGGTGACGCATTCGCATGCAGGCGCAATGCATGCGATCGAAAAGCTTGGGCCGTTGCGTGGGGAAATACTGGCATTTCTGATCGCCGGCCATCATTCGGGGCTGCCGGACAAAGACGAGGCTTCACCAACCAGTTTGAAGTTTCGGCTCGGAAGTGAAATGGCCAAGCGCGAGTTTGCGGAAGTGCTGGCGCGGGCAATTCCAGCGGACATTCTTGCAGCAACAGTTCCGACCACGATGATTCCTGGCGGAATGCATGGCTATGCATTGTGGGTTCGCATGCTGTTCTCCAGCCTTGTCGACGCGGATTTTCTTGATACCGAGGCCTACTACGATTCGGTCAAGTCATCGAAGCGGTCTTGTCATTCCTCGCTCGCCGAAATCAAACGAGTCTTCGATGACTTCATGTGCAAGCTGGCCGACCGCGTGGGAGCGGAGCCCGTCTCGGTGGTCAACGGTGTACGTGCTGATGTGCTCGCCCAATGCCGCGCTAAAGGCGGTGACAACTCGCTTGCGCCTGGTTTTTTTGATTTGACCGTACCTACGGGGGGTGGCAAGACACTCTCGTCGCTCGCTTTTGCGCTTGAACACGCGCTGGCTCATGACAAGCGCCGCATCATCTATGCGATTCCGTACACCAGCATCATCGAGCAGACCGCCAAGGTCTTTCGAGGCACGCTTTCCGCGTTGGATGCAGATACCGTACTGGAGCACCACAGCAACCTGGATGTCGCCGAACGCAAGGAAGATCACGCCAGTCGCCTTGCCGCTGAAAACTGGGACGCGCCCCTGATCGTTACCACCAACGTGCAGTTGTTCGAATCACTGCATGCGGCGCGTACCAGCCGTTGCCGCAAGCTGCACAACCTGGTCAACAGTGTGATCATTCTGGATGAAGCGCAGCAATTGCCGCGTGATTTCCTCGCGCCGGTGCTGCGTGTGCTCAAACTGCTGGTCGCCCATTATGGGGTGACTGTAGTCTTCTGTACCGCGACCCAGCCGGCCTTGACCCCACGCCATGAGCCGATCACCCAACGTCTGGTTCTCGATGGAGTTGACGCCAAGTCGATGCGAGCGATCATCGATGATCCGCAGCCGATGTTCGATGCGTTGCGGCGAGTGGACATTCATCTACCCGCAGATTTTTCCGCGCGCAGCCAATGGCCAGCAATTGCCGCTGAGATTGCTGCTCATGATTGTGTGCTGAGCATCGTCAACGTGCGCCAGCATGCGCGTGAGCTGTTCGCCTTGTTGCCTGATCACGGCGCAATCCATCTCTCGGCCTTGATGTGTGCCGAGCACCGCAGCGCGGTGATCGAGCAGATCAAAGCCAGATTGCGCGACAAGACGAACGGAACGGATCAAGAACCTCTGCGGGTGGTCAGCACGCAATTGGTCGAAGCCGGTGTTGATCTCGATTTTCCAGTGGTTTTCCGCGCGCTGGCTGGGCTCGATTCGATTGCACAGGCTGCAGGTCGATGCAATCGCGAGGGTCGTCTTGGAGGAAGAGGAAAGGTACATGTCTTCGTTCCACCTCAATCGGCCCCGCCTGGCATCTTGCGCCAAGGCGAGCAGGCAATGACAGAAATGGCCAAAACCGGTCGCCTGGCTGATTCACTCTCGCCTGCTGCTTTTGTCGAGTATTTCAATCAGCTTTACGCGAAAGATGACAGCGGATTTGATCGGGCGGGCGTGCTCGAACTGCTCAAGCACGACCGCGCTGCATTTCGTACTGCTGCGGAACACTTCCGCCTGATCGACGACGACAGCGAGAGCATCATCGTGCCATACCGCAAGCAGGGCGAGACGGAAAGCCCTGTGGGTCGATGGGTGGGTGCGCTCGAAAAGGATGGTCGACAAACCGGCCTATATCGCAAATTGCAGCGGTATACGGTCAGCGTTCCGCGTCGAATCTTCGAGCAGATGCTCAAGCGTGGCGAAGTCGAAGAGCGCGCGGGGCTCTGGCTGGCACTTGATTTGCTTTATGACCAGAGGCTTGGATTGATCGTGACCAGCAATACAGGCAATCCGGCCGACTATTTTTGCTGAGGGAGTATTCGTGAGTACGCAAGGATTCTGTATGGAAGTGAGCGGCCCATATGCCTGCTTCACTCGCCCGGAAATGAAGGTCGAGCGGGTCAGCTACGACGTGATTACGCCATCGGCGGCGCGCGCGATCTTTGAAGCAATCCTGTGGAAGCCGGCGATTCGATGGCAAGTTTCCCGGATCGAAGTGTGCGAGCCGATTTGCTGGATTTCCGTACGGCGCAATGAGGTTGGCGCAGTTGTTCCCACTGGCAGTGTCAAAAGCGCCATGGCCGCCGGCAAAGGCTCGCTTGGCCTCAACATCGAAGATCAACGCCAGCAGCGCGCGGGTTTGTTGCTGCGCGATGTGCGCTACCGCCTGCATGCGCGATTTGAGCTGACCGAGAAGGCCGGTGTCGGTGATACGCCCGCAAAGTTCGCCGCCATGTTCGAGCGGCGAGCGGCACAAGGCCAGTGCTTCAATCAACCCTATCTCGGCACGCGCGAGTTCTCCTGCGCGTTCCGGCTGCTCGATCCCAAGGCGGATTCGTTCGTGGTGCCTGCGGAGCTCGCTGGCGAGCGCGATCTTGGCTGGACCCTGTATGACCTCGATTTCGGCCCGCCGCCACATGCCGAGCCAAAACCGTTGTTCTATCGCGCGATGCTGCGCGATGGCGTGCTTGAAGTGCCGACGCGGGATAGTGCGGAGGTGCGCGGATGATTCTGCAGGCGTTGAATGACTATTACGTTCGCAAGAGCGCCAGTGGCGAGCTGGCCCCGCCAGGCTTTTCGCCAAAAGCGATTCCATTTCTTGTCGTGTTGTCGTCCACGGGCGAGTTTGTCCAGCTTTCCGATACACGAGAACTGATAGGAAGGCGCTTGACTGCCAAGACGTTCTTGGTTCCCGAGGAAAAGGAGCGAAGCGGATCCCGCGCATATGCAACAGCCAATTTTCTCTGGGATCATTACGGCTATGTGATGGGTTTCCCGAAATCGGACAAGAAGCAGGACGTCGAGATGGCGCAGAAGCAATTTTCTGCATTCAAGGAGCGCGTAAACCAAGCTTTGTGCAGCCGACCGGGAGAGATTGGACTACAAGCGGTTTCCGCATTTCTTGAAAGTGACGATCAGGTTCAGCGGGTACGTGCTGATTTGTTGTGGAGCGACTGTGCTCGCATTCCTGGCTGTAACATTTCGTTTCGCCTTGAAGGGGATGCTGAGTTGATCTGCCAGCGTTTAGGAGTCGCGGAGCTCGTGAGGGGCGGATTGAATGCAGATTCGGACGACGAAGAGTCTGAACTTGGCATTTCGGCGCGGGAATGTTTCTGCGCTGTGACTGGCGAGGTTGATCAAATTGCGCGTTTGCATCGACGCACGCCGATTGCCAATTCCAAGAGCAACGCAAAGCTGGTTTCATTCCAGAAAAAATCTGGATACGACTCATACGGAAAGGAACAGAGCTTCAACGCGCCGATTGGGGTGAAGGCGGCACTCGCCTACACCACGGCGCTCAACCATTTGTTACGCAAGGGATCGCCGCAACGCATGCAAGTCGGTGATGCCTCGACGGTGTTCTGGGCGGCCGATGTCGACCAATCCGGATTTGAAGAAGACTTTGCCGCTGTGTTCGGCGAATCGGAAAAAGATGATCCGGACCGGGGTGCCGAAGCCGTACGCAACCTTTATCGGGCAACTGCCACCGGCGCCTACGCGGGCGATGATCGCGATGCGCGATTTTGCGTGCTTGGACTCGCGCCGAATGCGGCGCGCATCGCCGTGCGCTTCTGGCATTGTTCAACGATCGCCGAACTTGGCCTGCGCATCCGCCAGCATTTCGATGACCTTGAGCTGGTCAGGCCCGATTTCGAGAGTCCGTACCTTTCCTTGTATCGGCTATATACATCGATTGCCATGCTCGGCAAGGCCGACAACATTCCCCCGCAGATGGCCGGCGACACGATGCGCGCCATTCTCGGTGGTACGCCATACCCCACCACTTTGATGCAGGCCGCTATTCGCCGCATTCGCGCCGATCAAACCATCAAGTACCCGCGCGCTGCCGTGCTCAAGGCATCGCTGAATCGATTGATTCGCCACAACCGGCTATCTGCCAAGGAGTTGACCGTGAGCCTCGATCCAGAAAATACCGATCCAGCCTATCGTCTCGGCCGCTTGTTCGCCACCCTGGAACGCATCCAGGGAGTTGCCCAGCCCGGCATCAACACGACGATTCGCGAGCGCTATTACGGGGCTGCCAGCAGCGCGCCATCGAGCGTATTTCCGGTACTGCTGAAACTGAAGAACCACCATTTGGCCAAGATCGACAAACCCGGCCTGGTCGTCTGGTTCGAAAAGTTGCTTGGGCAGATTTTCGCTGGCCTGAGTGCAATGCCGACACGCCTTAGCATGACTGAGCAGGGCTTGTTTGCCATCGGCTATTACCACCAGCAACAGGATTTCTACACCTCCAAACAGAAGCCCGACGATGCGGCTTCGCAACCGGTAGATCAGGGAGAAACACCATGAGCTTGGAAAAACGTTACGACTTTGCACTGTTGTTTGATGTGCAGGATGGCAATCCAAACGGCGACCCGGATGCAGGCAATTTGCCTCGCCTCGACGCCGAATCCGGACATGGCCTGGTCACCGATGTGTGCCTCAAGCGCAAGGTGCGCAACTACGTGGGCATGTCACGAGGCGAAAAGCCGCCGTTCGAAATCTACGTCAAGGAGAAGGCGGTTCTCAATAGGCAGCACGAACGTGCTTACGTGGGCATCGGTGCTGGGGAATTGCTCAAGGGCGATGACAAGAAGCGCAAGGGTGGCGACAAGGTTGATGAGGCACGCGATTGGATGTGCCAGAACTTCTTCGATGTGCGCACATTCGGTGCTGTCATGTCGACTGGCATTAATTGTGGGCAGGTTCGCGGCCCGGTTCAAATTACCTTCGGTCGTTCAATTGATCCGATCGTACAACTGGAGCATTCGATCACCCGCATGGCGGTCGCGACCGAGGCTGAAGCAGAGAAGCAGTGCGGCGACAATCGCACCATGGGCCGCAAATTTACCGTGCCCTATGGTCTCTATCTCGCGCACGGCTTCGTTTCCGCCCAGCTGGCCAATCAGACCGGGTTCTCGGCAGACGACCTGGAGTTGCTCTGGGAATCGTTGACTAACCTGTTCGAGCATGATCGTTCGGCAGCACGTGGCCTGATGGCGACGCGCGGACTTTATGTTTTCGAGCACTCTGGCATGCTCGGCAATGCGCCAGCACACGTCCTGTTTGAACGAATCAAGGTTGCGCTGCGAGCCGGAGTCACCACACCCCGTTCATTCGCCGACTACGCAGTCAACATCGCTGAAACCGCTTTGCCGAACGGCGTTGCACTTCATCGCAAGGTCGGTTGATTCAACAAAGGAGATACCCGTGAGTACCGAAATCGTCTTTACCGTCGAACTGGCTCCGGAGGGTGGTCTTGTCGCCCGCGCGGCAGGCCAGGCGATTTTCGTCGAGGCCGAGAATGAAGCGGACCTGCACATCCAGGTTCGCGATGCGGTGAGTTGCCATTTCGAGGCAGGCCAGGTACCGAGGTTGATTCGCCTGCACTATGTGCGCGACGAAGTCATCGCTGCATGAAATTGCCGCGTGATGTGGATGGAGCCGGTCTCGCGCGCGCGTTGGGCAAGGTCGGCTATGTCATCACGCGAAGATCGGGTAGCCACATACGTCTATCACTTCCAGGGCCACCACAACGTCATCTGACGATTCCTGCTCATGCGTCCCTCAAGGTGGGCACGCTGGCAGGCATTCTCGCCGAGGTAGCAAAGCAGCTTGACCTCTCGCGGGAGGAACTGCTGGAGCGGATTTTCGGCTGATGGCGATGCTTGCAGTCGATGCGGTACCGATCTCGGCGTTGCAGCACTGGAGCTACTGCCCACGCCAATGCGCCCTGATTCACGTCGAGCAGGTTTTTTCCCAGAATGTGCATACCCAGCGCGGCAACGCCGTGCATGCACATGTCGATGAACCTGGAGCGGAACTGAAAGGCACCGTGCGCATCGAGCGCGCGATGCCGCTATGGTCTGATCGGCTGGGTCTCATCGGCAAGGCCGACCTGGTTGAGTTTTCTACCAATGGATTTGCCTATCCTGTCGAGTACAAGCACGGCCCACGGCGCCAGCATCGGCATGACGATCTGCAGCTCGCTGCACAAGCATTGTGCCTGGAAGAGATGACGGGTCACCCGGTGGCGGCCGGTGCGATTTTTCATTTCTCTTCGCGGCGCCGCCGCGAAGTGACGATCGATGATGGCTTGCGTGCTGCGGTCGAGATGGCAGTGCTCGCCGTTCGCGAACTCATGTTGTCGAGCGATCTTCCTGCCCCAGTGAACGATGCACGTTGCCGACATTGTTCGCTCAATGAAGTCTGCCAGCCGCAGTTGAAGGCGCTGCATCCCCGTTATGTCGGTCTGCTCAAGGAGCTCTATTCGCCATGACGGCACATACCTTGCTAAACACGTTGTACGTGATGACCAGCGGCAGCTATCTGCATCTCGACAATGACACGATCCGCATCGAGATAGAGCGCGAGACCAAGTTGCGTGTTCCGTTGCATCATCTGTGCGCAATTGTCACCGTGGGCGATGTGTTGATCTCGCCCGCGTTGATTGGGCGCTGTGCGGAAAGTGGTGTGGGCATGACACTGCTTGATCGTAATGGTCGCTTCCGCGCGCGGGTCGAAGGGCCGACCACGGGCAACGTTTTCCTCCGCCAGGCTCAACACGCGATCGCAGCGGATCCGATTCGCACGCTTGCCATAGCCCGAAACATTGTTGCCGGAAAATTACGCAACAGTCGGACCTTGCTGCAGCGCGGTACGCGTGAATCGAAGAACGAATCAGATACCGCTGCAATCGACGCGGCCGTGCTGAAGTTCGATGCTTCGTTGCGGGCTGTATCGGTTACGCACGACATCGACAAACTGCGTGGAATCGAAGGGGAGGCGGCTCGCACTTATTTCTCCGCATTGAACCATGTGATCCGAGCGGACGCGCGCGCGGCGTTTTCGATGGATGGCCGAAATCGTCGTCCGCCACGCGATCCAATGAACGCGTTGCTCTCATTTCTCTATACACTGGCGACCCACGATTGTCGGAGCGCATTGGAAACCGTTGGGCTTGATCCGCAGGTTGGGTTTCTACATGTTCTGAGGCCAGGCCGACCTGCACTGGCGCTTGATCTGGTAGAAGAGTTCCGTTCCGTTATGGCCGATCGCCTCGCGTTGACGCTGATCAACCGAGGACAGCTCAAAGCCGATGATTTCCGCAACACGGAAGGCGGCGGTGTGCTGATGAGTGATGATGCGCGCCGCGCGATCGGAATCGCGTGGCAGGAAAAGAAAAAGGAGTTTCTTAAGCATCCCCTGCTTGATACGGAAGTCCCGTATGGGTTGCTTGCCCAGATCCAGGCGCGACTTCTCGCGCGCAGCTTGCGCGGAGAAACCGAGGCCTATCTTCCATTCCTCGCGCGCTGATTATGCTCATCATCGTGTGTTATGACGTATCGACTGAATCCCGCGAAGGCAGGCGGCGGCTTCGACAGGTCGCGAAAGCCTGTGAATGTGTCGGCCAACGCGTGCAGAAATCAGTATTCGAGTGCCGCGTCGATCAGATGCAAGTCGAACAACTGGAGCGCAAGCTTCTGGATATCATCGACGCGAACGAGGATTGCCTGCGTTTCTACCGACTGACCGAGCCTATCGATCTCCACGTAAAGGAATTCGGCAATTTCAAGGCGATCGATTTTGAAGGGCCGCTGGTCATATGAACAATTTCCGCGAACCTATAGTGACGTCGAAATCCGCGGAGGTTCGCAAATCCCCGGAATCCGCCTCCAGTGGTCGATTGCGGCTTGCGCGCCTGCGCCTCGACCCCCGACAATTCCACCTGCCTCAACGGTTCGCGCAAAGTCTGGGATTTTCGTCCATCTCACAATGGCTTGTCGGCGAGGTGTCGCCCGCTCACTTTTGAGCGGGCGCGGATTGAAACCTTGTTCGTGACGTACTTGTTGGTCTCGTCGAGGTCGCCCGCTCACTTTTGAGCGGGCGCGGATTGAAACATTTCGACGTGAGTGCGTGTTCGTCGGCACGACGTCGCCCGCTCACTTTTGAGCGGGCGCGGATTGAAACAACTTTCGAGGGATTGACGATGCCCTGATGGCAGTCGCCCGCTCACTTTTGAGCGGGCGCGGATTGAAACAGGCTGTCAGCTACAACATCGAATCCGCTGGAGGTCGCCCGCTCACTTTTGAGCGGGCGCGGATTGAAACCTCCCGGTCACGTCCCTGATGACGGTCAAGCAGCGTCGCCCGCTCACTTTTGAGCGGGCGCGGATTGAAACCGGGCATGGGTGAAGGCAGGCGGCGTGTTCTATGTCGCCCGCTCACTTTTGAGCGGGCGCGGATTGAAACTTTTCCTCGGCTGTCAGCTTCCGGCGTTGCCGGCGTCGCCCGCTCACTTTTGAGCGGGCGCGGATTGAAACTCGCGAGTTCGGACGAAATGATGCAGAACATGCAGTCGCCCGCTCACTTTTGAGCGGGCGCGGATTGAAACTATCAGGGCCTCGACAATCGCCGGAAGGCGGAAGGTCGCCCGCTCACTTTTGAGCGGGCGCGGATTGAAACCAAATCAGCCTCATCAACGAGAATCTGCGACCCGTCGCCCGCTCACTTTTGAGCGGGCGCGGATTGAAACAGTCGGGTTGTCGGGATCAGGTTTTGTTGCCGGGTCGCCCGCTCACTTTTGAGCGGGCGCGGATTGAAACTACGAAGGCGAAAGCGGATTCTTCGGTATATGGCGTCGCCCGCTCACTTTTGAGCGGGCGCGGATTGAAACGTATTGACCCCATTGGGTTGGCAGCATGGTCGGAGTCGCCCGCTCACTTTTGAGCGGGCGCGGATTGAAACAAGGCAATTCACGCGGGCCGCTCGGTTCCGCCATGTCGCCCGCTCACTTTTGAGCGGGCGCGGATTGAAACACGTACGCACTGCGTCTTGTGCGTGAGCCGCGCTGTCGCCCGCTCACTTTTGAGCGGGCGCGGATTGAAACATGCTGTGCCGCGTACTGCCTTGCAGCCGCATCGGGTCGCCCGCTCACTTTTGAGCGGGCGCGGATTGAAACGATGATCGTCGCGCAGCCGACCAAGGATCTCTCACGTCGCCCGCTCACTTTTGAGCGGGCGCGGATTGAAACCACACCGACCACGGCAACATCGACACGACCTCGGGTCGCCCGCTCACTTTTGAGCGGGCGCGGATTGAAACTCGGGATTCAGTGAATATGTCGGACATCGTGAGTGTCGCCCGCTCACTTTTGAGCGGGCGCGGATTGAAACTGGATCGCTGCGGCCCAGACCGAACCGCCACGAGGTCGCCCGCTCACTTTTGAGCGGGCGCGGATTGAAACCTCGTCGCGCTGGTCCATCGTGCAGCGCGGGCAGTCGCCCGCTCACTTTTGAGCGGGCGCGGATTGAAACAGCGAATACGATGCGCTGATGGCGCCGATGGGACGTCGCCCGCTCACTTTTGAGCGGGCGCGGATTGAAACAAGTGACCCCGGAACTTAGGCTCGCACGCAGCGGGTCGCCCGCTCACTTTTGAGCGGGCGCGGATTGAAACCACGAGCAGGCGACCGCTGCCGAGAAGCAATACGGTCGCCCGCTCACTTTTGAGCGGGCGCGGATTGAAACTGACTGGCTTGAGGACTGACGCAAGTGAATATCGTCGCCCGCTCACTTTTGAGCGGGCGCGGATTGAAACTAATGTGGCTACAGGCGTCGCTTGACCTGATCAATGTCGCCCGCTCACTTTTGAGCGGGCGCGGATTGAAACGAGATCGTCGCTGCGGATTTCATTCCATCCAAGGTCGCCCGCTCACTTTTGAGCGGGCGCGGATTGAAACGAGGGGTCCGGGGAGTTTGCCCGGGCATGACGGCGTCGCCCGCTCACTTTTGAGCGGGCGCGGATTGAAACTAGGCATGCGTTGGGCTGATGCCGCAGCGGCGGGTCGCCCGCTCACTTTTGAGCGGGCGCGGATTGAAACCAGTGCAACGTCGTCGAGTGTCGTTGACGCTGAGGGTCGCCCGCTCACTTTTGAGCGGACGCGGATTGAAACAACGCACGATCACTGTCCGCCGCATGGCGTGGATGTCGCCCGCTCACTTTTGAGCGGGCGCGGATTGAAGCGGTCCGATGACGTGTTACGCTGGCAGCTCGACGATGAAGGGTCGGTCCGCGCACCGTGAACTCTCATCCGACGGAGCCGGTGCCACCGTGCTGGCTCGAACTTGTCGGGTCGATTTCAATTCGAGTCCGTACGGTTCATTACAGTCAGCGACTATCGACAAAGGAAATTCCGGGTTGCCGATTCTTCCTCACCTCAATTTTCGGTAACCGCGTTCGTCGGCAACTTGAGGTTTTGAGTTCGTCACTTGGCGTTCTTCGCGCCGATGCACAGCGACGCTCGCGAAGTGGCATCCGACGACGACTGATCCGGCGGCAGGATGAACACACGCACCGTCCTCGATGCGCTCATGGCTCCGGCAAATCCTCGACCTGTCCTTTCTTGCGGGCCTTGTGCGCCATCGCCGAGTAATGTGCGCGGTAGCGATCGAGCGTCTT
>ENA-UOWO01007193-UOWO01007193.1-activated-sludge-metagenome-genome-assembly--contig:-NODE-7193-length-11104-cov-3.928772_pt1 | contig 11104 bp, 7 predicted proteins | sample MGYA00238148_ERZ761564 | MGnify/ENA primary metagenome ERZ761564 (study PRJEB28885, sample SAMN05720194) | activated sludge metagenome | isolation source: Anaerobic digester | place: USA...
ATCGGCAATTGCAGCACACCTTCTGCGATCGTGGCCGCGAAACTGTACAGACCGATCGCTGTTTCGTCGGTGAAAAGACCGAGCAGGAAAACATCCACGCGGGTATTCACGTCCAGCAGGAAGTTCCCCGCCAGTGCGCGGTTTCCGAATCGCCAATTCTCGCGCAAGGCCGAACGAAAGCCTGCACCGTGGAACGGGTTCCAATAGCGCAGGGTGATCGGCAGCACGATCGCGAAGAGCGCGGCCTCCGACCAGAACAGGGCCACCGGTAACCGGGCCACCGGAGCATTCGTGTGAACGAGCCAGGCCACTACGCCGAAGAGGAAGACGAATCGGAGAAGTTGCATCAGCGCAAAGAGTCGCATCCGCCGTGCACCATTGTGGAAGCTGAGCAGCACCTTGTTCCAAGAGAAGAAGAGCAAACCTGGGAGCACCAAAGGGAATGCGATGGCCACATCGGTACTCGAGAACCATTTTCCGGGCAGATCGCGGAAGACCCAGGCGATACCGATGACCACCGCTGCAGTGCCGGTGCTGAGCAGCATGGATGCGGAGACCTGTTCGTTCGCCGAACGACCGGCTGCGATCTCCCGCGGTACAAAAGCTTGAACGGCGAGGTGAACACCGCCCACGGCCAGCTGGCTCAACAGGATGTACACCGCGTAAACGAGGTTGAAGACACCCAGCGCAGCGGCATCATGGCCCCGCACGATCACGACGTTGACAAGTACACCGAAAACCGCACCCAAGGCGAAGGCCCCGGCACTCCAGATGATATCGGTGCTGAATTTCCCGGCTGGCAGGCGCATGGTCAACGCCCAAATGTATCCTTCAGGACGTGGAGCGTATGGCCTTTATCGTCTTCGGCGAGCAAGGTGCAATGAGTCTCCAGGAAACGTTCGAAGCGAAGGTCGTACCGGGATAGGTTGCGATCGCTGAAGATGTAGCGTGTTCGCAGTCCATCGGTCAGGAAGCGCACGACCTCATCATCGGAGCGTGTGCGGAAGATCGGCTCCTCCCCTTCCGGTCCGAAGTACTGGTCGGCGCCGCACCAGTAATACAGGCCAGGTCTATGGGTCTCGTAGAAGTAAATGGGCAGGTTGTTCACCAGCACACGGTCGGTGTCGGCCACACCAGCGCGTTCCAACCAACCATCCAGGTCGTCCGGCCCGGTATCGAACTTCGTGTAGAACGGTGCATCATCCACCCTTTTCGGGCGATCCACCGGATCGGCCAGCGCCATACGGGTGGAAAGGTCCATGGATAGCCAACTATTCAATACCGTGGCCAGAACCAACAGCACGTGTACCGCTGTGCGGGAACCGCGTGGGACCTGCCCACGGACCATGGCCTTGTCCAGCACCACGAAGACCAGCACCAACAGTGTGGGAAGAAGAGTGAGCGCATACCGGTAGTTGAATCCACCTGCGCCACCGATGATCAATACGGCGAGTGACAGGAAAAGGAGGGCACCCCGCTGCCAGTTCTCCAATGCGCTGCGGCGAAGAGCGAGGATCAACAGCATCGGCATGGCCCAGCAGGCTGTATTCCCCAAGAAGCGCAGGTTGAAGAAGGCGCCGAGATAGCCGTTGAGGACTTTCAGCAACGGACTACCGATACCACGCTCGAAAAGGGCCAATTCCCCCGGACTGGCCTTCACGGGCATCAGCACGAGGAAATAGAGGAAGGAGAAGGCGATGGACCCCAAGGGCACCAAGAACCATATCCCATGTCGCGCGTGGTTCGCCATACTAGAACCAGGTGATGTCCTTGAACAACCAGCCTGTCCCGATGGTCACATCCAGGATGTAGTGAAAACCACCGGCGACCACGAAAGCCATCGTCGCCAGTCCACCTTGTCGGAGACGGGCGGTGATCGTACCGGGCGAAAGAGCCACGAGGATGAGGAGCATGAAAGGCGCCAGGATCATGCCAAGTGAATGCGTCAGGGCGTGAGCGCCCAGCACCAGACCCCAGAGCAAAAGACCGGCGGATGACGGTGCGCGCAATACCGAGGCGAACAAAGCCATCGATGCGGTGAAGAGGAAGACACGCACCGGATCCACGTGGTAGATCGTATTGAGGTACAAGAAACCGATGGTCAGCGTGAACGCGCCGATCACCCATACCGCGAGCCAAGTACCATAGCGGCGCGCCCAGCCCCATACGAAAGTGACCAGCAACCAGGCGAAGAACGGGGTTTGAAGGCGCACCCACGCATCACCATCACTGTTCAGAAGCCCACGCACCGCACCTTCCCAGGTGAAGAGCAAGGGGAACGAGAAGCCGTGTAGACCGACGTAATAGAATCCGGAAGCTTGGTCGTAGTGATGCAGCTCGTACCGAACGGCCATCTCCCGCAAAAAGATGCGGCCTTGCGTGCCATACTCCAGAATATCATGGTCCACCAACGGTTTGTAGACCAGCATGACATAGGAACCGAAGATCATCGCCATGCTGAAGAACAGGTACGGCCATGTCGCTGCGGATCGCCATAGGCTCACCGAACCGGTCATGACCTCCGCCAGCGATCGCCATCCTCGCCCGGCGAACAGCGCCAAGGAAGAAAAGAACACGAGAACGCCCCCCACCGCGACCACTGGTGTACCGCCGGGTGAGAGTAAAAGGATGGCATTGAGCACCCAAGTGATCATGAAGGGTGCCAAGCCCAGTCCCAACAGTACCGTGGCACCACCACCCAGGATGGTGCGCTCCACATGGCGTAACAAGAACGCAGCCATCACCCCGCCGAAGAGCACGTTGCTCAACAGGAACAGGGCTAAGTGGCTGACCAGGTCGTCCATGGTCAATGGCGGTGAAGCCTGGGCATCGCATTGATCGCCTTCAACGCTCGCTCCATGTCCACACCGATGGTCTCGAAGTACCACATCATGCTCTCGAAACGCGGGCGGTTCTCGCGCAACACGTGGGCCAGACCCTCTTCCCGCGTGATCATGCCTTCGCGGATCTGGTTGCTGCGGAAGGTGTCGAACTCCGTGAAGCCGGCCACCAAGCCGTAGACGTAGTTGTAGAAGGCCGCCGTGCCGTCACCGATCCGCCAGGTGCTGGTGGTATCGGGCGAGATCTCCCAGTTGTATTCGTCCTTCAAGGTGCGGTCCAGGGTCTCCTCGTTCCACGGGATGTAATCGAAGAGCAGCAGGTACACTTCGCGGGGCTCGGTGTAATACGCCTTGAACGCGCTGTAGGTATCGGGCAGACTGGCGTTGAGGTAGCCTGGATTGGCCAGGAAATTGCGCATGTAATAGAGCGGCATCTGGAACTTGGCCAAGGTGCTCTGCTTATCGATCCGCTCCTTCTCGAAGTTGGGTTTGATGCCCGCGAAACCGGCTTTGAAGTCGGTGTTCTCCAACTTGTTCTCCATCCAGATGTCGCAGTGGATGCCGGTCTGGCGGCGGATGTTGTTCACATGCACGAAGAAGTGCTTGTCGCCGGCCATGAAGAGTGGGATCATGCCCAACCGTGGACTCTTCAGCCAGGCCTCCATGTTCAGCCGCACGTTGCGGCGCTTCATTTTGATGTCGGCACTGATCAGGATGTTCTCCACACCCAGCTTGCCGGTCATTCGGGCGATGTTGCGCCTGGCCAGATCGGTCACCAGCCCCCAGTCGTATGTGAAGGTGAGCGGTGTCATTCCGAATTCCTTCACCAGCAAGTGCAGGCCGTAACTGCTGTCGCGGCCACCGCTGAACGCCACGATGCAATCCTGCTTGCCATCATTGCGCCGGTATTTCTTCAACACCTCCTCGAAGGCCGGACGCTTGTCCACCATCAGGCTCTTCGGCTTGTAGCTGTGGCAGTAGTTGCAAACTCCCTTACCATCGTAGGAGATGTACGGGAAGGTCTCGGGCAGCAGACAGCGGGTGCAACGCCGAATGTTCCGCATCAAATCCTCAGGGAAGACGATCAGCTTGCGCAAGCGGCCTTCGTCGCTCGTAGCCATCGCAGGGACCACCTTCTGACCCGCACCCGTGGAATGGTCGGTGATCGTGAAGGGTTCGGTCGCCTTCAGTGCGAAGTCCGGGGCTGCTTCCTTCAGACCGAAATCGGCCACCGACCAGCTTTCCAAGTCGATCACCTTCCCGGTGAAGGGCTGCAGCCATTGGACCGCCTTGTCGGCGAACCGGTCGCGCACGGATGCCTGCTGCGTGAAGGTGCGCGCGATGTAGGCTTCGCTGGCGAAAACGAGGCTTCCCGAACCATCTTGGACGGTGTAAAGCGAACCCGTGTTCGTGGCGAGCAGCACCTGTCGCGCGTCATTGATCAAAATGGCCACGCTGGCCGCTCCTTCCATTTCGTTGAAGACCCGACGAATGGCACCCACCGGTCCAAGTCCCTCCAGCAGGAAGAGCCTGAAGAGCGCGGCGATCACCTCGGTATCCACCTCGTACTTCCGTTCGATGCGTCCAGCATACTTCGCCCAAAGTGCATCCACATTGGTCACGATGCCATTGTGCACCATCACCAGGCCATCCTTGATGCACGGCTGGTTGTTGAAGTTGTGTTCCTGTGTGCCGTTGGTCACCAGTCGGCTGTGCGCTATCACAGCCAGTTCGCGCTGACCTGCGGCGAAGGCTGGCTGGAGCGCAGTGTCCAGAAAGGTGCGATAGGCGGGTGAAGCGATCAACTCGCTGGCTGGAACGTCATCCTTGGTCACATGGATCGTTCGATCGGCGGCTGAGCGGATGGCGATACCACTGCTCTCCTTGCCCCGCGTTTCGCTAAGGACGAACAATTCACGGATGATGTTCTCTGCCAGTGGCCGGGAAAGACCCGCTTCCGCCTTTGCGATGATGCCGAAGATTCCACACATGGGCGGTAAAGATATCGGGCTTTGGCCGGATGCCCCTCCCCGTTGGGGCCTGGCGAAGCATCAGAGCGGACGGCCCGCTGCCTGCAACCGTTGCAGCATCATTCCGTGCACAAGAAGTGCGTTGCGCATGTCCGGTTGCTGATCGATCCGGATGTACTTCCGCAAGGTCTTAAGAGGGATGTCGTTGGCGACCGATGTACTGGGGAGGTAGGGTAGAATGAACGGTTCGACACCGCCTTCGATCAAGGCATCGCCTATGTACGCGACCACCTCCGGTGGTATGCTTCCCGGTATTGCGCGATCGGCAAGTAGGACAGCGATGGCATCGAAGGTTCGGTATCGCGCCAATGCGAATGTTTCTCCATCCCCGGGCCAAACCGGGGTATTCACCGAAACATCATCCGCTTCGGTCCATCCTTCCTTCGCCCTCCCCCACCAATAGTTCCATGCCCATTTTGCACGCAGGTGATCGGGAAGGCCCGTGCGCGGTCGTAGTTCCCGTTCCACCACCAACTTGACGACGTCGGATGCCGCCGCGAGGTGCCGGGGTTCCACTTCGTACAATTGACCATCCTCCCCATAGAGCACGCCTGCCGCCCAACAGTTCTGATGATTATACGGCAGGCCTGCGCCGTCGTAAGGAAAAGCACATCCCTTGGGGAAACGAAGACACGTCGAAGAAGGATCCTCGCCGGGCAGGGCTTCCTCGCCAAGCAAGCTGAACTGCTCCAAGTGGTCCTTCAACTGCTGAACGGAAGACAGACTGCGCTCCAACGCACTATCGTCCCACATGCCCGCCTTCTGCAGGCGCTTCGCCAGTAGCAGCAATTTCCCAGTCTGCACGGCGTGCAGCACAGGGCTTCTGTCCACGGTGAAGGTCCTGCAGGGAAGCGCTGCCGGTACATGGTCGGCCAATAAGCCGCTTTCGGTGGCGAGTCTATTGCGCAACGCTTCACGAACAGGACTCTGCAGCACTCCACCCTGTTCCGTATCGAACTCCAACAGGTCCAGCAGGCCGGTGAGGTAGTAGCTCTGGGACCAAGCCACTTCACCCTGCGAATTGTCCAAGCCGAAAGACATGGCACCCGCACCATTCATACGCCCCAGGTCCAATGCGAGCATGGAGGTAAGGTCATCCGGCGAACGGGCGTCAGCCAGTAATACATGGTCGCCGCGCGCACGCAGACCGAATGGCAGGATGTATCCTTCCAGTGCATCCACAGGTTCCTCTTGATCCGCCCGATAAAGACCGAAACCATGTTCCTGCGGAGGAGCGTTCAAGGTGTCTGCCGCTCGCAATGGTGGCAGCTCGATGTGTTCCACCAGAAGATGCACATGTTGGTCATCCGCTGCCATCTCCAGGATCCGGCTCGCTTGTGGGAGTCGGTAAGTGCGCGATCCTCCTTCCCGGCCTAGCTTGAAGACCGCACGCCCGGCGCCGAGATAGAGTGTATCTCCAAGGATGGCATGGAGCATACGGGGTTGTTGCTCATACCCGAGGTGATCTTGGATCGATAAAGGCTCTTGCAGCACCTTCCAATGTCGGCCATCGTAAGTGGCCAGGCGGTTCTGGCGCGCGATAGGGTCGTAGGTCACGAGCCAAAGCCGATCCCAGGCCGCGCACAAGTAGCGGAACATGTGCGTTCGGTGACCATCAGGCAAGGCGATGGACGTCAAGGAGCCATTGTCCAGCCTCAGCAGTTTGAGGGTGTCGTGGTACATACGGCGCACGACCAACGCAGGAGCACCATTCCAATTCACTGCCCCAAGGGGGATATCGTCGTCAAGAGCGACCGATCCACCCGATGACCTCAACCAGACCTTCGCGTCAGCGGGATCAAGATCCCAGAACAACGGACTGTGGCCAGCCGCTAAGCTGGTCAGTGGCATACCGCGGTCGTTGAAGAAAGCGCGATGATCCGGTGCCGTACCCTTGATCACGTGCGGCACGCGATGGAAGAAGTAGGTTAGGCCGTTCAGCAGGGTGGCATCATACTCATTGATATGTTCGTCGCATCCGATACATTTCCGGTAGAGGCCATCCGCGCCAAGGTAATCCTGTGATAGCTGGGCAAGTTCGGTGGCCCATCGCTCCTCACCCATTTCCACGCAATAGCGCAGAGCGATACCGAGATCGTAAAGTCGTGGAGGGGGTAACGTCTCAAGGTCCTTGCGCAACACGGGCCATTGAAGCCAGCCCAACGCTCGGTCCGGGTCCTTGAAGTCGTTCAGATGTCCGTGGACGGCTTCCAAGTCGAAGCGCTCCGAATGAGTGCCTCTGTACCGTAAGTAGTCACGCACTCCACGGATGATGTAGGTGGCATGTGGAAGGTCGTTGGGTACACGCTCGGTGACGGAATAGAACCAATACCAATGCTGATCAGTGGTCACTTGCACTTGTTCCAGCAGGACCAGCATCGTTCGATCGGCCGTGTTGCGGCACGCTCCGGCCAGAGTCCTTTGCGGGAACAAGGCTGCGTAGCGCTGCAATTGGCCCGCCAAGGCCGCCGTCGGGTTGAAACAGTCATATCCACGGTCCGCAGGCTCGGCACTGTAGGCCACCATACCGCTAGGACTATTGAACACGCCTTGAACGAACGGGGCCAATACGGTGTCAACGATCGCAAGAATGGCCTCGCGCGGTGCCTGGTCATCATACTCGGCCTGATCCAGCAGCGCTTCGATGCATAAGGCAACACTGATCGTGTACAACGTGTTGGTCGGATTCTCGCTCCCATCGCCGAAAGCATCCCACGGAGCAGGCAATCCCCAACCCTTATATCCTTGATCGTCCGTGGAAACACTATCCCGGAGCCATTGTGAAGCGTTCTTCCCCAGTTCTGAAAGTGGCCGTCCAGTGGCGGTGGCTCGCCTCACTTCGGCTTGGAGCACCATGGCATAGGCCTTTGCCACATTGCCCTTCGGATGGCCAGGGTAGTCGATCACACCAAAACCCGGTTGAGCAAGGTCGAAACTGGACCGTAACTCATCGAGGACCGTTGGTGGAGGCGGCACAGCATCACGGTGGCCACAGCCCCCGAACAAGATGACAGGTAGTGCTACGAGGACAGGGAACACATATGACCCTGCCCGTTTCACTTGAACAACCGTTCGTTATCCTGCATGTCCATCCACATGGCGAAGATGAGCGCTTGGAAACTGCTGGTGGCCAGGAACAGGAAGGCGATCAGCGGCTCGGTGTTGACCACGGACCCGGTCAGGAAAGCCTTGATGATCTTGTAGGCGTAAGGGATGGTGACGATCCCCGCGATGATCGCGTAGTTGTAGAAGATGAAGAGCGGGTGGAAGTCCTTGAACAGGTACTTGCGCCATAGCCGGATGAAGAAGCTCTTGATCAGCAAGCGGCTCACCCGGGGGATCACCTTCATCACTTTCATCTTGCTCTGCTCGCCCACGCGGTACACGGGTTTGATCTCCACCTCGCGCAAGGTGCACTGGGCGATGTTGAGCTTCACGAGCATGTCGTTGGGCATGCCGTAGCTGCGGTAGATCCGGTGCAGTTTGATGGCGTTGAGCGCCTTGTTGCCGATGGCTGTGTATCCGGTCTGCGTATCGCTCACACGCCAATAGCCGCTGGCCAATTTGGTCAGGATGCTGAGGATGCTGTTCCCGAAGAAACGCACCTTCGGGATCACCAACCAGGCGCTGCGGTGGATCAGACGATTGCCCTTGACGTAGTCGATGCCCTCATCGATCACGGGTAGGCAGATGCTTTCCAGCTCGTGGGGGTCCATTTGTCCGTCACCGGCCATCACTGCGGTACAATCGATGGCGTGGTCCTTGCACCACTTGTACCCCCTTGCGATACCAGCACCTACCCCGCCATTCTCCAGATTATTGATAAGGATGACACGGTCCGTCTCGGGATGTTCGTTCACCACCTTGCTGGGCACGTAATGCGCCATTTCGCGTTCGCCCTCTTCCAGCAGCACCAGTTCAGCTTCATTCCAACGGGTGCGCTCCACCGTGTAGCGTTCGATGCGCGTACCGAAGCCCTTGGCACGGTCCTTCGCGATCAGGTCCTTCACCACTTCGGCGGTACGATCAGGGCTGCAGTCGTTCACGATCACGATCCGGTCCACGAAATCGGGCATGGTCTCCACCACGGTGGCGATCTGCGTTTCTTCGTTGTAGCACGGTACGACGACGGCGATGGTCTTGCCTTTTAGCATGGGTGTGGCGCAGGAAGGGCGTTCCTGCAAAGATGGCATTCCGCCGGTACACGGCCACCGAGCGCCGCTCCCCCGCAGCAGTCGCCGTTCGTACGAGGGGGCTATATCCCCTATTCCGCATCCGCCTACCTTCGGCCGAGTAGAAACCTAGAACCATGGACTTCTTTCAATGGCACTGGTGGGCCGCCTTGGCCATCGCCCTCTTCATCCTCGAGATCTTCGTGCCGGGATTCTTCCTCCTTTGCCTTGGCATCGGCGGGCTCGGGGCTAGCGTAACGGCGGCCTTGGGCGGTGGCGTAGCCATGCAGCTGGCCGCGTTCAGCGTTTTCTCGGTGATCTCTATCCTGACGATACGTCCGCTGCTGATGAAACGTATGTGGAACGCACCCGATGTGAAGACCAACGTGGATGCACTCGTAGGCCAACGCGGCCGGGTTACCCAGGACTTCGATCCCGGGCTTCGGCTCGGCCGTGTGAGCGCCGCTGGTGACGACTGGCGCGCGGAATCGGTGAGCGACAAACCGCTGCACGTGGGCGACCTGATCGTGGTCGTTCGCGTCGAGAGCAACACCCTCATCGTGAAACCCCTCGAAGCCTGACGCTTCCTGATCATCTGAACCACTCGAAAACCAACCCCCTCAACAACCATGTCAGCAGGAGCCATCATCCTACTACTCGTCGCCATCTTCGTGATCTTCTTGATCGCCAAGGGTGTGCGCATCGTTCAACAAAGCGAAGCGATGGTGATCGAACGCTTCGGTAAGTACCGGACCACGCTCGTTGCCGGTTTCAACATCATCATCCCCGTGTTCGACAAGCCACGCGAGATCATTTCCCGGATCACACGGGATCTGCCCGATGGCAACAAGTATGTTCAATTCATCAAGAAGGAACGCATCGACCTGCGCGAAGCGGTGTTCGATTTCCCGCGCCAGAACGTGATCACGAAGGATAACGTGATGACGGAGATCAACGCCTTGCTCTACTTCCAAGTGATGGATCCAGTAAAGGCGATGTACGAGATCGAGAACCTGCCCATGGCCATCGAGAAGCTCACCCAGACCACGCTGCGTAACGTGATCGGCGAGTTGGACCTGGACGAGTGCCTCACCAGCCGTGACACCATCAACATGAAGTTGCGTTCCATCCTGGATGAAGCCAGCAACAAGTGGGGCGTGAAGGTGAACCGTGTGGAACTACAGGACATCAACCCACCGCGCGACATCCGTGAGGCCATGGAGAAACAGATGCGTGCAGAGCGGGACAAGCGTGCGCAGATCATCGACGCTGAGGGCAGCAAGCGCGCTGCTGTACTGCAGGCGGAAGGTGTGCAGCAGGCGGAGATCACCACGGCAGAAGGTCAGAAGCAAGGGCAGATCCTGGAAGCCGAAGGTGATGCACAAGCCCGGATCCGCCGCGCGCAGGGTGAAGCAGAAGCCATCCGTCTGGTGACCGAAGCGATCAAAGGCACCAAAGCCGATCCCACGAACTACCTCATCGCCATGAAGTACTTGGAAACGCTGAAGGAGATGACCAGCGGCCAGAACAACAAGGTGATCTACATGCCTTACGAAGCCACAGGCGTGCTCAGCAGCGTGGGTGGCATCAAAGAGATGCTCGAAGCGAACAAGAAGAGCTGATCGCTAACCCGGTCCATAAAGCCCCGCTGGTATAGGACCGGCGGGGCCTTTTTCTGAGATGCTTCATAGCATCTGACAAGTGCTTCCCTCTCGTGCTTAACTTTACAGAGTGGCAAACACCGGAAACCGGATCCGTTTCGAGACCAAGGCGCAGGGCAACGAACGTCGTCGTTCGGAATTCCTTGCGCTAACACCGCATGAGCGCTTCTTGGTATTCCTGAAGGGCTTCTCCCGAAGCAACGGTCGAACGGCTGTGACCAGGACCGATAAGGGCAACTTCATCATCGAGAACCGACGGAATGGAGTTCGAGGATGATGTGATCCTGTTCTTCAGGCTCGCCGAGGAACACGGTCTACGGTATATCATGGTAGGTGGTGGCGCGGTCAATTTCCACGGGTACCGGCGACATTCGGCCGATGTGGACCTCTGGGTGGAACCG
>ENA-UOWO01007195-UOWO01007195.1-activated-sludge-metagenome-genome-assembly--contig:-NODE-7195-length-11100-cov-6.147940_pt1 | contig 11100 bp, 14 predicted proteins | sample MGYA00238148_ERZ761564 | MGnify/ENA primary metagenome ERZ761564 (study PRJEB28885, sample SAMN05720194) | activated sludge metagenome | isolation source: Anaerobic digester | place: USA...
TATTGATTTCCATCATTCAGGAATACCTATTTTAATTAAAAAATACTTGTCTCTTGGTGGTAAAATTCTTGACTTTAATGTTGACCCCGATTTTAACTATACTGTTGATGGCTTTGTTGTACTTGACATTGAGGTTGTATCTCAGGAAGTTATCAATTCATACAATAAATAAGTAAAAAATGGTTCAAGATCCTGAAATTAAAATTGAAGGCTCACTCATCAGACATTTCAGTAATCTTGTAAAAACAAAAGGAGGGATAAATCTGGCTCAAGGAATTCCCGGTTTTAAGCCACCTGAAGATTTGCTTAAAATATTGTCTTCAACGGGCAAGAATGATGTTCATCAATATGCTCCCGGTTCAGGGAATACATCTTTAATTGAATTTTTATGCAAATCCTATAGAAGTTCGTCAATAATGGCAGATGTCATTATTACTAATGGCGCTACAGAAGCAATTTCGCTTGTTTATAATTATTTAATGTATATCGTTGATAAGGAGGATTTTAATGTAGCTGCGTTTTCACCGGCCTATGAATCCTACATTCATCTGCCACAGATTTTTGGTCACAAATTTTTCCCAGTTATTATTGATGATGACAACTACTTTGATGAAAATACATTTGAAAGATTTTTTGTTGAGAATAAAATTAAATTGTTATTCTTGGCAAGTCCTGGAAATCCTTACGGTAAATCAATCACTAAAGATAAACTAGATTTTTTAATTAACCTTGCAGAGAAACAGAATTCATTTATAATTCTGGATGCTGTTTATGATGAATTATACTTTAAAGATGCAAGAGTTGAATTTTTTGATAAGGCTATATCTGAGAATGTGTTTTATGTAAACAGTTTTTCGAAGAAGTTTTCGATAACCGGTTGGCGTATTGGATATTTTTTGATGCATAATAAACACTATAGCAAAATGTGTTATGTTCATGACTATATAGGCTTAAGCGCTCCTGCTCCATTACAATATGCAATAGCAGAATATGTCAGAGGCGGTAATTATAATGAGTATATTGAAGATCTGAGAAGAAAAGTAAAGACGAATTATTTATATGCTATAGAAAAGTTGACAAAATCAGGTTTTTATTGTCCGAATGCAGACGGTGGCTATTTTGTTTGGTGTCGTTTACCTGTAGGATTTAATGATAGCCTGAAATTCGGTTTGGATATCTATGAAAAAACTAGGACTGCCGTTATCCCAGGTATTCATTTTGGTCAGGAATGGTATAAATATATAAGAATAAATGTAGCCCGACCATTTGAAGAATTCAGTGCTGGAATAGATAATATAATTGAATTTGTTAGCCAGAGAAGAAAATTTGACGAATATATCTGATAATAGTATTTGCCGTGGAATGCAGAAAATGTGGAGCTTGTTGTATAGCTCCGTCAATATCAAGTCCTATACCTAGTTTGCCTAATGGAAAACCTAAAGAATTCCGCTGTCCGCATTTGAATGAAAATAATTTGTGTAACTTGTATGATAGCACTGAAAGACCATTGGTATGCAGTATATGCAAACCAGATCCGGATTTTTGTGGCAAATCCTTTGAAGAAGCAGTAAAAATTTTTAGTAGTCTTGAATAATATTACTCAGAAAGTTTTAAATTTGTAAAAATAATTATTAATCTAAATTTAATAAAATGAAAAAGAATAGTGTTATTATTATCGCAATGATTATTCTTGTGGGAGTTTTATTTACTGCATGTCCTTATTCCTCCACTGTTCCCCTTTCGGATACTGGAGTAAGTTTTAGTAAAGATTTGTTGGGGAAATGGATGGTTCAGGATGAGTATTCTGAAAATCCTAATTATTTTATATTTTCAGATATTGACGGCAAAAAATTTAAAGCTGAAAAATATGAATTTAATACAACTGATGAAATTTATGAAGTAAGTGGTACATATATGTGTCATTTGACAGATATCGGGAGTACGAGATTTGCTAATATGAATCAGGATGGGACATTTTATTTTTACAAAATTGAAATGGTAAATGATAATCAGTTCAAACTGTTTGAAGTTACTGATAATATTGATGAGACATTTACATCTTCAACAGAATTGTACAATTTCTTTAAAACATATAAAGATTTGAGTTTTTTTTACAACAAAGAAGAGGAAGTATATAATAGAGCTACAGAATAGAGTTCCATATATCCCATGCTTTATCTGCCTGCTCGTAAAGCATGGTTAACCCATTAACTGTGGTGGCTCCTTTGTCGGAACATTTTTTCAGAAATTCAGTTTGGGCAGGGTTATAAACTAAATCAATACAATAGTGATTCTTTGTAATATATTTATAAGGAATATTTGGGAATGAAACTATATTTGGGAACATCCCAACAGGAGTTGCATTAATAATTATGTTGTGTTGTAAAATTACAGCTTCTGTCAAATTAGAATATGATATATGTTGAAGGTTTTGAGGATTTCTGGAAACATTCAAAGTTTTAATATTCCTTTCTTTCAGAACAAAACTTACTGTTTTACCCGAACCTCCGCTCCCCAATATCAAAGCTTTACTGTCTTTTGGAAATTTTAAATTGTCAAATGTCTTGCCTAGACCAAAAACATCAGTATTAAATCCTTTTGTATTAATAGAATTCTCTGTGCGGGTTATTTTTACAGTATTTACTGTTCCCAATCTTAAAATTATATCATCTACTTCGTTCAGATAAGGAATAACCAATTCTTTATATGGAGTGGTAACATTGAGTCCTATAAGATTCGGATAACTATTAATAATGTTAGTGATTTTTGAAATTTCAGAAATGGGAAATAATTTATATTTTGCATCGCTTATCCCAAGTTTTTTGAACTTTTCCTCAAAATATTTTTGAGAATAAGCATGATCCAAAGGATATCCGATTAAACCAAATTCTTTCATTTTTTTCTTTTTAATAACTTTTTTAATATAATGAAGGCAATCACTATTCCTATTAAAATAATTGAAATAATTGAAATTTCATGATTGTATTTGTCTATAAGATCGCTTTGCCCATGAGCTATATAACCCAGAAGTGCCAGAATTGCATTCCACAAAAGAGCGCCTAGTCCAGTAAATAATGTAAAGCTTATAAAATTCATCTTAGCAAGGCCTGCCGGAATAGAAATAAGTTGTCTTATTGCAGGTAAAAGTCGCCCAACAAATGTCGAAATTTTTCCATGTTTTACAAAGTAATCTTCAGCTTTTTGAATTTTTGCTCCATTCAACAAACAAAAATGTCCAATTTTAGAATCCACAAATTTGTAAATAATAGGTCTTCCCAGCCACAATGCCAAAAAATAATTAATAAAAGCTCCAATCAAAGCACCCAAAGTACCAAACAAAACAACAAGAAAAATATTTAGTTTACTATCTGGTTTGCTTGCAATATATGCAGCCGGAGGAATAACAACTTCTGACGGAAATGGAATGAAAGAACTTTCAACAATCATTAAAACGGTGATGTTTCCATAATTGATATTTTCCGAATACCATTTTTCGACACGTTTAACGAGTGTATTATTTTGAGTTGTATCGCTATCATTTGCTTTTGCAACTAAGGTGCATAATATGATTATTACAACCGAAAATAACTTAATAAAAACTAGTTTCATCGCTCACTAATTTGTGGCGCAAAGTAAAACAAATAATAATATTTATAAAACTCAATACAAGTTTATTTTTCAACAAAATTACTTTTAATACTTTTGTCTGTTTGCAAATGCTACCAACGATAGCATTACTGGAACTTCGACTAATACTCCAACTACTGTGACTAATGCTGCTGGCGAATCGTATCCAAATAGCACGATTGCCACAGCTACAGCCAATTCAAAGAAATTGCTAGCTCCAATCATTGATGAAGGTGCACACACAGCATACGGCAACTTTATTTTTTTACCTGCGAACCAGCTTATAAAGAAAATAAAATATGTCTGGATAATTAGTGGAATTGCAACCAAAATAATAATCAAAGGATTTTTTGTGATTATTTCTCCTTGAAATGCAAATAGCAAAACCAATGTTACAAGTAGGGCAATGATTGAAAACGGACGAAGTTTTGGCAATAGTTTGGTTTTTAGCCATTCTTCTCCCTTTGATTTAACAACACTTCGATTTGTTATGGATCCTGCTAGCAAAGGAATTACTACAAAAACCAAAACACTGGTGAACAGAGTCTCATAAGGTATCTTCACATCTGTAATTCCAAGTAGCAAACCCACTATAGGTACAAAAGCAAATAGAATAATTAAGTCGTTAACAGCAACTTGAACCAAAGTTTGGTTTGGATCTCCATCTGATAGATACGACCAAACAAAAACCATAGCTGTGCAGGGCGCGGCACCAAGTAAAATTGCACCAGCAATATATTCACCTGCCATAGATGGATCAATAAATGCAGCATAAATCTTGGTGAAAAATAACCATGCAAAAAATGCCATACTAAATGGCTTGATCAACCAGTTTACAATAACCGTTAGGATTAAGCCTTTTGGCTTTTTTCCAACTCTTTTTACACTCGAAAAATCAATCTGAAGCATCATCGGGTAAATCATCAGCCAAATAAGAATTGCAACTGGAATGTTTACATTGAAAACTTCCATTTCGGTAAGAACTTTAATGTCCTCTCCCACAAAATTGCCAATTATTATTCCTAACCCAATACACAACGCTACCCAGATGGTAAGGTACTTTTCGAAAAATGCTATTTTCTTTATTTTCTTATCCATTAATTTTCACTTTTAACACCGCACTTTAAGTATTTTAGGCATCCCGAAAAAACAGAAATTGCTTTAACTATATTAGCTAATTACAGTTTTTTCTCTCACAACCTCGTTTAATATGAAATCTTGCAAACAATTTCATATTTTTTCGAGGATCCACGAAAAACTACAAATCCGTCCGAAAGGAGGATTTTGTTTTTCGGGACTCTAGACGTTTTAGCACACTTTAGGCACTTTTATACTCTCATAAAGCCTCGCAAACTCCAGCTTAATCTCATCTCTTACTCTGCGAAATTCTGATTTTATAAACTCTTCACTGCCAACCGCATGAGAAGGATCGTCGAACCCAATGTGCAGACGATTTTTCACCTTTCCAATAAATGCTGGGCAAACTTCATTTGCTCCTCCACAAACTGTTATCACATAATCCCATTCTTCGCCAAGATATAGGTCAACAGAGTCGGAAGTGTGATGCGAAATGTCAATTCCAATTTCTTTCATTGTCTCCACAGCTCCTGGATTAAGTTTGCCACTTGCTTCGGTTCCTGCCGAACGAACTATTAGGTTTTTATCAAATGATTGCAAAAACCCATGTGCCATTTGCGATCGGCAAGAGTTGCCTGTGCATAAAATTAGTATTTTCATAATTTATTTCTTTGCCGAAACAGTTACGCTGAATATCCCAATTCGGCCAGATTTAGTTTCTAGAAGTTCAGTTTCCGTTAAATAATTCCTCATTATATCGTCTGGGATTTCTATTAGTTTTTGTTTATGGACGGTAATGTCTTTAAAATTTTGATCCTTAATTATTGAAAGATATTCAGTTAAATCAATCGCCCCCGAAACACAGCCGGCATACATTTCGGCATCGTTTTTAAGTTTTGCTGGTAGTTCACCTTTAATCACCACATCCGAAACACAAAAATGTCCGCCAGGTTTTAACACTCTATAAATTTCGCCAAATGCTTTATTTTTATCAGGGACCAAATTTAAAACACAATTTGAAATTACAACATCAAATTGATTATCTTCAAATGGCATTTCTTCGATATCACCTTTTGTGAATTTTACATTTGTGTAACCAAGTTTAGAGTTATTCACTCTTGCTTTTAAAATCATTTCATCAGTAAAATCAAGGCCGGTTACTTTTCCACTGCTACCTACCAAAGCTCTGGCAACAAAGCAATCATTGCCCGCACCAGAACCCAAGTCAAGTACCGAATGACCTGCAGAAATACCTGCATATTGTGTTGGAATGCCGCATCCTAAGCCAAGATCAGCTTCGGGATTATATCCCTTTTCTTTGTCATAGCTCTCGCTGAATACTGTATAATCAACTTCTCCACAACAGCCACCAGTCCCGCAGCATGATTGTGCATTTTCAGTTTTTGATTGTTTGGCTATTGCACTGTACTTGCTTTTAACAAGCTCTTTTAAATCAATTTTATTTTTCATATTTTGTAACTATTTATTTTTAAAATTTTAATCACTCATTATCAGCTTATCAATCTCTTTTGCCAGATCTTCCTTAAATCTCTCTGGTTTGTTTACAACATACTGGAAAGCTGTTTCGGTTAAGTCAATATTCTTTTCTTCGTTTTCAGGATAAACGAGCATTAGGGTAGAACCATAAGCAAAATATTTGTCAACTAATGTCTTGTTTACAGGGTCTTGATAATTATACTCTTCAAATTTCACTACTCCGTTAATGATTTCGTCCCTAAAGTTTTCAACCATGACTGCTTTAGTCTTTGATTCTATTTCTTTACAAGTATGGCAACGTTCGGAAGCATGAAAATAATAGACGATTACTTTTGGCGTTTTTTGTTGCGAAAAGGTAAGCAATGAAATAACTATCGTAAAACTAAATAGAACAAGTTTTTTCTTCATAATATTTGTTTTAAACTTATAATCCACTATTTACAATCTCGATGATTTTCTCTTTGAAGACTTCAGGATTTGTTAATGCGTTTTGAAAAGCCATTCCGGTTATATCTTCGGCTTTGCCATCAACAATTATCAGTAATGCAGATCCTGCTATTTCGTATTTTTCGGCTATTCCTTCATTAGCATTGTCGTCAATATTGATGTCTTTAAAAGCAATGTCTTTATTATCTTTGTAATTTTCTTCGTAAGTAAGTTTGGCTATATCTCCGACTGCTACACAGGTTTTGCAACGTCTTTCTCCGTGAAAATATGCTATAGTTATTTTTTCTTTAAATTCTACAGATTCTTCTAAATTGTTGTTTCTATTTTTGCATGAATGGATTCCTAAAACCATTGTTAAAACTGAGACAATTAAAATAAGTTCTTTCATAATTTCACATTTTATAGATTTATATTACTTTTTATTCTTCAAATTTCGGTATTTTAATTGACAAACACATGAACCAGATAGCATTTCACTATTATCAATAATTATTGGCAGCTTTAGTTTTTCCCAATCGACCAATCCTCCAGCTAAATTAAATATGTTTTTAAATCCGGCTTCTTTAAGTTTTGAAATTGCTTCTTTGCTTCTTATTCCTACAGAATCGGCAATTATATACGTGTCCGAATTGTTAAAATCAGCCATATAATCATTGAGCTTGCTAAGTGGAATTTGAAAAAAGATTGGCACATCAAATTTCTTGTAGTCGCACAGATAGTCTTCTCTGACGTCGATTAGAATTGCACCTTCGTTGCAAATATTAAAAGCTTCTCTAGGGGATAAGTGATACATATCCCCTGAAAATGAAGCCATATTTTTTGCTTTTTTATTTAGCATAATATTTATTTAAGATAATCCCCCATAAATCAAACCAGCTATTGTTGCCATTACAATTACCAATGAAACATAAACCACAGTTTTTTGAGTTCCCATTACACCACGAATTACTAACATGTTTGGTAAAGATAAAGATGGTCCGGCTAATAATAAAGCCAAAGCGGGACCTTTACCCATTCCAGCGTTTATAAGCCCTTGTAAAATTGGAACTTCTGTTAGAGTAGCAAAGTACATAAATGCTCCTACTACAGAGGCAAAAAGATTTGCAAAAATGCTGTTTCCACCAACGAGGTTTGCAATCCACTCATTAGGAATTACACCAGCAATTGTTTTGCCATCGTGTGTAGATCCAAGTAGAAATCCGGCTGTTATTACCCCGATTGCCAATAAAGGCATAATTTGTTTGGCAAAACCCCAGGCTGAAAGAGTCCATTCTTTATTGTCTTCATCTTTTTTGTCAAATAGAGTAATTATACTTAAGCCAGCAATAGCAACCATAACAGGTACTAAAGGAGCTATTTTTAGGTTTTCAATAAATCCAAATGATAAAAAAGATGCTATAGCAGTTGCGGCTGCAACCATTAAAACCCACTGCCATTTAATTTTCAGAATATAAATAAGTGAGAAACCGAGTAGAATACTAAAAAATGCAGTAATTAACCATTTGTTTACCCATATATAGTACCAAGTGCTCGAAGTGTCACCTTCGCCTGGTGCTCCCCAGTTTGCAAAAACCAAAATGAGAACCAGCACAAAGAAATGAAATGTGGTTTGCCACATCGGCCTTTTCTCTGGAGGGGCAACAATGTTCATCTGTTCTTCTCTTTTTACTTTTTCTTCCTTCCTGTAAATTAATGACATGGCAACACCTATTATTACACTAAACGAAACAGCACCAACTGTTCTAGCTACTCCCATTTCAAATCCCAGTATCCTTGCGGTTAAAATAATTGCAAGAATATTTATAGCTGGACCTGAATAAAGAAATGCCACTGCTGGACCTAAGCCGGCACCTCTTTTATGGATACTTGAAAACAGAGGTAGAATCGTACATGAACATACTGCCAATATCGTTCCGGACAATGCTGCAACTGTGTATGAAACCCATTTTTTTGCATTTGCTCCGAAATATTTTAGCACAGAGCCCTGACTCACGAAAATTGAAATTACACCGGCGATAAAAAATGCAGGTAATAAGCATAATATTACATGTTCGCGTGCATACCATTTAACTAAATCAAGAGTCGCATCAATTGCTGTTGAAAATCTTGCACTTTCAATTGGTAGGAAAAAAGCTGCCCCAAATATTACAGCAATCCAAATAAGGATTTTTATTTCTTTTTTCGTTTCCATAATTTTAAGTGCCTAAAGTGCCTAGAGTGCCTAAAATGCACTAAAGTACTTAGGGCTTTTGTAATTTTATATATGATAATAATCCATTTTAATTAAAATTCTCGTAAATATTCAAGACTCTTGTCTCTTTGTATTCTTATATCTTAATTCAATTCATTTTAAGTACTCTAGGCACTCTAGACACTTTAGGCACTCCAAGTACTTCTACAAGTAAAACACCCACATATAATATAATCCCACCAAAATAAAAATTACTGCAACAACTCGCCTAAACCATAACTCAAAGGTTTTTAATTTGTTGTAGAATTTCCCTACACTCGACAAACTAAAAGCGAGAATCCATGCAAATATTATTACCGGTAATCCTGTAGCTATAGCAAATACTACTGGTAGAAAATATCCACCAGAGGCAGAAACGGACAATGGAATCAATGCTCCAAAATACAAAACTCCACTATAAGGACAGAATGCAAGAGCAAAAACAATTCCCATCAATAATGCCCCCCAACTACTTCCGGCTTTGCTTTTTTCTCCCATTTTGTTCGACAATTTCGATAATGCGGAGAATTTCAACTTAATAATATCGAGCATAAAAATTCCTATCAGTATTAAAAGCGGACCTAAAAAATACTCACCATAACTACTTATTGCCTTCTGAATTTTAAAAACACTTAAAATTACTATTAAGATAATACCTAATACTGTATAGGAAATAACTCTTCCAAGGGTATATAGCAATCCGTTCCAGAAGACTTTTTTTCTATTTTCCAAGTCTTTGCTAATATATCCAATAGCCGATATGTTCGTAGCTAATGGACAAGGGCTAATAGCAGTCATTATTCCAAGTAAAAATGCTGTTATAATTGGAAACTGCGAATTGTTAGCAAAATTTTGTAATAGTTCCATAGTTCTATTTCTTCAATTCCAATAAATCTGCAAAAAGCACTCTTGCTTTTTCCCAGTTTTCTCTGTTTAAGCAGTATTTTATAAATGGTGGTTCAGTTTCGCCCTGAATTAGTCCTGCATATTTTAATTCTTTTAGATGTTGAGATAGTGTTGAGCGTCCAACAGGAATTTCATCAACTAAATCTCCGCTATAACAACACGAATGCATTCCTGCAAGTTTTTTTATGATGTAAACCCTAACTGGATGACTTAAAGCTTTCGTTATTTTGGCAATCTCTAAAACATCTTCGCTATATCTTATCTTTTCAGCCATTGATATTCTCCTCAATTTTTTTCTTTATTTCATCTTTGGATGGAACAGAACCTTTGTGAACAACTTTACCATTTATCATCAATGCTGGCGTAATCATAATTCCTGCATTCATAATTTCTACAATATCTTCTACTTTAGTAACTTCTGCATCAATAGAATTTTCTTCCACAACCATCCGAACTAGTCTGTCGAGTTGTTTGCATTTGGGACAACCGGGGCCTAAAATTTTTATTTCCATAATTTTTAATTTTAATTTAACATTTCGTTTATTTAATGTTTCGCAAAATAACGAAATAGATTTTAATTATGCAATTTTTTTTTGAAAATTTTTAAAAAAAGAATTACTTTTAACAAATTTAAATTACAGAGATTAAGGGGGAATGATTTTTTTATAGAAAATTTTAATAGAATATGAAAAAGAAACTTATAGCAATTTTACTTTTTTCTGTGGCATTCATATTTAGTTCGGGAATAATAGCTCAGAATGTAGGTATAGGGACAACAACTCCACACGCATCTGCAATGCTGGAAATAAAATCCAGTTCACAGGGCATACTCATTCCACGTGTTACATTGATTGCGACAAATAACTCAACTACTCCGGTAAATGGCCCCGCCACAGGTTTATTGGTATATAATTCAGGGGGTTCTTTAGACAATGGTTTTTATTACTGGGACGGTTCTCTGTGGGTTTTAGTTGGTTCGGGAGGAGGCTCAACTGGTTGTTCAACATTGGATGAGGCTTATGATTGTGGAGGTGCAGGAGTTGGCAGAGTGATTACAGCCGATGCCGGTTCTGTTGAAATTGTCTCGACTTCTGTTCTAAAACCTCTTTTGGTAAAAAATTCAGGAACCAATGTTTTTTGTATAAGTGCAGAACATAGTAATACTGGTGTTGCCTTTGCAGCAGGATCTACAAATGCTGCAAATACTTATTCAACTATTCAGGCAACAACTAATTCATCTTCGAACATTGCTTCTGCAATTTTGGGAAGCTCTTCGGGATTAGCTTATGGTGTAACTGGCCAAATCGAATCAACTG
>ENA-UOWO01007198-UOWO01007198.1-activated-sludge-metagenome-genome-assembly--contig:-NODE-7198-length-11098-cov-3.780223_pt1 | contig 11098 bp, 7 predicted proteins | sample MGYA00238148_ERZ761564 | MGnify/ENA primary metagenome ERZ761564 (study PRJEB28885, sample SAMN05720194) | activated sludge metagenome | isolation source: Anaerobic digester | place: USA...
GCTCTTTTACAGGTGCCATGCGGTCGCACCGTGGCCGTTTCGAACGTGCAAACGGCGGCACTCTTTTTCTCGACGAAATTGGCGATCTGCCAGCGTTGTCGCAGGCCAAACTGTTACGCGTGCTTGAAACATCACAGATCGAAAGAGTGGGCTCAGAAACCCCGATCCGGGTGGACGTTCGTGTCATAGCCGCCACCAATCACAATCTCGAAAAAGCGAGCCAGAACAACAGCTTTCGTGCCGATCTTTTTTACCGCATCAACGCTCTGCAGATACACGTACCGCCGCTGCGACAACGCCCCGACGACATTGAACTGCTGATTCAGCATTTCATCAGGATTCTCAACACCAGATATGGCCGCAGCGTCTCGTGCCTTACCCGGGAATCGCTGCAACTTCTCAAACAGTATCAGTGGCCGGGCAACGTCAGAGAACTCCGGAATCTTATGGAACGCCTGTTCGCCGAGAATCAGACCGATGTTATCGGCCTGCGTTCGCTGCGCGAATGGTATGAAGAACGCATGAATGCCGCTCAGTATGCCCCCGGCAAAGACTACAGCGATGTCACCATACTGCCATGGCAGCAGCCGATACGCCTTGGAATGCCGGAGAGCATCGACTCCGCACCGGCAAAGCTGAACGGCGACAATAAACTCAACGAAAGCGAACTGCGCCGGGCTTATCAGATGGCTAACGGCAACATCACCCGGGCCGCCGAACTTCTGGGAATACACAAAGCCACTTTTTACCGCACACTTAAAGCGCTCAACCTCGAGCGCGAAGACCTTATGCGCTCAGCTGACTGATACTGTCCGTCAGTGGTCAGACGGCGGTACAGCTTCAGACGGGGGTGAGACTGTTTCAGCACTTTCGGTTAGCGGTGCGTGTTCGACCCGGTTGCGCCCGTTGCGCTTACATATATAAAGGGCATCGTCAGCGAATTTAATCATTTCAAGTGCGGTTTCGGGCTGCAATTTTGGCATCGTAGAAACGCCCACACTCAAGGTTACCTTCAGATCTCCCTGTGGGCCCTTGAAAACCGCGTTTTCAACACGCGAACGTAATCTTTCAGCAAGAAGCATGGCACCATCATAATCGGTTTCCGGCAGTATCACGCCAAATTCTTCGCCGCCGTAGCGGGCCGCGATATCAGTATCTCTGGCGTTGTCACGCACGATTTTTGCGACCTCACGCAGCACCATGTCGCCTGTTTGATGACCCCAGGTATCGTTGAATTTTTTGAAATGGTCGATGTCAGTCATCATATAAGCGAGAGGTTTGCTGTAGCGTCGGGCACGTCTGAATTCCTCTTCCATTTTTGCCTGAAAGTGACGATGAACGACAAGACCGGTCAAACCATCTATGGTCGCAAGATTGAATAATCGTGACTTTTCGATAACGACTGCCGCCTGATTCGCCATGGTAAGCGCAGTCTGCAGATCTTCATCGCTGAACAGACCTTCTCGCCGGTTCACAATATTCATGACACCGATGGCGTTATCTTTTATCATCAGCGGCACACAGACTATCGAACGTATTCTTTCGCGGTCTTCATCTCTGAATGCAAAGCTTTTGTCTTTGCGCACATTTTGAATCAGTTTCGGCTTGCCGCTGTTAAAAACTTCACCGGCAATACCTTTGCCGCCCTTGAACTGCTCCTTCAGCTTTTCGTCGATGATAACTTCGCCTTCGACGCCGAAGACGGCAGCCCGCTCGACAAGCTCTTCATACTTATCGTCAAGCAGAAACAGCGATCCGCGCTCGGCATTGAGCACCTGAACGCCGCGACTCAAGATGGCATCTATGGTTTTTCCAAGATCGCCCATATAGCTGACCGCCTGACTGACCTCGTTGATTATTGCCAGTTCTCTGAACTTGCGCGCCAGCTCATAATTCTTCTCACGTAATGAAACGAACTGCTGCACCAGTCGGGTAAACGCCCATTGCACAGGCACCATCAGACATATTGGCACCATCTCCCAGACAATGTCGAAATTGAACAAAACAACGCAGACAATTCCCCATAAGGCCGCAATCCCAAGCGTTACAAAGTTGGTGATCAGTCCGTGGCTCTTCCATAAAAGATAAGCGATGCTCAGGGCAAAAACGAAAATGAGGGTTATCGTCATTTCAACCGTCGAACGGTGCAGAAATCTCTGACTCAGAATGTTCTGCAAAAGATTCGCGTGAATATGAACGCCGGCCAGCTGGCCATAAGGGCTGAATTTTATATCTTCGGCCGAATTGCCGGTCGCCGTTGTACCAATCAGCACCAGACGATTATTAAAAGCGGCCTGCATTTTCTCTTTCTGGCGAATATCGGCCTGCTCAGCATTGAGAAGCCGCAATGCCTCAGAATAACTTATCGAAGAAAAATAGTCAGAACCACCGGCATAATTGATCAGATAAGACTTGACCCGGTGCCCGACATTTTCGTAGCGGTCATAAAACGGCAGAAACCTGTTGCCAAGCCTCACGCCATAGCTTTCTACGACCGGACGACTACCAAGATAGTCTGCAGCAGCAGCAAGTCCAAGCACGTAATATTCTTTGCCGGCATTGGCACGACTGAGAAGAATCTTTCGAATCACGCCATCCGGATTACTTATCTGCATCGCATTATCGCGGTTCTTCTCGTTGATCGCAAGGTCGATGAAACCGAGAGAGGGCGACGCCGTCATCAATATATCATTTGGCCGGATTGAAGCGTCAATTATGACAAAATCTCCGGTTTCATTATCGATTCCGGTATCTTCTTTCAGAATCAGCGGCAGTGTTACACGGCCAAAATTACTGATGCCATTGGCGAACTCTCGATCATCACTCTCGCCTTGCAGCGACTCGTCGCAGAAAATCAGATCGAAAGCGACTGTCTTGGCACCGACTTTTTTCAAACCCGCCAGCAATTCAGCATGTTTCTTCCTTGGCCACGGCCACGTACCGAGTTCTTTGATGCAGTCATCGGTGATGTTGATCAGCACGACTTCCTTGTAGTCTGCCAGCGGCCCGCGCAGATTGAATCTGAGATCCATCGACTTGTTTTCAAGCACTTCAAGAAAACCGTAATAAAACAGCAACGAAAAAACCAGCGCAAACAAAAAGCCGGCCAGCATTTCCCAGAGCGGAATTACTGCTGCCGGTTTTTCTGAGGTAAGTCTGATTATCTCGCTCGAGCTCAGAAGGTCTGCTGAGCCCGAAGAGTTCTGTTTCTGGATCATTTATCAGGGAACGGCTATCTGAGCGCGCAGCTTCTTCATTTCCTTGAATGCTTCATGGAACATCTTGTCAGAGCGGGGAAGCAACCTGATCGCTTCTTTGTAGTTGCGAATGGCCTTTTCTACCTTGGCCTGGTCTCTGAGACGGTCGGCGCGGGTCTTATAGAGCTTGCCCAGTTTGCGGCGCGAGTCCACGAATTTATCTTCGAACACGTTGACACCCGTATAAGCAGGTGCAAAGGGATCGGTGACCGTAAAGGAAGAATAAAGATCGAGAGCTTCCTCATAGTCTTTAACAGCCTTTTCCCAGACCTCAGGTGATTCAAATTCTTCGGTCTCGACGAATTCTTCTTCTTTGAGATTCTGCTGAATGCGCTCTTTCAACTGCTCAAGAAAAGCATGATATACGTTGTCAGAATTGTCGAGAAGAAGCTGGGCACGCTTCAAAAAACCAGATGCCTGAGCGAATTTTCCAGCATGGCAGGCTTTGTTGATTCTGGCGAGATACGGCCTGATAATGCTGCGCCGGCACTCAGTCAGGCAATTTTTGATATAAACAACGAATTTATGGTTTTCTGGCATACCGGCTGCCTTTTTCATGGCTTCCTGATACTCAAGAATTGCTTCACCATAATTGCCGGAACGCTTAAAATCGTCGCCACGTTCAACGAACGGATCAAGTTCAAGCCGCATCATGACATCGCGGTGTTTGTTGCGCGATTTATCGAGCAGAACCTTAATCTCTTCAAGAAAAGTGATGTTGTCATCTTTGGCCAGTCTGGTAGCCTCTTCAAGCTCGTCAATGGCAATCTGCCAGGCTTTGTTGCCCATGGCAGCCCGACCTTTGTCGAGATGAATGGTAGCAAGGTGACTGTTAACATCTTCAATACGGGCATTGATAGTTTTCTGCAGATCAACCTGCTCGGCAGTCATAGGTGCGTCAGGGTCAATCTCACGCATGGCATTGAATTCTTCGAGTGCCCTGAGATAACTGATTTTGGCTTCACCCCATTCTCCGGCGTTTCTGCGTGCATCGCCGTCATTAACATGAGCCTGGATTTCACGATATTTTTCACTGTTCATAATAAGATCTCCTTAGTCTGCCTGTCTTTTCCCGGCTGTCTTTTTCATACGTTGCGATGCGTTTTTCGCATCAAAAAAATTAACTCCGCGGCCTTCGCTTTCTCCAGCCTGATCATAGGCTGTCGCAGCCTCTTCGTAGTTTTCAAGACGATAATGAATGTAACCAAGCAGTGAATTAGCATCCTGATTATCTGGATCGAGCCTGATCATCTGTTTGATCGACTTTTCAGCATTAACAAAGTCTTCGAGCTGTACATAGACCAGTGACAAATCCCACCAGATCTGTGGAGCCTGAGCATGTTTGCCGGAAAGACGCTTGAAATCTACAAGAGCAAGATTGTAGCGACCATCTTTCATCTTCTGGGAAGCGGCCGTATACTCAGAATCAGCAACCAGAACGGCATTAGCGCCGTCCCCTGACTCTGTGGAAGCAGTGGTGACAGTTGTGGTGGCGTCATTTGCCGCTGCAGACACCTCACCGGACTGGCCAAGATCGACACGACCGCCGGCCTGTGAATACTCTACGAGAGCGCGAACCCGGGCCCGGTATTCTGAAGTCGGAAAGGCTGCCAGAAAAGCCTTGGCCCAGCCAATGACCGCCTCATGCACACCGAGAATGGCCCGCAATCTTATTGCTTCATAATATGCTTTTTCAACCAGAGGCGAAGCCGGATGTTTAGACAACAGCTGATCGTAAGTTTTGCAGGCCTCGAGCAACTCGCCAAAAGAAGCGGTGCAATCTGCAAGTTCGAGAAGAACCTTATCCATTCCCGGTCTGTCAGGACCATCTTTAAGACTGTCCTGAAGGCTCAGGATTCGCGTAGCCAGTTCTTCCTTTTTACCTGCCTCAGCCTTATCAGCCCGCAACACGCTACGTAAAAGTCTGGTGGTTTCGTTACCAAGCTTCACGCTTCCGGGGGCAGGGCGCACCGTAGACTGTTCGCGGGTTTGCAAAGTTTTTTCGCGTTCAGCCTGAACTGCCGGCATCCTGGGTGTTTCCCGGCGTGGCGGGGCTTCTTCCTTTACCGGTTGAGCGGCGTCTGCAACCATAACCGGCTCGGCAGCGGCATTATCTGCCGGCGAAACGGGTGACTCAGCTTCAGGAGCAGCATCAGACATTTCATCTGCCTCCATGCGCAGTCCTTCTGACTTCATAAAAGCCTGACCAAGTTCGTAATATGGGCTTGAACGATGATTGCTTCGCATTCTTGAAAAAAGACTCTCAGCACGACTTCGGTTGCCCAGAGCCGATTCTGCCTGCATCAACCGATAAATTGCTTCTGCCTGTTCTTCCGGGCTGGAGACCGATTCAAGCAGTTCATTGAATGTGCGCACAGCATCACGATGTCGACCGGCCTCGATCTGGCAGTCGCCGAGCATAAAACGTGCAAGGTTCTTCTGAACCGGGTTGTCGGTGTTTTCAAGCGCGTATTCAAAACTCGAAATCGCCTCATGAATATTGCCTGCCGCCCTTTGCTTCAAAGCAGCCGCCATCAGATCGGTAGCCTTGCGTGAGGCGAATGCAGGATTTGCGCCCAACAGAATACCTGCAACAATGAATGTCATGGCAAATAACCGCTGCAAAGATGCCATTTATATTCCCCGGAAATAAAAATTAGAATAAACGTACAACGCAACAGGATAAAGCATACATACCCAAAGCGGCAAGCAGAATTACTGAAACCGTGACAAGAAATTGGCTTTGCGCGGAAAACCCGGTTAAATCCTGCTCGTAGCAGACATACCAGTCCGGCAGATGCCTGACGTTGCCGTATCTGATGCTCTTACCCGCCTGCAGAAGAAGACGCCCGTCGTATCTGACAAAACGACTGTTAAAACCACGATCGGCCTCGCTGACAAAAGATGGAAATACACTGCTCATATTGACCTGCCTGGCAACCGCTTCGCGATCGGCATGGCCGATCACCGCACCGCTGCGCTCAGAAAAAATCAGGCGGCTGTCTGTGTTTTCGGCAACCTTTTCGGCAGCCTGACACAAGAAATCAATATCGACAAAAGCGGTCAGACATGCCACGGGATCGCGCTTTGAATCGCGCACCGGAACTGAAACCCACCAGATTGCATGACGGCGACGACTGTCATATCCTACCGGGCCCGAAAAGAATATACTGCCGCCGGCAATCGCCCGGCAGTCGCGCGAATCCAGATTCAGACCACCCGAAGGCAAATCTCCGACCATCGCCAGAATCTCTCCGTCAAGGCTTCGCAGCATTATCACCCGCAACATGTCATCATTGAGCGCCGCCGAAAAGTAATCCTCGACAGCGCCGACATCCTGCAACGACTGTCTGTCAAAACCGGCCAGTGCTTCAAGAGCAGGAATCACTGCCAGACAGGTCTCGCATAACCCGGAAACCGACTGGCGAAATGTCGCCACCTTTTCTCGCACAAAGCCGGTCTGCCGGAACATGCGATCGACATCTGCATCTGAAAGCCCAGCTGGAGACAGCATTGCGCCGGGATCATCCTGTTCATTTTCCGGAAAAGACATGCCGGCCGTCATCGCGAGACGACGCGCCATCGCCTGAGGTAACGCAAGAAAGTAATCGATATCGCGCGAAAAGGCGAGAAACCGGTCATACATAAGGCCGAAAACCGGGTCATAAGAATCCAGCAACAATGAAAAATCGTTATGAAGTCTTTGCCGCCAGACTTTAAAAGCGCTTGTGCTCACTATATTCCTGAGTTCCGGAGTCTTAGCCATAAGCATCAGATAATTTCTTATCTGCTGCGCCGGCCGCGCGACTGTTTCGGCCGCCAGATTCACTATTCCGCCAGCTTTCTGAATTGAAAACTATTGAACCTGCCTTTCCGGAAACTGGTAAAGCCAGGCCGCCAGAAAAAACACGGCTATGCTGGAGATAATTCCGGCAACTGCCAGTATTTTGACCGGTCTGAACGAAGACTGGCCCGATTTATCTGCTGCTGGTACTAAGTTTTTCATAAATAAATGCCGATAATATTACTGAAGCCTATAAAATTTAACAAATCCGAAAAATCATTATTACGAAAACAGGAGGCCCGGAATGCTTTGCCCACAGTGCAGTACCCCAATGGTCAGAAAGTCTCATTCAGGTCGTCAGAGTCCTTACTTTACCCTTAACTGCGCCCACTGCAAATTTGTCATCTTCTATCGCGGCAATTTCAACAACGAAGAATAGTCACCTGAATAATTTTACCACATCAGGTTATGCCAGAATGCTAAATCAACCCTGCCGATAAAGCAAGAAAGACTGATTCGGCAGATTGTCTATCTGACAGCCCTGTGCTAGAATGCGTGGATTTCTCTCATCTTTTTCAATCCGGAGATTCCATGCCCAAAGCAGCACTGCCAGCAGTCAAGCTCAGAGACATCATCTACATCATCACAGGCTCGATACTGGTTGCATTCAGCCTGTCTGCCTTCACCGTTCCCAATAAAATTGCTACCGGCGGTCTTACCGGCATCGCTACAATTCTGTATTATATGATCGGAACCCCGGTCGGGGCAGTTGTGCTTGGCGGAAACATCGTTCTCATATCCTTGCAGGCCTGGCTTATCGGCCGGCGATCGGCCTGGAAAACCCTTCTGTCAATTTTAATCACTTCGGCCGCCATTGAATTGATGATGAATGTTTATGGCATGCCGCCGCTGACGACAGACCCAATTCTCGCCTGCCTGTACGGCGGCCTGATATCGGGTGTGGGAATTGGCATGACTTTTCGGGCCGGCGGGACTACCGGTGGAGTCGATATTATCAGCCAGATCCTGCATTTTCGCTACCACGTTCCGGTAGGCGATGTGATGCTATTCTCAAATGTTCTGGTGACCGGCCTCGCCGGTTATGCTTTTGGTCCTGAACTTGCCCTGTATGGTCTTATTACCGTGTTTTTCAGCAGCAAGGTTATCGATGCAGTTCTCGAAGGGATGTCGGTATTTCGCACGGTATTCATCATATCGAAGTTTCCTGATGAAATCAGCTGGGCAATCATCGAAGACCTGCACCGCGGTGTGACCTGCCTGAACGGCGTCGGCGTCTATACAGCCAAGCCAACCAGTGTACTGCTCACTGCCGTACGTCGCAAGGAAATGCCTATTCTGCGCCAGATAATTTACGAATACGACCCCGATGCTTTCGTTATCGTCGGTGATGCCCGCCAGATCCTAGGGCATGGTTTTGTCAAGCTTGGCGACGAAATTAATCGCGAAAAAGGCTGAACTATCAAGCATAGAGAGGTACCTATGGCGCAGCGAATGATAAGACTTTATTCATCAGAGTTTCCTGATACCTGGCCTTTCGCTGCATTTTTCCGGTTGCCTGATGTAAAAACGGTTTTTCTGCGTGACCAGCAGTTTTTTGAGCTCAAAAATCCTGACTTAAACTGTATTTTCCTGATCCATGAGGCTGTTTTTACTGCAAATCTGCTCAAGTTTCTCCACTATTTCGATAAAGCAGACAAAAACCTGCCTCTGCTGGTCGTTGGCGACAGGTTCAATCAGAGCTATCTTGAACATCTGTTTGCAAACCGCCCGTTTACCTATGTTGAGATGCCGGTCAGCGAAAAGCAGCTCTACGATCTCTGCCTCAAGGTAAGGGCAGGACAGGCGCGCTCGCTGCCTGCACACGACTATGAAAAAGAACTGCAGACAGCAAAGGAAAATATCGAAGCACTGCATGAAATTGGCATCGCACTATCTTCAGAGAACGACCCTGACAAGCTGCTCGAACTTATTCTAACCCAGAGCCGCAATATTGCCGGAGCCGACGCCGGCAGCCTTTACCTGCTTGAAGGTGAGAACCAGCTGCGCTTCAAACTTTCGCAGAATGTTTCCCTTGACTGGTCGGTAAAGGAAAACTCTGTCCTGCCGGTCGACGGTCACAGCATCTGCGGCTATACAGCCAGCGCGAAAGAGGCGGTAAATCTTCTCGATACTTACGACATTCCGCCTGCTTTCTCTTTTACTTTCAACAAAAGCTACGACCAGAAGTCGGGGTATCGTTCAAAATCGATGCTGGCCGTGCCGATGCGCAACAAAAGTGGTGAGGTTCTCGGCGTAATTCAGCTGATCAACAAAAGGGCCGACTACGAGCAGAAAGTGGCCGGCCAGACGCTGCATCTCGATCAGGTCAGACCGTTCAGCAATGAAGACGTTGAACTGCTCAGCAGTCTTGCCTCACAGGCTGCTGTTGCACTCGAAAATTCGCGGCTGTATCAGGATATAAAAAGGCTGTTCGAAGGCTTCGTCAAAGCTTCGATCTTTGCGATTGAATCGCGAGATCCCACTACTCATGGGCATTCAGAACGGGTGGCTGAACTCACCATAGCTCTGGCTTATGAAGTCAACAAAGTCAACACCGGCGAACTCGCCAACGTTCACTTTGATCACAAGAAACTCACCGAACTTCGCTATGCCTCGCTTCTTCATGATTTTGGCAAGGTCGGCGTGCGCGAAGAGGTGCTGGTCAAAGCCAAAAAACTGTTTCCATACGAGCTCGAAAGCCTAAAGGAGCGTTACCGCTACATCAAAAAGTCAATAGAAGCAGACTTTTACCGGGAGTGCCTTGAATATGCCATCGAAAATGGCATAGAGCGCTTTCAAATGATCAGACCGTCTCTTGAAGCGTCATTTACTGCACGCACCCATGAAGTACAGGAAACCCTCGAATTTCTTATCAGAGCCAACGAACCGACACCGCTTGAAGAAGGCAGCTTTCACAAACTGATCGAACTTGGCAAACAACATCATCTCGGTCGTGACGGACTGATGACGCCGATGCTGACCGAACGTGAGACGCACGTACTTTCGATACGTCGCGGATCTCTGTCAGAAGCCGAAAGAATCGAAATCGAATCGCATGTTCGCCACACTTTCAAGTTTCTCTCGAAAATTCCCTGGACGAAAGACCTCAACCGGGTGCCTGAAATAGCCTATGCGCACCACGAAAAACTCAATGGCCGGGGTTATCCCAATCACCTGTCACGCGAAGAAATCCCGATCGAATCACAGATGCTGGGCGTCGCCGACATTTTCGATGCACTGACCGCTCAGGATCGACCTTATAAACCTGCGGTGCCGTTGCAGAAGGCTATCGACATACTGCGTATGGATGTCGATCAGAACCATGTAAACCGCGAAATAGTCGACCTCTTTATCGACAAGAAGGTCTATCGGGTTCTCGAAGGCCGCATGTTTCGCTGATCATGACAAAGATACTGATACTCGCCGATATTGAAGGGTCGACTGCCTGCCTCAGACGCGAAGACGCCAGGCTGTTCAATGATGGCTGGGTGCGTGCCTGTGTCGGGCTCACTCTCGATCTTAACGCTGTCTGCAGCGGCCTGTTGCAGGCCGGCGCCACGCACATCCGCATTAAAGACTTTCACAGAACCGGTTACAACATATTCAAAGACCTTCTTATCGATGGCGTCGAACTTGACCAGGGCTATAAGAGTGGCCCGGTCATCGGCATTGGCGACGTCAGCGGCTGCGACCTGCTGATGATGGTCGGCCTTCATGCCGCTTCTGGCACCCCGGGCTTTCTTCCGCACACCCTGACCTCGAAACTTGCTGAAATAGAAGTCAATGACCACCCCCTGTGCGAAGCCGAGCTCTTTGCCGCTTCGGTAGCAGAGTATGGCCTGCGGCCTGTCTTCTTCAGCGGCTGTCAGGAAGCCTGCAATCAGGCTGCCTGGGCCATACCCGGTCTGATTATCTGCGAAGTCGAAAAGCCGCTCGGCGAACCCGCTGTCGAAATACGCAAAAAACTGGCTGCAAAAGCTGCCGAGGCCCTGATGAC
>ENA-UOWO01007200-UOWO01007200.1-activated-sludge-metagenome-genome-assembly--contig:-NODE-7200-length-11094-cov-7.021651_pt1 | contig 11094 bp, 12 predicted proteins | sample MGYA00238148_ERZ761564 | MGnify/ENA primary metagenome ERZ761564 (study PRJEB28885, sample SAMN05720194) | activated sludge metagenome | isolation source: Anaerobic digester | place: USA...
TATTTTTTTTTGCGAGCTCACCATAAACAGCCCCCAGCCAATAATATTCATCCGAACTATTGGGCTCTACCTCTACAGATTGCTCTAAATAATCTTTAGCTTTGTCTGCATCACGTGCTTCAAACGCAATGCGGCCAAGATAATAAAGGGCATCATTTTTCGTAGCGGTATCTTTTGCAGCCGCCTCAAATAGCGGTTTGGCTTTTGAGTAATGCGCTTCATTAAACGCTGTTATTGCAGGCTGTAGATCCGCTGCAAACGTAAGTGGGGTTAAACACAAAGCAATGCCCAACAGTGAAAAATGCTTAGGTGTGTACCAAGACGAGAAAGAGAAAGGGACAGAGAAAAGTGCCATACGAATCCTTTTTTACGTTGTTAATGAAAGCTCAACAACGCAATAAGATAGCAGTTCCCCCCTTAAGTTCCCAGAACCCTTAAGCTCCCTCTATAAAAGATTATTTATTCCGTTCATTCATCTGCAGCTTAGAGTAAACCCAAGCCGCCAAATAAACTCCAACCATATCTGCCAAGGCATCTTGAATATCGAGCATTCGGATTGAAGGGAAAAAGTATTGCGACAATTCCTCGACTAAGACAAACACAGCTAAACCCACTTCCCACATTAAACCTTATCTCTCGTCGCACGCTGCTCTTGATAAATTCGCATCAAATAATTGATTCATCAAATAGCTCTCATAACAGCTAGATATTGGATTCAAACTCTTTAGCAAAAGCGCTATTTTTCTTGTAGTCTTCTGACTTAATGTTTCTAACTAACACATCATACTTATCTTTTTGCCCTATGGCTTTATAGCCTTTTGCCAAGCTCCATGTTGACCAAAAATAATGAACATCATGCGAATTAGTATTTTTCTTCTTGTAGCTTTCAATCAATTTAATCCCTTGATTAATATCAGCCCCCTCGGCAATAAAAATCTCTCCTAGCTGCAGCAAGCTATCGTTAAGGAACCATTTGTTTTTTTGAGTTTCCTTCCATGTCAACAAAGGCTCGAAGAGTTCCTTAGCTTTTATATAGAGCTTTCTCTCTTTAAAGTAACGTGCAACTTCATATTGATTTTCTGCAGATTTAAATCCATTTTTAGCGAGCTTATCCGCCAAGGCTAATGCATCACTGGCGCGGCCTTCTTTTTCAAGAGATAGCACTTTATAGGTATCCGCATCTTCTGGCGATAGTTGCGACAAGCGCACCAGGAACTCATTTCCTTTTTTTGTTGAGCCACCAGCAATTGAAGGTGCACCAAGGTGAAACTTAACCGATGACACTAATGCTGCAATATTATCAGGATACTGGCTAACAGCAGTATCGTATTGCGCAATACATTTTTTAGCCAATTTCAGCGCTGTAAAGATCGAAGATTTTTGGGCTTGAGCGCAATAAGCATCACCCGAAAGAAGAAGCTCCTCAGCATTGGTTGGCTCCATCAATAATGCTTGCTCAATATAATTAACCGCAGATTCAGAATCGTTTTTTACTAGACTAATTTTACTGAGATACATTAATGATTCATTTTTTAAGTTTTTATTGTTTAATTTTAGCAAGAAATAATTTTCAGCCTTCTTGTAATCCCCATCATTAAAAGCCGAAACTCCCTCTTCAAGTTGAGATTGATTGCTATCAGCCGCAAAAACAGAACTAACGCATAAAATAAACAAGGATAAAAATAAACTTTTCACAAATAAAATATGTTTCTTTGAGTTCATAAAATAATTTCCTTTTGACTATTTGATAACTTGAGGTAAATGAGTTTTTCTACGCACTCTCCATGACTTAAACGAAAGGCGCACCACCCAGAACATCATGAAAAGCAGCGGCAATAACACAGGAATAACCAGTATTATTGAGCCACGCAGGGACTCCGGAAAAACTTGGGGCTGCCCCATAAAAAAAGAGCCTGTCGCAAAAAATAAGGCCGCACACATACGCCAAAGATGCCGAACTATACGCGCAGAACCGGAAACGCCACGACGCAAGATAACAATCAAATCATCTATACTTGCGATAACACCCAAGACTAAAAATACATAAAATGCTTGAGGAGGCGATCCATCAATCGTGCCAGAGGCATCACTCTTAGCTAGCTGTATGAAAACTGCGCCTGCGATAGCTGTACCTAGCGCAATAAAAAGTCCAACGAAATGCATCCAGTGAATGCTGCGCTCTTTGCATCGAATGGTTTGCCAAGAGGTCACGGTCAAGTAAAAAGCAAACACTCCAGCAATGAAGTTGGGCCGCTGACCAACATCTAAAAACGGCGCAACACCAGCACCAATCAGATATGCAATGCACATCGAATAAAAAAATATGATGCCGCTGATACGGTGCAGCCGACTACCTTTCGGTGCAAAAAGTGCCGCCATGCCAGAGACAATACCCAAACCGCCTCCAGCAATATGAAGATATAAAATAGTGTCGGCAGCGAGATGTGCCAATAGAGGGGCATCCGAGGCAAGCACGAGATGAGCCATAGCAATATCCTTGAGTTTTCTTTTGCCATTAATGGTGTTGAATGTTGTTTGAAAAAATGTGTTTCGCACCTTGGCGACAGATTTCAAATATCACTTGAAGCACGGCAAGTTAAGTCAGCGCCAGCGATCGCTAGGCTTTCGCACATAGTTCGCCCATACGTAAGACCAAGGGATAGCAAATGGGATAATCACAACCATCAAGATACCTATCGCCATCTGCCAGGTTGCCTCATCCATCTGCCCAGACAACCAAAGCGGCATTGCGACCGATATCAGCCACACTAGCTTCCATAACAACTCCCAAAAGAGGATGGGTGGCATCTGCAATGGATATCGCAACCCCACCATGGATAGAACCCAAAATGCCGCTAGCATAGCGTTAACCACCCCCTCCATAAGCCCCCACTGATGGGCATGGCTGATAATGCCTGGCATGACCGCTAGACCAAGCCCAACGACAATAAAAAGATACAACGCTCTTAATAAATAAAGGCGAGATAGCGAAATCTCACTCATTTTGATACTCCTTTGTATGGCTTATGTGGTTTGGCGTGCTTGAAATCGAACAGCTGTTAGCTACTCAACTTCCTTTAAAATTTTCTCAAGCACGGCAAGCCGAGATTGAATTTCCGTGAGGGTAACGCCTAAATGCGAGACTGCAGCCGCTGTTTCTGCTTGAGCCGCTGTAGCCTTAATAGCCACCTCCCGATATGCCTCATCTTGGGCGAGACGAACTTTCGCCTGAAGAATGGCAGCTACATATTTGGTGCAAAAAATGAGTACAGCCGCCAAAGATGGGAAAAAGAATGCAGCAAAGAAAATGTTTTCGGACATAAGAGCCTCTAAGGTTCGGGGTTAATAAATAGAGTTTGTGCAGCCTCAGCGATAACGGCTGGGCTAAGTTCGATGGCGAAGCTGGTGACTTCGTAATAATTAAGCGCTTTGCCATCTTGAGATAACTCAAGCTTGCTTGTCACAAGACCAGCATCCGTCAGCTTTTGAAGATGTAGCTGCAGTAACGGGCGACTAATGCCTATCTCACGCGCAAGCTGGCTCACATAATTACGACCGCCAGTGGCCAAGACCGCAATGATTCGCAGCCTATGAGGGTTAGAGAGTGCTGCAAGCATTACGAGCAGCTCATCTCCGCTTAGATTTAAATTATTTGTTGTCATATGCCAACAATATATTGCACATGAAACAAAGTCAATCAAAAAATCTTAAATCTCTCGCATTTAAATAAATGACAAAGACCCATGAGCCCGAAAGACTAGTTGCAGCCAAGCGAACACTTGCCCACTACCCCTATGTTTAACACCGAGATTTACAGACCAAAATAGCTTCTTAGTTGAATAAAAATCGTAGTTTTTCCGACATCCAAGCCGCGAGATAAACCCCAATCATATCTGCCAAGGCATCTTGAATATCGAGCATTCGGGTTGAAGGAAAAAAGTATTGCGACAATTCTTCTAACAACGCAAACACTAGAACCAAGGCGCAACCTAAAGGTAAGCCAAGATATTTTTGTTTGCGTGGTTTCAAAGAGAGATTAACGAGCAGCGCAAGCACAGCATACAATCCCATATGCCCAAGCTTATCGCCGTAAGGAATTGCACGAACGCTATCTATCAAAACATTAGGGCCACCCAAATCAGAGACGACGATAACCCAGAGAATAAAACCGAAGAAGAAAATGGCAGCAACAGGAATTAAACGAAAAGACGACAACATATAAAATCCACGATTTATTGAATGGTAGTTTATTAAACGCGAGTTTGTTGAACCGCTGCTTGTTTATGCACAAGCAGCGAATACCGATCTACACATTAAGCTTCTGCTTTTTCTGTGCGACCCACTGCATACCAATCCAACTTGCGCGTTAAGATCATAAATACACCCAGCAAACCGAATAACAGCAGAGATCCCATAAGCAATGCATAATCTTCTGCACTCAATAAGCCGTAGAGCAATCCATACAATGACGCGAGCAAGCCTGAGAAAATGGCGCCGCGCGCAACGCTGTGCAATACATAACTGACGTAAAAGCCAATCAATAAAATACAGGCGGACGACGCAATTAAATAAGCCATAGCAAAGGCGATGTGTTCAGACAAGGAAACTAAAAGCAGATAAAATAACGCCAAGGCCAAGCCAACCAAACCATATTGAATAGGGTGAACCGCTAAGCGTTTTAGAATTTCAAAAAAAAAGAAACCGGCGAAGGTGAGTGCAATAAATAAAATGGCGTACTTAATCGCGCGATCACTTTTTACATATTGATCCACAGGGTCAATTAAGCTCACGCCGAAGACTCGGCTTTGAAACGCTTCGCAATCAGCTGAAAATACACAATGATTAAAATGTTCTTCTAAATTGCTAGAAAAATAAGAGGTGCGCCAAGCTGCAGTAAAACCAGTCTCATCTATTTCGCGGGTAGTGGGTAAGTAATCACCAATAAAACTCGGGTGCGGCCAATCAGAACTTAAGTTCACTGTAGAATCGCGCCCAATAGGTACCACACTCAACGATTCTGTGCCTTTTAGCAGCAAACTCAATTTAAAATGCAGAATAGATTTTTGTGATAGATCGGGATGTTTAATAGTCGCATGTACGCCCTCGCCCAAAATTTTAAGTTTTGAACCAGCTTGCATATCCACACGATCATTATTAATTTGAATGCTAAGACCATTTTGAATACCGCGAATATCCTTAATGCCCATGGAAATATAGGGTGAATCAAATTCGTAATCTGGCAAGTTTTCAGTAATGCCATAATTTATCGGCACATCAAAATGCCCAGAGATATTATTGTCTGCGTAATATAACCGCGCCTCATAAATGCCCCGTGCGAGCCGTTCGGTTTTGAGTTTTCCGTCTACCGCAAATGCTGAGGGTAAAAAATATAATTGCCCGTTCACCTCAACATCAATTTGGTAACGCTCTTTAGTATCCGCATCCACCTTCCATTCTTTTACCTTTTTAACATAAGGCACAACTAATACTGGCCCTACGAGTTTTTGACTATAACTTGAGCTTTTTGCGATTTCTTCTACAACTTGTGCCTGGGATGCGGTGCGCTCGTTAATCACGCCGTTAATCATGCTGATAGGGATCATCAGCAACAGCATGAGTAGTGCGATGGTGGTTAGTTTGAACAGTAAAGGGCGTTTCATGAGTTGCTCCTGATATTTATTGGGTCAGGATCATAATGACGAATGCGCGTGTGGCGCTTATGTAGAATAAGTGAGGAGTTTGTGTAGTTTGTGTGAAGTTAGAAAATAATAGTCGCCTCAACGCCTATTTCTGTATTGCGAAGATGTAACTTCGCATTATGCAAAGCCGCCACCTCCTGCACAAAGTTTAAACCTAAGCCCGTGCTTTTTTTGCCAGTTGCGGGGCGAGGCAACGAATAAAACCGTTCAGTTAAGCGCGCAAATGCAAAATCGGGAATGGGTTCGCCTTGATTTTCTATGGTGATTTTTTGGTGATCGCCATCTCGCTCAGCAAAGATACGAATGCGGCCGCCGTCTGGCGTAAAATCCAATGCATTCTCTAGCAAGTTCGCAAAAGCTTGGCGCAATAGAAAAGTTTCGCCGGTAATAACAACATCTGCGGCAATAGTGTTTTTACAATCAATGCAATGCTGCAGAATACGTGCGGATTGCGCTTCGATTAATTCATCCCACAAGGGTTTAATAGCAATCCCTTTTCGCTCATGTAACTCTTGCTGCTGCTCAACCAAGGCAAGATTGAGTAAGCGTTCAATCAGTTGCTGCATACGGATACTTTCAATATCTATATTGTTAATAAATCGTGTGCGCTGCTCATCACCCATGGGCGATTGCAATAGCTCAGCAGCAGCGCGAATACCGGCGAGTGGGCTTTTTAATTCATGTGCAAGCGTTTGCACATAGCGCTCAATATAAGCTTTGCCGTCTAATTCAATGCGCATAGATTCCAACGCGCTAGCCAGTTGATTTAACTCTCCACTGGCAATTTTACTTTCAGGCAATACCGCGCGTTGGCCAGCACTCACTGCCAGCGCGTATTTGCGCAAGCGGCGCAACTCGGCAGCAAGCCACCATGAAAACAACATGCCCGCCAATAAACCTATAGCAATAATAATGCTGCCTAAAATAGTTAAACGATTGCGTGAACGATCGATAAACGGTTGCAGGCTGCGATTGGGTTTAGCGACTGACACCACACCGATAATTTCATCGCCATCCATAATAGGCGCAGCGATATACATAATGCTCGATGCAACATCCCCCGGAATTTCGGCCGTAGAACGCGCGCCATATTTTCCTTGCAAGGTTAAATAAACATCATTCCAATGCGAATAATCTTGGCCTACTGCTGCATGGGTAGAATCCAAAAGTACTATGCCTTTTTTATCAGTCACATAAATACGGTGGTTCACGACCGTTTTGTCAATTCCCCAGATTTTTGCTTGAAGCTTCCGGCGACCATAGGCCGCGAGAGTTTGAGTAAAATCACTGGATTGCAAAGTGCCGTTTTTAACTGGCTCGCGTAAAATCTCAGCGAGTAAGTTAGCGGTATCTACTAATGTCTCTTCCGTTGATTGCCGTACACCCGGTTTAATTTCTTCCAATACCGTATTTAAAATAAAGTATCCGCTGAGCGAAACGAAAATAAAGTAAACCAGAAAAATTCTAACACTGAGCGACATTAGACATTCTCCGGCTGGTATGAGTAGCCAAAGCCGCGCTGCGTTTGAATAGGTTCAACATCGGCGGCTATTAATCGCAATTTCGCGCGCAGCGTTTTGATATGCGTATCTATACTGCGGTCATAACCCGCTTCGACAGTTGCACCCATCGCGGTTAATAATTGATCGCGACTAAATACTCGCTGTGGTTGCTCAACTAGCGCTTGTAATAATTTAAATTCCACTCGCGTTAATTGTAAAAGCTGGCCGCGATAAAAAATTTGCAAGCGTTCTTGATCAATATGAAATTCCGCTTTCACTTCTGGAGTTGGTTCAATTTGTACAGCAATACGTGAAGGAACGGAAGCAGGAATAACTCGCTTTAAAATTGCTTTTACACGCGCAGCCACTTCACGGGGGCTAAAAGGCTTAACCACATAATCATCTGCACCAATTTCTAGACCGACAACGCGATCCAATTCATCGCCACGCGCTGTTAGAAAAATCACCGGTACATTAGAAAGCTTGCGTAGCTGTTTGCAGGCCTCGAAGCCTGTGATGTCTGGCAAACCTACATCCATAATCACTAAATCTATGGCTGTAGTTTGCAAAAGTGTAAGCGCATCGCCTGCCAAGGTTTTCCAGGTAACGCTAAACCCCTCACCTTGCAATACAAACAAGAGGGTATCGGCAATGGAGGGTTCGTCTTCAACTATGAGGATATGAGCCATAAGTTCTAGTTTTAGGATTGGAAAGATGAGGGCGATTCTACCGTAATTCTTCATATACAAAAGCCTCAAGAACGCCCTTAACTAAGCTATTTGACCTATTGCTTCTTACCTTATTTGCACCTAACCTCGACCTATGTGAAATCCAGTGAAGCCTGTTTATGTCTAACTCAGAATCTACACCAGAAGACGTTATTAATATTGTCGGCGGCGGCCCTAAAAAAGTTCTCTACACGCTAAAAACCGTTGCACGCATTGGCCTGCTGAATTCAGCGAAAGCACTCAATAGTCACAATACCTGTAAAGCCTGCGGCTTAGGCATGGGCGGCCAGCGTGGCGGCATGACGAACGAGATGGATGAATTCCCCTCAGTCTGCAATAAAAGTATTCAAGCGCAATCTACCGATATTCAAGCGCCGATTCCCCGTGAAATTTTTGCGCACACTTTAGAAGATTTTTCGCAGCTATCTGCCTGTGAGTTAGAACATTTAGGCCGATTAAATACGCCGCTTTATAAATCTGCGGCGAGCAATAAATACGAGCCTATAGAATGGAACACGGCGATTGATTTAATGGCAGCGCGTTTTGCTGCGACCACGCCAGACCGCAGTTTTTTCTATACCTCTGGTCGCTCATCTAACGAAGCTGGTTTTGTGTTGCAGCTTTTAGCGCGCTTGTACGGCACCAACAATGTCAACAACTGCTCTTATTATTGCCACCAAGCAACAGGTGTTGGTTTGCAAAACTCTATCGGTTCCGGTACTGCAACTATTTCATTAGAGGAACTTGGCAAGAGTGATTGTATTTTTGTGATTGGTGCTAACCCATCATCTAACCACCCACGCTTTGTGCATCAATTAAAAAATTGCCGCGAGCGCGGCGGGCAAGTGATTGTAATTAATCCTGCAAAAGAACCGGGGCTGGTGCGCTTTGCGGTGCCTAAAAGTGCCAAATCTATGCTGAGTGGCGGCACTTGGATTGCATCGGATTATATTCAGCCAAAAATCGGCAGCGATTTATTATTGTTAAAAGGTATCGCCAAAGCATTACTGGAAAGCAATGCGATTGCTGAAGATTATATTGCACAGCACACCGAAGGCTTTGATAAGTTTGCTCAAGATATTAACAACACCTCATGGCAAGCTATTGTTGCAACAACAGGCGTCAGCGAAACCGAGATTCGCAATATCGCAATGGCCTACACTAAATCTAAGCATGCTGTGTTTGCTTGGGGCATGGGAATTACCCATCATTTACACGGCGTAGAAAACGTAGAAGCGATTTCCAACCTCGCGCTATTGCGCGGCATGATTGGTAAACCTGCCGCCGGTTTATTGCCACTGCGCGGCCACAGCAATGTGCAAGGCATAGGCACAGTGGGCGTAAAACCCGTATTAGCGGAAGATGTTTTTTTACAGATTGAAAAAGTGTTTGGCGTGAGTTTGCCGCGTGAAAAAGGCATGGATACCCTCGCCTGCTTGCAGGCCGCTTTCGATAAAAAAATAGATGCTGCACTGCTAATGGGTGGCAATTTATTTTCAGCAACACCTAGCAGCGAATGGGCGCAACTAGCGCTCGACAAGATTGGCTTTAAAGCATTTTTAACCACTACATTGAATCGTGGCCATGTCACCGGAATGGAAAGTAGTGAAGCATTAATCTTGCCCGTAAGCGCACGCGATGAAGAATGGCAACCAACCACACAGGAATCTATGTTTAATTATGTGCGCTTAAGCGATGGTGGGATTACACGCTTAGCCAATGTTCGCCCAGAAGTTCAAATTCTCTGCGACCTTGCGCAAAAACTATTACCAAATTGTCCACTCGACTTTGCACAATTTAAACAGCACAACAATATCCGCGCTGCTATAGCTGCAACTATTCCAGGTATGGCTGAATTAAAAGATATTGCGCAAACCAAGCAAGAATTCACCATCCAAAATCGCTTATTGGATCAACCTGAATTTAAAACGGAATCGGGTAAAGCAAAATTTTTAGTCGGTACGGCTCCAACACCAGTGACCAGCAATGAATATCCTTTTTTGCTCGCGAGCATTCGCAGTGAAGGACAATTTAATTCGATTATTTATGAAGAGAGCGATTCCTATCGCGGTACAGATACGCGCTGGTCGGTGCTTATGAATGCGGATGATATTGCAGAACTGAACATTAAAGCGGGTGATGCGGTAAATCTTGAATCCGCCTACGGCGAAATGAAACAGGTAAAAGTATTTGCGTTCAATTTACCGCGCGGCAATGTGATGGCTTATTACCCAGAGGCGAACGTCTTAATTGGCACCGCCCATGATCCGCGCAGTAAAACACCCGCGTTTAAATCAGTGGCGGTAAAGATTGGACTAGATTGAAATGCTGATGGTGGGCTTGCTCTTGCGTCTATCCCGACCAGCGCGGGTTTCCAGCAGTGCATCTTTACGTTGTTGGCGGCGATCATCTTTCTGTTTCCGTCGCTCAACTTGAGGGCGAGCAAGATACTCATTTTCAACCACATCGCTTGCTACTGAATGCTCCGCAGGCACAGGCACAGGCTCACCCACAGTTCGGAGTACCGAAGGTGCAACAATAGGAGCAATGTGGCGAATGTAGACCATATCAATAACCTGCGAACTGAAAAAATAAGCTAAAAATAACTTCCTGTTCACTATATCGGCTAATCGAGCAAAATCTTTACCAACTTATGCGCCAGATTTGAACCACTTTAGATTTTCGTGAAGCTTCACCACATCACCGACTATGAATAGCGTTGGCGCATGCACTTCTTGCGATGCCACTACATCCGCAATTGTCGCCAAATCTGCAATTAATACTCGCTGGTGTTGAGTTGTACCGCGCTCAATCAGTGCAACAGGCGTAGTCGCTGCACGGCCATGAGCAATTAAAGATTCGCAAATGTCGCGTAATCCCACCAAACCCATGTAGAAAACAATGGTTTGTGTTGGATTCGCTAACTCAGGCCATTCCAGATTAGATTTGTCCGACTTCAAGTGCCCTGTCACAAACCGCACCGACTGGGCATAGTCACGATGAGTCAAGGGAATACCAGCATAGGCCGCACAACCGGATGCGGCTGTGATGCCGGGCACAACTTGAAAAGGGATATTATTTTGCGCGAGCAGCTCAATTTCTTCACCACCACGACCAAAAATAAAGGGATCGCCGCCCTTTAACCGCAATACACGCTTGCCCTGC
>ENA-UOWO01007201-UOWO01007201.1-activated-sludge-metagenome-genome-assembly--contig:-NODE-7201-length-11091-cov-6.789416_pt1 | contig 11091 bp, 8 predicted proteins | sample MGYA00238148_ERZ761564 | MGnify/ENA primary metagenome ERZ761564 (study PRJEB28885, sample SAMN05720194) | activated sludge metagenome | isolation source: Anaerobic digester | place: USA...
AACACGGGGGCAGCTGCGCGTCTACCTCGGCGCCGCGCCCGGGGTCGGCAAGACCTACAAGATGCTGGAGGAGGCGCACCGGCGGCTCGAGCGTGGCACCGACGTGGTCGTCGGCGTCGTCGAGGGCCACGAGCGACCGCTGACCGAGGCGCTGCTGGTGGGGCTGGAGGTGATCCCGCGGCAGGTCCGGCCGTACCGGGGGGCCCGCTTCGCCGAGATGGATCTGGACGCGGTGCTGGCCCGGCGACCGCAGGTCGTCCTGGTCGACGAGCTGGCGCACACCAACGTGCCCGGGTCGCGGCACGGTAAGCGCTGGCAGGACGTCGAGGAGCTGCTGGACGCGGGCATCACCGTGATCACCACGGTGAACATCCAGCATCTGGAGTCGCTCAACGACGTGGTGCAGGAGATCACCGGCGTCGCCCAGCGGGAGACCGTGCCGGACGAGATCGTGCGTCGCGCCGACCAGATCGAGCTGGTCGACATGACGCCGGAGGCGCTGCGCCGGCGGATGGCCCACGGCAACATCTACCGGCCGGACAAGGTCGACGCGGCCCTGCACAACTACTTCCGGGTCGGCAACCTGACCGCGCTGCGCGAGCTGGGCCTGCTCTGGCTGGCCGACAAGGTCGACGACCAGCTCGACCGGTACCGGGCCGACCACCACATCACCGACACCTGGGAGGCCCGGGAACGGGTGGTGGTCGCGCTGTCCGGCGGGCCCGAAGGAGACACCCTGATCCGCCGGGCCGCACGGATCGCCGACCGGACCAAGGGCACCGACCTGATCGCCGTCACCATCATCCGCTCCGACGGGCTGGCCGGACCCGGACCGGCGCACCTGGCCCGGCAACGGGCCCTGGTGGAAAGCCTGGGCGGCACCTACCACCAAGTGGTCGGCGCCGACATCCCCACCGCCCTGCTGGATTTCGCGCGGGGGGTGAACGCCACCCAGCTGGTGCTGGGGGCCAGCCGGCGCGGCCGGTTCGCGCAGCTGTTCGCCCGCGGCGTGGGTGTCACCACCACCGCCGGGTCCGGCGCGATCGACGTGCACCTGGTTACCCACGAAAAGGCACAGTCCGGGCGCCGGCCGCCGCGCCCGTCCTGGGCCGGGGCATTGACCCGGCGCCGGCGCGTCCTGGGCTTCGTCCTGGCGCTGGTCGGGATGCCGCTGCTGAGCCTGGCGCTGATCGGGCTGCGCGGGCAGCTCAGCCTGCCCAGCGACATCCTGGCCCTGCTGCTCGGCGTGGTCGGCGTGGCCCTGGTCGGCGGCCTGCTGCCCGCGCTGGTCGCGGCGTTCCTCGGGTTCGGGCTGCTCAACTACTACTTCGTGCCGCCGCTGCACCAGTTCACCGTCGCCGAGGCGGAGAACCTGCTGGCGCTGCTGGCCTTCCTGCTGGTCGCGGTGGCGGTCAGTGTGGTGGTGGACCTGGCCGCCCGTCGCACCGGGCAGGCGTCCCGGGCCCAGGCCGAGGCGGCGACGTTGTCCACCCTGGCCGGCAGCGTGCTGCGCGGGGAACGCCCGTTGCCCGCGCTGCTGGAACAGGTGCGGGAGACGTTCGGCCAGGACAGCGTGACCCTGCTGGAGCGGCACCCGGACACCGTCGCCGGGCCGGACCTGCGGCGCGACCCGCGGGCCTGGTCGGTCGCGGCCTGGGTCGCCGAATCGCCGAGCACCGCCCCGGCTCAGGGTGTCGAGGTCGCCGTCAACGACGAGGTGTCCCTGGTCCTGCGCGGCCCGGCGCTGGCGGCCGCCGACCAGCGCATCGTGGAGGCGTTCGGCGCCGAAGCGGCCGTGGCCCTGCGCCAGCAACGGCTGTCCGAGCAGGCCGCGGCGGTCGTCCGGCTCACCGAGGTGGACCGGCTGCGGACCGCGCTGCTCACGGCCGTCGGTCATGACTTCCGTACCCCGCTGGCCGCCGCCACTGCCGCCGTGACCAGCCTGCGCAGCTCGGACGTCACGTTCGGGCCGCAGGACCGGGACGAGCTGCTGGCCACCGCGGAGGAGTCGCTGGCCCGGCTGAGCCGGTTGGTGGAGAACCTGCTGGACATGAGCCGGTTGCAGGCCGGGGCGCTGGCCATGCACCTACAGCCGATCGGCGTGGCCGAGTTGGTTCCGATCGCCGTCGACGACCTGGGCGAGGCGGGTCGCGCCGTGCAGGTCCGCGACGCCGACGACGTGCCCGACGTGACCGCCGACGCCGCCCTGCTGGAACGGGTGCTGGCCAACGTCATCGCCAATGCGGTCCGGCACAGCCCGCCGGACCGGCCGCCGATGGTCACCGTCAGCGAGCACGACGGGCGGGTCGAGGTGCGCGTCATCGACCACGGCCCGGGCATCGCCGCGCAGGACTACGACCGGGTGTTCCTGCCGTTCCAGCGGCTTGGCGACCGCGACAACACCAGCGGCCTCGGTCTGGGCCTGGCGTTGTCCCGCGGGCTGACCGAGGCGATGGGCGGCACGCTGACCCCGGATACCACCCCGGGCGGCGGCCTGACCATGACGATCAGCCTGCCGGTGGCCGACCACGCCGACGCCCCCGAGGCGCAGGCGGCGTACCCGACGATCCTGGACCGCGTCGACAGCTGGCCGAAGGGACGATCGTGAGCCGGGTGCTGCTGGTCGACGACGAACCGCAACTGCTGCGGGCGCTGCGGATCAACCTGGCGGCAAGGCATTTCGATGTCGTCACGGCCGAGGACGGCAGCGGCGCGCTGGAGGCGGCGGCCACCCACCCGCCCGACCTGGTCGTGCTGGACCTGGGCCTGCCCGACCTGGACGGCGTCGAGGTGATCCGTCGGCTGCGGGTCTGGACGGCGGTGCCGATCATCGTGCTGTCCGGCCGGGTCGGCAGCTCGGACAAGGTGCTGGCCCTGGACGCCGGCGCCGACGACTACGTGACCAAGCCGTTCAGCCTGGACGAGCTATTCGCCCGCATCCGGGCCGTCACCCGGCGCTCGACCGGCACCGACGCGAGCGCCGAGGTCGTCGTCGGCCGGTTCCGGATCGACCTGGCCGACCGGACGATCGCCGTCGACGAGGGCGAGCCGCCGCACCTGACCCGCACCGAATGGCAGCTGCTGGAGATCCTGCTGACCCACCCGGGCAAGCTGATCACCCAGCGGAGCCTGCTGCAGCAGGTCTGGGGGCCGGCCTACGAGCAGGAGACCCACTACATCCGGCAGTACATGGCCCACTTGCGGCGCAAGCTGGAGGCCGATCCGGCCCGGCCCCGGCATCTGCTTACCGAGCCGGGCATGGGGTACCGGTTCCAGCCCTGAATCGGGCGCGAGCCGGCAATCCGGTTAGGGTGCGGCGGTGGCGGACGGCAGCGTGGTGGTGGCCTTGCTCGACGGAACCCTGCTCGACCCGGCGCAGCCGTTGCTGCGCCCGGACGACCTCGGGGTGCTGCGCGGCGAGGGGGTCTTCGAGACCACGCTGGTGGTCGACGGAATCGCCCGCGATCTGGATGAGCACCTGATCCGGCTCACCGTCTCCGCCGAGCAGACCGGCCTGACCGTGCCCGCGCCCGATCAGTGGCGGCCGGGCGTGCAGGCGGCCCTGCAGGCCTGGACCGGCGGATCGCAGATGGTGCTGCGGCTGATCGCCAGCCGCGGCCCGGAGCACGGCAGCGAGCCGGTCTGTTACGTCTTGGGCGCGGAGCTGCCGATGGCCAGCCGCCGGCAGCGGCGGTCCGGCGTGCGCGTGCTGCTGCTGGAGCGGGGGTTCACGGTGGCGGCGGCGACGTTGGCGCCGTGGCTGCTGGCCGGCGCGAAGACGCTGTCCTACGGGGTCAACATGGCCGCCCTGCGGCACGCCCGGGCCAACGGGGCCGACGACGTGATCTTCCTGGATGCCGACGGGCGGGTGCTCGAAGCGCCCACCTCGTCGGTCGTGCTGGCCCGCGGACGCACCCTGGTCACGCCGCCGGAGGAGGCGATCCTGGCCGGCATCACGGTGCGGCGGCTGTTCCGGGCCGCCGAGTCGGCCGGCTGGGACGTGCAGACCGAGCCGTTGACGGCGGCCGACCTGTGGGCCGCGGACGGGGTGTGGCTGACCTCCAGCGCCCGGCTGCTGGCGCCGGTGGTGGCGATCGACGGGCGGCCGCGGGCCGACGGTGAACTGGGGCAACGGCTGACCGCGGAACTGGCGAGTCTGCTGCAGGTGCCGTCGAGCGATTGAGCTGCTGAGCCGACTGAATCGGCCCTACTCAGACGACCTGCCGGTCGATGACCTCGTCGACGCGCAACCCTTGCGAGTGCAGGTCGGCCACCACCCGGTCGAACTCGGCGGTGTCGACGAGCGCCTCGACGGTCTGGGCGGACAGCGACAGGGTGTCCCACCACACGTCGACGGACGGCTCGGCGTCCAGCACGGCCCGCAGATGTCCGGCCAGCGCCTCGGCCCGACGGGCCCGGCTGACGCCGGTGTCCGGGCGTCCGCGCCATTGCACGCTCACCGGCGTCCGGCCGGCGACGCGGCGGTGTGCGGTCGAGGTGCGCATGAGGCAATGGTACGCAGCCGGGCGTTCTGTCGGAATGGATTGTGACCCGTTGATCCGGGGCCGCGACCCGTTGTGTCAGACCACCCGGCCACCATGGACCCGGAGCCAGGACAAGGGGGGGTGAGCCGATGATCGAGTCGTTGGGGTCGATGATGCTCGCGGCATTGGACGAGGCCGGCCCCGGAGCCGACCCGGAATTGCCGGTCGTGCTGCAGATCGACGCGCTGTCGCCGGGGGCCGACGAGTCGTGGCGGCACTTCAAGGATCGGGTCGGTGACCGGCTCGGCCGGCAGACCGACCTGCTCCGGGACCGGATCGGGGTCGGCGACGTGCGCGAGCTGTACGCCGGCAACGCCCTGGCCGCCTCGCTGACCACCGAGCAGCTGGCCGCCGTCATCGACGATCCGCAGATCGCCATCCTGTTCGCCGATCTCGACCCGGTGCTGCCGGTGGTGTTGATGCACGAGGTGCACGAGCTGGTCGGCGCCCCCGCGTTCCGCCGCTCCGGCGGCGGGCTGACCGGCGCCGGGGTGAGCGTCGCGGTGCTCGACACCGGCATCGACCGGCGGCATCCGGCGCTGACCGTCGCGCACAGCATCCAGACCTGCGACGAATCCGTCGACATTCCCGGCCACCACGGCACGCACTGCGCCGGCATCATCGCCTCGACCGACCCGCGGGCGCCCGGCATCGCCCCCGGTGTGGACCTGATCGACGTGAAGGTGCTGCGGGCCAACGGAACCGGCCGGCACACCGACATCACCGCCGGCGTGGACCGGGCGCTGGACCGCGCGGCCGACATCCTGTCCATCAGCCTGGGGTTCAACCACCTCCCGATCAGCGTGCCCGGCGGCCACGGCTGGACCTGCGTGGACGGCGCCTGCCCGCTGTGCACGGCGGTGGACAACGCGGTGCTGGAAGGCGCGCTGGTGGTGGTGGCCGCCGGCAACGAACATCAGCGCTGCGAAGGGGTGCGCTCGGCCGGGCAGGGACTGGTCTACGACACCGAGCTGAGCTGCCCCGGCCAGGCCCGCGGCGCCCTGACCGTCGGCGCCACGCACAAGGCCACTCATGCGCCGGCCCGCTTCTCCAGCAACGGGCCCACCGCCTACGACTCGGGCAAGCCGGATCTGGTCGCCCCCGGGGTGGACGTCCGGTCCACCGTGCCGCTCCCGCCGGCCGGTCCCGGCGGATCGGCGGTGGCCCCGCCGCCGTTCGGGATGAAGAGCGGCACCTCGGTCGCCGCCCCGGTGGTCGCGGGGGCCTGCGCCTTGCTCATCGAGTCGGCCCGCCGGACCGGCGCCCCCGACGACCCGGCCGCCATCCGTCGCATCCTGCTGGACACGTGTGTCGAGCGGATCGGTGGTCCGGCCAATGTCGTCGGGGCCGGGCGGCTGCGGCTGCGGTGAGCGTCGGCCCCTCGCCGGCGTGCGGTTGGCCATCGGCCTGGCCTCGTCGGGCGGGGGTCAGCTGGTTGGCGGGGAGGGGTCGGCGTCGTCCTTGAAGCCCCGGACCGGCATCCGCAGGGTCGCGTGGGTGACGGGTCGAGGGGCTCCCGGCAGCGACATGCTGAAGGCGACGACGCCACTCTCGGTGGCCAGGGAAATGTCCGAGGTCCACCGGAAACGGCTGCTCAGCGTGCCCCACTCGTGGTGGTCGGCGAAAAACGGCCGCAGGAGCCCTTCTTCGCTGGACACCACGGTGCCGGTGCGGTCGAGCACGGTGATGATCAGGTGCCGGATCCCGTCCGGGTCGATGTGCAACGTGAGCGTGGCCGTGTGCCGGCGATCCGGGCTCCGCCGCCGGGGACTGTCGAACCGGGCGGTCAGATCGTGGTCAAGGCAGTACTGATAAGCGTGCCGCAGTGGTTCCTCGTCCCAGCCACGGAATCGAGCCAACCGCACCATGACGTGGTGCAACCAGTTCAAGTAACCGGCGGCGCGCTCCTCGGCTGGCAATATCAGAAGCTCGGCGTCGATCCTCACCCATCCGCCGTCGGAGAAACCGAAATTGTCGGCTGGTTCGTCGACCAAGACCGCCAGATCGGCACCGAGGTACCGGTACGCGGGCGCGTATTCGGCGGGGATGGGGTTCGAATCTGCGGTGAGGCTGAGCCTGGTCCAGGAGGCGGTTGCGGCGATCGCAGTCGGCGCGGCCTGCAGCCCGCGGCTATAGAGGTTGTAGATCGGGGAGCACTGCCAGCCGAACAGGCCGACCGGACCGGGCTCGTCGGTCCAGACGTCGACGGACTTCATCGTGCGCCGCCGCACCCGCCCCATGATCCAAGAACCTAGTTCGTGGTGACTCGGGCCGCTTCCGGGAACCTGGTCGTCATCCGGCCGCTCACCGGCCTTTGCCTTCTCGATCGGAGCCCACGATGACCGACTCACCCGCGCCGGGCCTGCACCTGCAGCCGATGGTGCACGTCCAGCAGATGGAACCGGCGGTCGCGTTCTACGAGGCGCTGGGCGCCACCGTGCTGCATGGCAGCCGGGACGGCGACTTCGTGATGCTGCGCATCGGCGACAGCCAACTGGGTCTGCTCGCCCACCCGCCGAACCCGGAGCAGAACGAGGGGACGGTCGAGCTGAACTTCGACACCGCCGACGACCTGGCGGCCGTGCAAACCCGTCTGGCCGCCGCCGGTGTCACCATCGTCGCGCCGGCCAACGACACCGGGTTCGGTCAGCAGTTGCAGGTCGCCACCCCGGACGGCTTGCTGGTCAAGATCAATCGCCTCGAACCGGACCGCTACCGCTGATCGGCCGGGCCATCCCGCTGGTGCTGCACGCCCACCAGGTCTCGCGTCGGCCGAGATCCACCTCACCAGGTCGAGAAGCTGTCTGTGTGGATGTCGCGCCCTGCTGATTGACGGGTGAGCGCATCCGCCGCGCTCAGGTCCGGGCCCGTTCCAACCGGTGCAGCGCATCGTGGGCCCGCCGCTGGGCGATCTCGGCCCGCCGCACCTGCCGTCGGGCGTCGTCCACCGCGCGCCGGGCGTCGGAGAGTTCCTGCTCCAGCTCGTGCACCCGGTCGACCTTGGCCTGCTCGTCGTCGGTGGCCAGGATCAGCTCCTCCTCCGCCTCGTCGACGGTCTGCCGGGCGTCGGCCAGCGCGGCCTCGCGGGCGGCCGCCGCCTCCTGCTCGGCCTGCGCTCGCTGCTGCGCCTCGGCGCGTTCCTGCGCCTGCCGGGCCTCGCGGCGTTCGGCTGGCGAGAGCCGAGAGCCGGCGGTCGATCCGGTAGAGGGTCGTGACCGGGCCGGACGTTGCGCGGCCGGGGCGGCCTCGGATGCGGTACCGGACCCGGCGACCAGGGTCAGCTCAGGCCCGCCGATCGAGAACCCCTCCCACCGAGCCGGTTTGACCAGCGCGCCACGCTGGATCTCCTGCGCCACCGCCTCGTCGGACAGGGCGGCCGTCAGGGTGGCGACCACCTCCTCGCGGACCGCGGCCCCGGGATTGCGCTCCTGGACCGCGTCGAACGCGGCCCTGGTGAGCTCGTCGAGCAGCCGCCGGCGGGATTTGGTCAGCGCCCGGATCTGGTTGGCGTCGACCGACTTCTCCGCCGACCGCCACTGCTCGCCGAGCTCGCGCAGCCGGTCGATGGCGTCCGGGTCGGTACGGGCGAGGCGGTTGAGGGCGTAGGCGGACCTGGTCGGTTTGCGCAACGCGCCGATCTGTTTGGCGGCCGCGGCGGCGCCGGCCGCCTTGGCCTGCGCGACCAGTTCGGTGCGCCGGGCCATGAACGCATCGGGGTCGGCCCCGTACAGCTCGTCGATCGCGGAGTCAAGCGGGTCATCGGCCACGACTCATCCTCACCCCGGTCGCCGCCGGCTGCCGGGAGGTCACGGGCGGGACGTCGCGTTCAGCCAGCAGGTGGCGGATCGGGCAGCAATCCGCGCCGGTGCGCCACCGCGACGGCCTCGGCGCGCCCGCCGACCCCGAGCTTGCCGAGCACGTTGGAGATGTGCACGCTCACCGTCTTGCCGCTGATGTAAAGGCGCTCGCCGATCTGCCGGTTGGTCAGGCCGGCGGCGACCAACCGCAGCACCTCCTCCTCGCGGCCGGTGAGCACCCCGCCGGAGGACGTGGACCCGGGCAGGTCGAGCCGGGCCCGCCGGCCCAGGTCGATCAGCGCCGCGGCCAACGGTCGGGCCCCCATATCCTGCGCCGCACGCAGCGCGGCGCCCGCCTCGACGGTCGCGCCCGATCGGTCGCCGCGGGCGGCCAGCGCCTCGGCCAGCCGCCACCGCGAGCGCGCCTCCTCGTACCGGTAGCCGTAGGCGAATTCGGTGACCGCGGCCCGCCAGAGGTCCGGGTCGGGCTCGCCGATCAGCCGGCTGTACTCGGCGCGGGCCCGGGCCACCCACCCCCGACCCTCGGGGCCCAGCTGACCGCCACGGGGCCGTCCCCGTCGGGCGGTCTGCTCCATCCGCTCCAGGAGCTGGGCGCCGGTGGCCAGGTCGCCGGCCAGATCGACGGCCAGATCACCGCCGGTCAGCCGGGTCTGGGTCGCCCGGTCGGCCAGGGCGGCCAGGCCCAGCGCGGACAGCCAGATGCCGCCCAGGAAGTAGTCGTTCCAGGCCCGGCTCATGAAATCGGTGAGCCGGAAGGTCAGGTCGACGGCGGCCTGATGCTCGCCCGCCCAGGTCAGCGCGTCGATGGTGCAACCGCCGGAGGTCAGGGCCATCATCGGGTCGCGCGACCAGTCGATCTCCACTGCCCGGCCCCGGTCCAACGCGTCCTCGTCGCCGCGCGCCACCGCCGCGTACAACTCGATGGTGGACAGGATGGTGCGCACGGATTCGGGCACCATGTCCATGCTCGGCTCGGGCCGGCGCAGATCCCCGCTTAGGTACCGGATCAGTTCCCGGTACAGCAGGAGCCCGACGCCGTAGCCCATCCAGAGCACGCCGGTCGAGCGCGCCCGGTCGATCCCGGCCGCGCAGATCTGGGCCGCGGCGGTCAGATCGCCGGCGTAGTAACGGTTCGCGGTCAGATTGTGGGTGGCGCGCAGCTCGGCGGTGAGGTCGCCGACCGAGCGGGCCAACTCCAGGGACCGGCCGAACAGGTCGCCGGCCAGGTCGGCCTCGTTCACGGCCAGCACGCCCAGCGTGGTCAACGCGTCGGCCTCGGCCGCCGGCACGCTGAACGCCCGGGCCTCGGCCACCGCCCGTTCGGCGATCGCCTGGGCCTCGTCGTCATGATCGCAGTTCAGCGCCGACCGGGCCTGGGCGGCCAGCAGCCGGGCCCGGTCCGCCGACGGGCCCTCGGCGTCCAGCACCCGCAGGGCCCGGGCCGCGCGGTCGAGCGCCTCCCGCTCCCGTTGATCATCGATCAGGTAGTAGGCCGCGTCGGGGGTGAGCCGAGCGGAGCGCGCCTCGTCGCTGCGGTCCAGGGCGCTGACCGCCAGCGCGGCGGCGCGAGCCGGCCGGCCCGCCCGGCTGGCCGCGGCGGCCGCCGCCATCTGCACGTCGACCAGGTCCCGCCCGAGCCGTTGCGCGGCGTCCGGCACGGCGTCCCAGAGCGAGATGACGGTCTCCAGGTGCCGCAACGCCTCGGCCGGGGCGAGGACGTCCACCGCCTCCTGGGCCGCCGCGGACGATGCGGTCAGCGCCACCGGCAGCTCATGCGCGCGCAGCGCGTGATAAGCCAGCTCAGCCGGTGACCCGAGGGAAGGATTCGCGGCGATCTGCTGCTGGTAGGCCCGGTGCAGGCCGGTGACCTCGCCGGGCAGCAGGTCGCCGTAGACGGCCTCGGCCAGCAGGGCGTGCCGGAACACGATCCAGCGGGCGTCCTCGGTCGCCAGCACGTGGTGCGCGATCGCCTCGCGCAGGGCCGCGTCGACCGTGCCCGGGGCGGCGAAGTCCGGCCGCCCACCGGCCACCGCCGTGAGCAGCTCCCCGGAGACCCGGCGGCCGGCGACCGAGGCAATGCCGGCCAGCGCCTGCACCGCCGGGTCCAGCCGTTCCAATCGGGCGTGCAGGACGTCGGCCAACGAGCCGGGCAGGGCGGCGGTGTCGGGTCCGGACTCCAGCAGCTCCTGCGCGAAATAGGCGTTGCCCTCGGAGCGGCGCAGCACCCGCTGCAGCACCTGGTCGGGCAGCGGATGGCCGGTGACCGCGGCACCGAACTGGGCCAGCTCGTCCCGGGTGAACGGGGACAGCTCGACATGATCGACCCGCGGATGCCGCAGCAGTTCGGACAGGGTGGGGCGCAGCGGATGGCGCCGGTGCAGGTCGTCGGTGCGGTAGGAGGCCACCACCACCAGGGGTTCGGTGCGCAGCCGAGCGATGAGGAACCGCAGCACGTCCCGGCTGGACGGGTCGGCCCAGTGCAGGTCCTCGATGATCAACACCAGCGGCCGGTCCGGCCGGCCGCCGGCCCCGATCGCCGACGCGATGCCGTCGAACAGTTGCCCGCGAGCGGTCTGGTCGGCCCCGCCGGCGGCCGGCTCGGCCAGCCCGACGTCGAGCAGCCGGCCCAGGGCGGGCCGGGCGGCGATGGCCTGGTCCACCTCGTCGCAGCGCCCGCGCAACTAGATCGGAAGAGCGTCGTGTAGGGAAAGAGTGTGCTACGTTGTGTA
>ENA-UOWO01007202-UOWO01007202.1-activated-sludge-metagenome-genome-assembly--contig:-NODE-7202-length-11091-cov-4.793675_pt1 | contig 11091 bp, 8 predicted proteins | sample MGYA00238148_ERZ761564 | MGnify/ENA primary metagenome ERZ761564 (study PRJEB28885, sample SAMN05720194) | activated sludge metagenome | isolation source: Anaerobic digester | place: USA...
ATGAATCTTCGATTTAGACTATGAAGCCTCCTCTTGATCCTTCAGGACACACGTTCGGAATGATTTTCGGAAATATCGCTTGGTCATCTTGCGGATTTCACGTTCGACGCTGATGTTTTAGTCTCTTTTGATGCATCAATCAAGATAATATTCTCTGCAGCTTCCAGCTTTAGATCCTTGATAATCTTCTTAACGGCTTGAAATTCGTTCTCGCTGAAATATAAAATCACCTTGATTGAATGCTTTGTTTGATTTGCAGCTTCATAGACTTCAACTTGATTTTCAAGGTTTTGCCTTAATTTTGAATTTGAAGCCAACTTAAACTCTACAAGAGTCGAATCTTGAGATCCTTTTGATACTTTATAGTCAACTGGACCTCGTCCATTATTCACTTCCGCATTGACGTCGTGGCTTGCAGCGTACCAAGTCAATCGGTACAAGATGTGTAAATCTTTCTCCCGCTTTATTGGCGTGCCTTTCATGTAGAATAGAAGATAGCCATCATTATCTTCAATCACGTGCTTCAAATAACTCACCCTGGCCAATGCCTCGGCGTAGCTAGTTGGTTTGTTTTGATAAAAGGCTGTTTCGGACAGCTTTTTAATTAGGAGTTTCGCATTTGAAACAAAGGCAATCTCAGTCTCGGCAACTTTTTCGCTGCATACAGAACTGGCTTCGTCTCCAGTTTCTTCTTTTTCTTTAACATAATAATCGGCGATTTGAGGAAAGCGCTCAATTGTTGCGAAGATTGCTTCTGATCGCTCCCTGCTTGATGGAGCTTTCTCTCTCTTTGTTTTTGGGTTGATTCTTACAGGCGGCAGTTTTCGTTGAAAATACTCATTTATAGCCGAGCGAAGTTGCTCGTTCGGTATTGATTCAGATATAGTTGAAAATTTTTGTGCCAGGTCATTTGAATTGATCCAAGTTTCATCTTTTGTGAGGATGTCTCTTGGCGTAAGGATTACATAGTCATCGTAATGCCAAGGCAAAGTGTATTCTTTGCTAAGCCATCGCCCCATTTCGGGATTGAAGATGGCCTTCGAGACCGAAACTTTTCGAAGGAATTTTGGCGCGATGTGACTAACTGCAAATTCTTGTGTGTAAGTAAGGAGAAAATCATGTATAAGATTGGTTGTAAAGTCAGACACAAAATCTCGGCCAATTCCAGGCTGAAGAATGCATAGTTTTTCGATGTGCTCAGATTTAAATATTTCACTCTGAGGAGTAAAATAGTTTTGCAGCCCTTTCTTAATCGAAGTAGCGAATTTGTTTCCTAGCCCTAGTCCTGAATTTCCAATTTCGCTAAAGCCAAGCCATGTTTGCTTGATCTCCGAAAAGTAGCACAAATGCTTTGTGGCTCCAGCATCAAGGTTTCCAGCAATTGCGCGATCGCGTAGATAAACAAGATATTCAATGATTTGTTTGTGAAGGCTTTGGTATTCCTCCTTACTGCTGGCGAATAGCAAAAATGGATCGATGAAAAGAGGCAGATCATTGATCAGCGAGATATTGAATGCGCCGTATGACTCCATTACAGATTCTTCAACATCAAATATTTCATTGAAGTGGGATCTGAACTCGGTCATGTTTGCTTCCTAGGATGATGAGGTTTGCGTCTCAATCGTTGCGAAAAAAATCATCGAAGAATTAGAGGTGCTGGGATTTATTAACAACATTCTGCGCGGGAATTTTCTTTCTTTCCTGATTCGTTAGATCTGCCCCCCGACGCCTTTGAATTTATCCACGAATGCGGCGATTTTTTGAAATACGCTTTGCTTTGTTGTCAGATATTTCGGATTTAGCGGGCTCATTTTTGGCAGGATATCATTGAGTTCCGTGCCATTTTCGCTTGCGTATTCACGCTTTAGCGAAGCGACAATGTATCGCTTTGCCGCGTCCTTGTTGAGCTTTTCAGATTCAATCAGTTCTTCAACTTCTTTTTGCTGCTCTTTTTGGGCAAACAGGAAGAAGGAATCGATGATGCTTGCTTTGTCCTTGATGCTATCCAAATCCGTTTGGTTGATGTAATCGACCAACAGGCTTTCCTTGGCTCGATTTCCAACGCTGGCGCGGATCAGGCGGCGCACATCTTCCACCAAGGCGACCTTGTCCTTGACCTTCTTGTTGTTCTCGAAGATCAGTTCCAGGATGTAGTCCAGGTTGATTTCCTGGGACTTGAGGAGATCGACTTCGAAAACCACATCGTCCCAATCGACCGTGGATTTTTCCTTCTCGATGGCGGACTTCTCGCGGCGCAACCAGTCGCGGACGTCGTTGTAGGTCGATCGATAGTCCTGGATCTTGCGGTCCGCAGGCATAGTGATGGCTTGCAAGGCGGCAAGGTCTTCGTCGGTCAGATGGTTCGCGGCCTTGAACTCCTCAAGAGCCGCTGGATCGTTCTTGTCGACCGTCTGCAGGGCTTTGAGGCTGGCGAACTCGTCGTAGTTCTGCAGCACGTTCTCGATGCGCAGGTACTCGCCGAAGAGCTTGGCGAAGGCTTTCTTGTCGGATTCCTTTTCGATGGCCGCAGGGTCTGGAAAGCGTTCTTCCAGCTCCTTCACGACCTCCATGTAGCCACGGCGAGCCTCACCGGTGACCACATCGGTGAAGCCTCCCATGTACTCCTTGTAGCTCTTCTCCAGCACCACATTGCGGGTGTTCTTGTCTCCGAACAACGTGATAGCATCCACGGTGGCCTGTTCCAGGTCGCGGAAGGTGACGATGTTGCCGAAGGTCTTTGTGGCGTCGTAAATGCGGTTGGTGCGCGAATAGGCCTGCATGAGGCCGTGGTAGCGCAGGTTCTTGTCCACGAACAGTGTGTTCAGCGTCGGAGCATCGAAGCCCGTGAGGAACATGCCCACCACGATCAAAAGATCGATTTCCTTGGCCTTCACTTGCTTGGCGAGGTCGCGGTAGTAGTTCTGGAAGCCGTTGCTGTCGGTGCTGAAGTTGGTCTTGAACAGAGCGTTGTAGTCGGCGATGGCTGCGTCCAAAAACTCCTTGGCACTGGAGTTCATGGCTGCGACATCGAAGCTCTCGTCCAGGATCTCGCCGACGGACTCCTGCTGCTCGTTGGCCGCAAACGAGAAGATGGTGGCCACCTTCAGCGGCTTGTCGCTGCCCGTCTGCAGTTCCTTGAACGACTCGTAGTAGAGCTTGGCGGCATCCACGCTGCTTACGGCAAACATGGCGTTGAAGCCCTTGGCATCGCTGTGCAGGCGATGGGTCTTTTGACGGAATTTGTCCAAGACGTATCGTGTGATCTCGCGGATGCGCTCGGGGTGCAGAAGCGCATGACGATTCTCCGCCGCGCTCAGCTTCTTTTCGTCCTGTTCGGTCTCGAAGGCCTTGAACTGCGGACGAACATCATTGTAGTCCACCTTGAACTTCAGGACCTTCTCGTCGCGGATGGCATCGGTGATGACGTAGGAGTGCAGCTCCCGACCGAATACGGCTGCGGTCGTCTCGGCACCAAGCGCGTTTTGCGGGAAGATGGGCGTTCCGGTGAAGCCGAACTGGTAGAACTTCTTGAACTTCTTCTTGAGGTTCTTCTGGGCTTCGCCGAACTGGCTGCGGTGGCACTCGTCGAAGATGAGGACCACCTGCTTGCCGTAGATGGCGAGATCCCCCTCGCTCTTCATCAGGTTGTTGAGCTTCTGGATGGTGGTCACGACGATGCGGTTGTCGTCCTTCTCCAGGTTGCGCCGCAGTCCCGCCGTACTGTCGGAACCGTTCACGCTGTCGGGAGAAAAGCGCTGGTACTCACGCATGGTCTGGTAGTCCAGATCCTTACGGTCGACCACGAAGAGCACCTTGTCGATGAACTCCAGCTCCGTGGCCATGCGTGCGGCCTTGAAGCTCGTGAGGGTCTTTCCCGATCCGGTGGTGTGCCAGATGAAGCCGCCGCCCTCGGTCGTGCTCCACTTCTTGCCCTGATAGGCGCTGTTGATCTTCCAGAGAATACGTTCCGTCGCCGCGATCTGGTAGGGGCGCATCACCAGGAGCGTGTCGCTCACATCGAACACCGAGAACTGCAGCAGCACCTTGAGAAGGGTGTCCTTCTGGAAGAAGGTGGCGGTGAAGTCCTTCAAGTCCTTGAGTAGGCTGTTGTCGGCCTTCGCCCAGTTCATGGTGAAGTCGAAACTGTTCTTGTCGCGCTTGGTGGTGTTTGCGAAGTAGCGCGTGTCAGTGCCGTTGGAGATCACGAACAGTTGGAGGAACTTGAAGAGCGAATGTTCGCTGTTGAAGCTCTCCTTGCTGTAGCGGTGGACCTGGTTGAAGGCTTCGCGGATCGCCACGCCGCGCTTCTTCAGCTCCACCTGCACCAGCGGCAGGCCATTGACAAGAATTGTCACGTCGTACCGGTTGGCGTGCGATCCCGTCTGCTCGAACTGCCGGATCACCTGCACCTTATTGCGGGCAATGGTCTTCTTGTCGAACAGGTAGATGTTCTGGATGTGGCCATCGTCGAACACGAAGTCGTGGATGTAATCGTCATGGACCTTGCGGGTCTTGTCCAGAATGGTGTCGCTGGGCTTGTCCAGCCACGACTCCACGAAGCGCAGCCATTCCCCGTCGGTGAACTGCATGTTGTTCAAGGACTGCAACTGTATGCGCACATTGGCCAGGAGCGCCTCGGGCGTGTTCAGCTCAGGGGCGTGATCGTAGCCCTGGTTGCGCAGGTCCGCGACAAGCTCGCGCTCCAAGTCGTTTTCGCTCTGGTAGCGCTCGTTGGCTTCCCATTCCTTGGCGTACTTGTCGAGGACGATGAAACTGTTGGATTCCGCGATGGTCTTGAACTCACACATCCGACGAACCCTCTTCGTTTTGGATCAGCGCGATCAGTTCGCTTTCGATCTCCTGGACGGTCGGCAATTGCGACTGGACCGACAAGGGGATGTCCTTGGTGATGTAGGAACTCACGCCCATGGGCTTGTGGACATCGCGCAAGGCGTACTCCACGTCGAGCTTGTCCTTGTCCTTGCACAGGATCAGGCCGATGGTGGGCAGGTCGCTTTCCGACCGCAGTTGGTCGTCGACCGCCGACAGGTAGAAGTTGAGCTTGCCTACGTACTCGGGCTTGAACTCCCCGGCCTTGAGTTCGATCACCACGTAGCACTTGAGCCGTGCGTGGTAGAACAGGAGGTCCAGGAAGTAGTCCTTTCCGTTGACCGACAAGGGGTACTGCCGCCCCAGGAACGCGAACCCTTTGCCCAGCTCCAACAGGAAGCGCGTGATCTGGGCGACAAGCTGGTTTTCGATGTCGCGCTCGACCGCGGTGGATGCCAGAGTCAGGAAGTCGAAAACGTACGGGTCTTTGAGGCTCTGCTGCACCAGCTCGGAGTGCGGGGCGGGCAGGGTCTTGGAGAAGTTCCCCACGGCTTGGCCTGCCCGCTCGTGGAAGCGCTGGTCGATCTGCCACTCCAACACGGTGCGGCTCCAGCCGTTTTCGACGCAGGCTTGCGCGTACTGCAGCACCACATCCAGCGACTTCACCTTGGTCAGCAAGGTCCGCACATGACCCCACGGCAATTGTCCCACAGGCTGTGGGACAGATTCGAACTGGGGGCTGAAGAAGAGGAAGAACTGCCGCATGGCGAACAGACTGGTGCGGGAGAACCCCTTCATGCCGGGGTAGCTGGCTTGAAGATCCGAGGCCATCTGTTCCACAACGGCAGAGCCCCAGCTTCGCTCGCGCTGCCAAGCATCCAACTGACGGCCGATGTCCCAGTACAAGCCAAGCAGTTCAGCGTTGACCGCAAGCACGGCACGTGTCTGGGAAGACTGGATGCGCTTCTTGATCGCCTCCAGCGCGTCGCGGTAGTCGGGTAGGTGGCTAAGGTTGCTCATTTGCCGGTGCCTCCTGCCAGAAACTGTAGGTTGATACCAGATGATCCAGCAGAAACTTGACGATCTGCTTTTCTGGTTCCGTGGGATCGGGGACCATGTCGGTTGATAAAGTTGAATGGCTTGTGAATTGGATGATGCGATTGTAATAATTCACCCTATCATCAGGCAGTAGCTCAGACCATCGCGGGTATCCAAGGAAATTCGAAGTCTTTTCATAAAGGTTTCGCAAAAGCGTAAAGTGATACTTTTCGATTGCGTCATTTTTGATCGCACGTTCAATAATTCTCTTCAAATGGAGGTGATAGGTGAAGCTGTGATTTGAATCTCCCGATTTCTCAAGCAGCTCAAAAGTTCCATCTTTTTCACGAACAAGCAGATAGCAGGATTTTTTGTTTAACTCATTGAATAAGACATTATAAAACAGCGGGCTATGAGTCGTGATCACGAATCTTAGACCCTGAGACTCAGAAATCAGCAAAGCTAGCTTTACCGCGAGTTCGATGAGGTGATTATCATCTAACGAGCTGACTGGGTCGTCGATGAACACATATTCCAATTCATCGAAAATATGTGTATCCCGATTCTCTGGCTCACTCTCTTTGAGCTCTGCGATGACTTGCTCAAGAAGACTGTAAAAAAGGCTCCAAATGAAATTGCGTTCCTCGCCCTTTGAAATCTTCAGATTCTCGATGACTCCAGCGTCGTGAGGAAGTGAAAAAGTAACAGAGGAAAAATCTTCACTAAACTTGGGTAAGATCTTGGTGTTTGAGAAATGCCGAAAATTCCTAATGGTATGTTGATCTTTTCCCTGTTCAGCAAGAATCCAGCGCGTAAACGAATTTGGACGGATTACTAATTTGCGCTCAATATCACCGTCTAAATCATTGTCCCAATAAAAGAGATCCTCGGTGAAGGCGTTGTAATAGATGACCTTCACTGCTGAATTCTCAGCTTCAACATCAGTTTCGCTGTCTTTCGGATCAACGAGAAGTCTGAATTCACGAGACAACCGAGTTTTCCCGGTTCCATTGAACGCGTATATCAGTTGCACCTTTTTGTTGGCAGCTTTTAGCTGCTCGGCAATCTCGTGTAATGTTTTGCCCATGTCAGGTTCCCGCTTCTTCTGGTTTTGGGAAGCTCAGGAGCTGATCGCGATAGTATTCGTATTGCTTTTGCCTCAACTCGATTTCGCGTGGTAAACCTTCTGTGATGGAACTAGTGAGGGCGTCGAATTTATCAAGGATTGCGACAATGTGGGCTTGCACTAATAGCGGAGGGAATGGTAATTTCAATTGCTCAAATGTGCCAAGATTGATATTGCTTTGTGCGCTGCTTTTCTCTTTGCCTTTTTCCTCCAGCTTTCGTTTTGTTGACTGAAGAAGGTACTCAACATATCCGGAGCTGGTCTTGCTTGGATCAGCAATAAACCCAATGACACTATCAGGGAAACAGGCATCAAATCCCAGGATTGATGTTTCGGCGATATTAGCTGCAATAGTGATGCACAGCGTTCCTTTTGGCCATAGCTTGCTTTGCTTTAAGCCAAGCTCGCTGTATGTCTGGTTGTATTCCGTGATAACATGCGACGCATTCCTAATGTCGCCTGTTTGTATAAATGGAATATCGCCACCGTACAAAATTTCGTCATTTCGTGGTCTATGCTTAGATTTTCCGCGCCCAAAATCAAGGGCCATCTCTGCTAATGTCTTCCACTCCACTTCGCCTTCTTCAAAGCTCATCAGCTGGTCGCGATAGTAATTGTATTGCTTTTTACGGGCGGTCAGCTCGGCGGTCAGCTCGGCGGTCAGCTCGGAAAAGGTGTCCAGAATTCGAACAATCTCGGATTGAATTTCAAGGGATTTCTTCGGATTCTCTGGGCAGGGGATGGGAATTTGGAATTCAGCCAGTTTGTCCCCGTGAACCCGAATCACTTTTGCGCCTGTTTGGTTTCTATTTTTGAAATCGAAAAATTGAGGCGTTTTCAATAAGTGAAGCAAATATTTCGGATTCAGACGGCTCTTGTAAATATAGGTCTCACCACCAACACAAACTTCATTATCACCGAGCCAAACCAACGGTTTGCAAACATCTTCGATGTTTTCGCTGGTTGTTGCAATAATCAAATCGCCTTTTTGAACTTTTCTTAACTTTTCCGCTAAAATAGGCGAGACAAAGGTTTTTGTGTGGTACGCATAGTCTCCAAAGTGTGTATATATCTGGCCGTAATGAATGCAGCCAATTCCACGCTCAGTGAAGTCACTTTTCTGTAGGCCGTTGCCACGAACAAACTCGCCGAGTTCCCCCAACGCCTTCCATTCCACCGTCACACCATTGAGCAGCTTTCTTATGAAATCGACGCCGCTCATGCCTCCAACTCCTCGCCTTCAATCTCCGCGACAATGGTATCAATTTCGTTCCGTAACTTATCAATCTTGGCGACGGTGGCTTTCAACTCGGCATTGAGCTGAGCAATATCGACGACCTCGCGAGTGTCTTTGGATTCGACATAACTGCTGACCGACAAGTTGTAGTCGTTGGCGGCAACGAGTTCATGATCGAGGGATTTTGCGAAGTATTCGACGTCTTGTTTGCTGTCGAAAACCTGCATGATCTGTTCGATATGTGAATCGAGAAGGATGTTGTTGTTTGTTTCCTTCTTGAACAAAGCGCTTGCATCAATGAACTGGGTCTTCGTGTCCGTTTTGTGCTTGGAAAGAACGAGAATGTTCACGGCGATGGTGGTGCCATAGAACAGGTTTGGCGCCAGAGAAATCACGGTTTCTACAAAATTATTGTCGACCAAATACTTACGAATCTTCTGTTCGGCGCCACCCCGATAGAAGATGCCAGGGAAGCAGACAATGGCCGCACGCCCCTTGCTGGAGAGGTAGCTCAGCGCGTGGAGCACGAAGGCGAAATCGGCCTTTGATTTGGGGGCCAAGACACCTGCAGGAGCAAAGCGGTCGTCGTTGATCAGTGTGGGGTCATCGCTTCCAATCCAATTTACGGAATAGGGAGGATTGGAAACAATGGCGTCGAATGGTTTGTCGTCTCCAAAATGGGGATCCAAAAGAGTATTCCCCAAGGCAATATCAAATTTGTCGTAATTGACATTATGCAGGAACATGTTCATGCGGGCAAGGTTGTAGGTCGTGTGATTGATTTCTTGCCCAAAGAAACCATCTTCGATGATATGGTCATCGAATTGCTTTTTGGCCTGCAGCAGTAGCGAACCCGAACCACAAGCGGGGTCATAAATTTTGTTCACATAGGCTTGCTTATGGATCGCCAATTGGGCGATCAGCTTGGAAACATGCTGTGGCGTGAAGAACTCGCCGCCCGATTTCCCGGCATTCGCGGCGTAATTGGAGATCAGGAATTCGTAGGCATCACCAAAGAGATCGATCTGATTGTCTTCGAAGTTGCCAAAATTGAGTCCTGCAACTCCCTTGAGAACTGCGGCCAACCGGCTATTCTTATCTTTGACGGTATTGCCAAGGCGGTTGCTGGTTGTGTCAAAGTCCGCGAAAAGCCCCTTGATGTCGTGCTCCGACGGATACCCGCTCGCCGATCCTTCAATAGCCTTGAAGATTTTAGCGAGATCCGTATTGAGGCTTTCATTAGTATCGGCAGTCTTCACTACATTGGAGAAAAGCTGGCTCGGGTAGATGAAATAGCCTTTTGTCTTGATCGCATCGTCCTTGATTCCGTAAGTAATGACGGAATCCGGAAGATTGGCGTAGACAATCTCATCATCTCCTGCTTCAATATAGCGGGAGAAATTCTCGCTGATAAAGCGATAAAATAAAGCGCCCAATACGAATTGTTTGAAATCCCAGCCATCCACCGAGCCGCGAACATCATTGGCAATCTTCCAAATTTGGTTCTGAAGTTCCTGGCGTTGAGCAATGCTGGTCATTCTTTGGGCTCCATTTTAAGCAAATCTTGAAGCCGCTACGCGGCTTACGTGCGCAAATATACATTCTCGCGGCAAATAATTCAAATTTCAATCCAGATGTTTTGGTGAGCAATAATCACTATTCGTTCATGCTATTAGCTATAACTTGAAGCCTATCAAGCATTTCTGATTCACTTTCATTTGCACACCGGCTTATGATTTCCCTAAATTCATAGAAGAATGATTTGCTGATTTTCAGCGGCGACTTTCCCAGTCGCTCTAGAATTGATTTGTGATTTATCACTTTTAGCCACTGATCATATCTTTCAAGTTCTTTGAACGCATATTCGCGCAACATCAATTCTGGCTGCGTATAAATTGCAGCCTTCATCTCCGTTAATTGCTTAAAGTAAAACAAAACCTTGGTGGTGATTATGTTGCAGGCAATTTCTCGATTTGCGTCAAGGCCCTGCATATCGCTTGCTTGAATTGATTTGATGACAAGGTCAATTGACGACTCAAGCTGGATGCATGCGTCATTGTGCTTGGTTTCGATTTCGTTTTTATTCTTAATTGATTCTGTACGTAGCTTTACGGCCTCACTTGCAAGTTTTTCCCTCTCCTCGTTAAGTTTCTTTTCTTCTGCTCCCAATTTTTTCGTTTCGCGCCATGTCTTGGCTGCATTAAGGAACCAGCCGATGACAGCACCAATACCGCCACCTACCAAAAAATTCCATAGCTGAAAATCTATATAGCTTGTGCATTTATCTGAACATAATTGGGACAAGCTGTCGATCGTAGCGCTCATTTTGACCAAGTCTTAATTATATTTTCTAGATCAATGATTTTTCGCGATACATTATCTGATGCGGTAACAGAATCTGTTAATAGGCGTTTCTTGCCTCGGCAAAATTGGTCCAATGTGTTTGAAATTCTATTTGATGCTTGAAGATTCTTGTGACTATTGAATACAGTGACCAGCTCGTTAATTTCGTCTGTAGAAATTTTTCGATTCAATTCAGCTTCAGCGCAAGCGATTAGAGCTATTTTTACATCATCTGCGGTAGGCATTTGCATTTCTCCTGATTGTTGGTTTTTGCGGATTGTGTTGTTTGCGATTTAAAATGATGATTGCTTTGAAATTTGCACCTGATTGTCGTGTTGGAGATTTTTACGTGTTTTATTCATTTCTTTCTTGTTGAGCCTCGCAGATGTCCCTAACGCAGCGACTAAGCGCCGACGGTGAAATACAGAAGGCCGCAATCCGACCGTTGTGCGCTTAGTGCTATCGTTAGGCTGATTGCTGCGGTAATGGCCGAATCAGTCATTGTGTTCATATTGTG
>ENA-UOWO01007203-UOWO01007203.1-activated-sludge-metagenome-genome-assembly--contig:-NODE-7203-length-11091-cov-3.698441_pt1 | contig 11091 bp, 12 predicted proteins | sample MGYA00238148_ERZ761564 | MGnify/ENA primary metagenome ERZ761564 (study PRJEB28885, sample SAMN05720194) | activated sludge metagenome | isolation source: Anaerobic digester | place: USA...
GAATTCTAGCCGTGTTGTTTTGATTGGGCTAAGATTTGCAGATGGATATCGAGGATTTGAGGTATTAAAAGGTCGTTTCCATCATTATTGATGATGAAGTCCGCAAACTTTATTCTTTCATCGTCGGGCATTTGGTTTTGCATTCTGCTTTTGATATCAGTGACTTTTGCTTTATCTCTTTTCGCAGCCCTTAAAAGTCTGATTTCTTCAGGACAAGTTACCACGATGGTTTTATCCAATGATTTGTAAGACCCACTTTCAATTAGTAAAGCTGCCTCTTTCAAAGCGTATGGAAAGTCTTTTAAGTTTTCAAACCAATCGAGACCATCTTGGATTACTGCAGGGTGCACAATTGCGTTGAGTTTTTTGAGCACAAATGGATCATTGAAAGCAATACTTCCGATGTGTTTTCTATTCAATCGTCCATTTTTATAGTACGCTTCAGCTCCAAATACAGTGATGATTTGATGTTTGATAGATTTACTCGCAGTCATCAGCCGCTTTGCTCTATCGTCGGCATAGTAAACTGGAACGCCTAAGAGTTCAAAGATCTTACAAATGGTGGATTTACCACTTGCAATGCCACCGGTGATTCCTACTTTATACACTCCAAATGGTTATTTCAAGTTTATAAATAATGATAAATCTAGAAATATTTTTCAAATAGTAATGAAGTCATATAAATATATAAAATTAAGAAATTTTACTTAATTAATTTTAGTCCAATGTGAGCTCAACTAACCTGATATCCTTGATATTGAATAATTTAATGTTTGCAATACAAAAAATATATTTTTTATTATCAATCTTTGCAAGGGTTTCTTTTATAAGCCTATAAGGTTCATATGCTTCATGATCCAAAATCTCAAATAATTTTGGATCTTTATTCAATTCTAAAAAAGCTATAGTTGCATTTCCGTTTTCTTCAGCGTACCATAGTCCTTCTCCCACTTTTCGATCTATGTTTTTTATGTGATCTGATTGTATAGCAATATAACCAGAATTATTTTTATCAATAAAACTTCCTCCAAATTCCTTAAATTCAAAAATTTGGTTTCTATTCATTCCAAAAATATTCTTAGTCTCCATATTTTCATCTAAATTAAGAATAAGCATTTCCTCAAAATAATTTACTTTGAATCGGATTCGTCCCATCAACTTATCCGCATATTTATAATTTTCCAAAAATAAGTTATAAGTATTGTCCTCATTTTCTGTTAATGCAAATGGCATGATATCATCTGCTAGTGTTACTCGTCCATCTCGATTTTTTAATAACTTATCATTTATCAAATTTTGGGCTATTTCTGCTGGAATTTCAAGAGATTTATCAGTAAATATAATATCGCCTGTAGGTGAAACTTTTGTTATTAATAATTGAGATAAGGTAGATTTATATTTTACTCTGTGCTTTAATATACCATATATATTTTCTTTGCTGTCAATAAAAATAAAGCAATTCTCCAAATCAATATTCTCTAAACTAAATATATTAATGTAGGGTTCACCCTTTTTTGCAGTCGGAAAAGAAAGTATTTTGTATGTTTTAGGTTTAGTAGAAAAATCCGCCAATATTAAAGAGGGATTACCTTCATTTGACAATTTATAGTCTAAAATCTCTGATTTCATTTGATTTAAGTTCAAAGAATATTGGAATCCAAATAATTCTTTCAAATCAAGGTCTAATGTCGCATGATAAATTTCAATATTTTGTTTATGATTATCTTTATCAAAAGTGGCAAGAAAACCAATCTTACTTGAATCATTTGATACTTCAATCTCCACTGAAGCTCTATTTCGACTCTTTTCAGCTTTCAGTTGAGCTATTTCAATATCATGGACAATTTCACCATTTTCATTTAATATTGAAAAATAGTAAATTGAAAGTCCATTTTCCTGATCCAACCTAGAACATAAATAGATTTTGTTTTTAACCCCAAATAATTTTTCAACTTTTCTTTTTTTATCAGGTGAAGCAACTTCAGACATACTTATGAAATCTAATTTTTTTGAATATTTACCCAATATTAATTCATTCTCAGAATAGAGTTTAAAAACATGAAAACTGTCTGTTGAAGCCAAATAATAGAAAGGAATATTTATTTTACCGATTTTATGAGGACTGCCTACTTTTGCTGAAAATTGAGCTTGAATTAGATTTAATCCCAAGAAAATTAACAATAAAGTGAATTTCATTTTCATATTTTGATGGATTTTTTTTCAAAAGTATGATTTTTTTTAATAACTTTATAATTATAAAGTTTATATGTATAAAGGGTTATTTTTCTTTATTTTGATGTGCGCTTTTTCCAGCAATTTATGTTGTCAATCAACATCAAAAAAAATAATAGTTTTCTGAAAAGTAGATAATAAATCGATAGGTTTAGTAGATGAAAATAGTAACGCAATAAAACTAGATATACTAGCTACACTTATTGGGAAACCTTCGTTAGAGTTTGAAAGAGAGTTAAATAATAAATTTACTATTTCCGTTGGAGGTGGGCCAAGATTTTACTATTCTATTAATGACGCTTCTATATTATTGGCATTGTTTGATAAAGAAATTTTTGAAGAAAAACTAGTTTCCCAAAAATTTCCAGACTGGGAAAAACGATTCAATCCAAACTTAGGAAACCCCCAAAGAAAAAAAATGATAGGTCATCATTTTAATATCGGGTTTAAATATTATTTTAAGCAATCAGGTTTTGAAGGTGTGTATCTAGGCCCAGTTTATTCTTTTGAACAGTCAAGAAGTAAAATTAATAAGATAGAATTAAGATCAGGCCAAGTTTATAGATTAGAGGATCATTTTGACATAGAAAAATCAAACTCCAACATGTTTGGCTTAAGATTGGGTAGTCAAAAACGATTTTATGAAACGTTAACTGATGTATTTATTTATGTAGGGAAAAGAGTAAGGGTGGAATCAACTCAAGATATCGGCATAAGAAATAATATAGCTGAAAGTGATTTTTTAGTTTCGAAATATTCTTCATTCTTTATAAAAATTGGCTTGGCTCTAGGATTTTATTTTTAGAGCCTCAAATGTATTGTTAGAGATGCTTATCTGGCTTTTTTAAAATCTCACACCAAGCAATCCTTATCCCTTCATCAATTTGATCCAAACTTAATTCCAAAAGATCCGCCTTTAAAATTTTCAACTTTTCAAATTCTACAGACTTTCTTAATCTTATTGTAATTTGTACATTAGTATCAAAATTCTTTTCAACGATGTCCAAATCTAGCTTTTTCAAAACATTGAGCAAAAAGCCCATTTTATCATAACCTGTTTCTAAAAGATACTGAGTAGAGACAAATTTCTCAACAATGGCTGCACTTTCCAATGCTTCTTGAGCCGCCAGTTTATAGGCCTGAATCAAACCACTCGCTCCCAGTTTTGTACCACCAAAATATCTGACCACAACAACTAATACGTTGGTAACTCCTTTGCTTTTTATTTGACCTAAAATTGGCTTCCCTGCAGTACCTGAAGGCTCTCCGTCATCAAAAGCTCTATGTTCCTCACCATTAATACCCACTTGATAAGCAAAACAATGGTGTCTGGCTTTAGGATGTTCGGATTTTAGCGTTTTTATGATTTCAGAAAGTTGGTTAGTGTCATCAAATGAATAGGCATATGCAAGAAACTTGCTTCCTTTTTCTTTGTATTCGCCTTGAGCTACATCCTCTATTGTAAAGTAGCTATCTTTTATTGCCTCCATGATATCCACAAAACTACCAGAAAATATAATTTTTAATTTATTTATTGATACATTTTCATGACTTTTGAACCTTCATTCAAAAATGGATAAATACTAAAGAACAATGCACATTGCCCTCATTTCAGACAACCATTCATACATAGGCCAGGATATTCTGGACCAAATCGCAGATGTGGATGAAATATGGCACGCAGGAGACATTGGATCCTTTGATTCTATTGAAGAGATGAGAAAAATAAAGCCATTCAGAGCGGTTTATGGTAATATTGATGATGCATCAATGCGCGCAGAATATAAAGAAGATTTAATTTGGACATGTGAAGGCATCAAAGTTTATATGACTCACATTGGCGGATATCCAGGTAGGTACAATGCACGTGCTTCCAAAATTATCAAAAGCGAAAAACCCAATCTATTCATTTGTGGACATTCTCACATATGTAAAGTGTTGCCAGACCACAAAAATGACCTCCTGCATATGAATCCTGGTGCTTATGGATTCCATGGGTTCCATCAAATTAGGACCATTCTAAAATTTGAAATTGCTGAAGCGAAGATCAAAAATTTGAGAGCTGTGGAATTGGGTTTGAGAGGGAAGGGTTCTGTTTAATTGCCTTTTTCGATCAGATAACATTTGCGATCCAATTTTCGCTCAAAATCAAAGTCAGTTGTACGAGCAGTGATGTCTTTGATGGTATTTGTTCTTATTTCCTCAGCATTCAATTTAAATTTGGTATAGTTGGTGCTGAAAAACAATTGACCATTCTTTGTAAGCAAATCAAGGCATTGATTGATCATTGAACCGTGATCTCGTTGGGTATCCAATACATCTTCCATACGTTTGCTATTGCTAAACGTGGGCGGATCAAGAATGATAATATCGTAATACTCAAATGGAAGGAATTTTAAAAATTGCAACACATCTTCTTGGTGATAAATATATTTTTCTACATCAGTAAAACCATTCATCGCCATGTTTCGCTTAGCCCATTGTATGTAGGTATTAGACAAATCTATAGTAGTCACCTCGGTTGCACCACCAGCAGCAGCAAAAACAGAGAAAGATCCCGTGTAAGCAAACAAGTTTAATACTTTTTTTCCTGCCGCAAGTTCCTTTACAATGGCTCGGGTAGGGCGGTGGTCCAGAAATAGTCCAGTATCCAGGTAAGTGGTAAGGTTGACATAAAACTTGAGATTTCCTTCATTTACCACATACTCAACAACTTCACTTTCCTCACTTTTGACATATTGATCATTCCTTTCTTTGATACTTTTCCTTTTTTTGAAAAATATAGATTGTAATGGAACACCAATAACGGTTGACATGATTACCTTACTTTTATCAAGCCATTCTTCATGGGATTGCTCATCCAAATGGTGATTTCTTTGATATTCGGCAACATAAAGTTTGTCACCGTAAAGGTCAATCATAAATGGAAAATCAGGCAGATCTAGATCATATAACCGATAACAACTTACACCTTTTTTAGAAGCAATTTTATGCAATCGTTTATAAACTTTTTGCAATCTATTTTCAAAGTCAACATATTTACTGTGCTCACTCATAAAATACTTTTAAGGTGAATTCAAGAAAATAACCTGAGTTGTCTTTTATAAATAGTTGTAATGGGCCATCTGGGCGATGTTTTGGTTCTTCATAAAATAAACCATGTTCCTTACAGATTTCAAATACGGAGTCAAAATCATCTACTTCAAATGCAAAATGTAAGAGTCTGTTGCCACTTTTTACCGCATCCTCACCTTGGATCAGGTGTAATTCCTGACCATTTCCCAAGTCAAACCAAGCTCCTGGAAAATCAAAACCAGGTCTGAGTTTTTCTGGAAATCCCATGATTTCTTTATAAAAATGGACAGAAGCTTCTAAATCCTGAACATAGATAGCATAATGATCTAGTCGTTTGATATGTCGGATTAATTGCCGTCCCACATCAAATATGCTTTCAGAAAACCATCGAGTCCACCATTGAGTACGAGATCAGGATTTCTGGTTTCAAAACCAGTACGATGATCTTTTACTCTGCGATCATCCAAGACGTAGGATCTTATTTGTGAACCCCATTCATTTTTTTTCTTACCAGCTTCCACTTTGTCACGTTCAGCGCGTTGTTTTTGCAATTCAATTTCATACAATTGAGAGCGCAACATTTGCAAAGCTTTGTCCCTGTTGACGTGTTGCGATCTTTCTTGCTGACATTCGATTACAATTCCCGACGGTAAATGTCGCAACCTTACAGCTGTTTCTACTTTGTTTACGTTTTGACCACCCGCACCACTGGCTCTGAATGTATCCCATTCAATATCCGAAGGATTTACCTCAACTTCTATATTATCGTCTACCAAAGGATGCACAAAAACACTGGCAAAAGAGGTCATCCGCTTACCTTGTGAATTATAAGGACTTACTCTTACCAAGCGATGAACTCCATTTTCACCTTTCAACAAACCATAACTATATTCTCCTGTAATTTCTAAGGAAACAGACTTGATTCCTGCTACGTCTCCTGCTTGGTTGTACAATTCGCTGACTTTAAAATCACTTTTTTCTGCCCACATGAGGTACATACGATACAGCATTTCAGCCCAATCACAAGCTTCAGTTCCACCAGCCCCAGCATTTATTTCAAGAATACATCCAAATGCATCCTCTGGTTGATCCAAAGTTGTTCTGAATTCTATGTCTTCAAATTTTGCTAGAATGTCTTGATACCGCAGCTCGATTTCATCTTCAGTGGCCTCGCCTGCTTTTTGATATTCTGATAAAATATCGATTTCATCTACAATGTCTTTGAGCTCATTGTATTTAGCAACCCAATTTTTGTGGTCTTTGAGTTCTTTTAAAAGTGCCTCAGCTTTTTCTGGATTGCTCCATAAGGTTGGATCAGAGGCTAGTTGTTCTTTTTCTTCAATCTGGAATAGTCGGTTATCGACGTCAAAGATATTGCTTTACACGTGAAAACCTCTCCAGCATCTGATTGTATTGATCAGTTGTCATTGCTGTCTTTTTGATTATGGTAAAACGGAAGTCGCCTTCTAAAACGACTTCCGTTTTAAGTTTTTTATTTAATGTCTTTTACCTCGATGTAAAAGATCAAATTTGAAGTTGCAGGAATAGATCCTTGATCAGCTGGCCCGTAAGCAAGCTCTGAAGGAATGTAAACAATAGCTTTATCACCAACTTTCAACTGAGTCAAAGCCTCGTCCCAACCTGGTATCACTTGTTGTTGACCAATTGGAAAAGAGAAAGCATCTGGTCTTTGGAATGAATTGTCAAATGAAGTACCGTTTTCCAACGCACCATAGTATTCTACTGTAGCCACTTTGTCTTTTTCGCCCTTAGCACCTGTACCTTCAGCTACTTTTTTGATCATCAATCCTGAAGGAAGTGTTTCTGCAGTTAGAGTTCCAGTTTTTTTCTCAGCAATAAAACCTTCTACCATTGTGGTTACCTCTGGTAACATTTTCATACGCTCTGCAGTTTTAGCCTTCATTGCTTCTTCCTTTTCTGCTGTAAATGCAGTATAACCAGCTTCATCCAAAATCTTTTGGATTTTCATAGTATAAGTCATCACTTTGATGCCTTGCTGAGCCAACATCGGATTTCCCAATGAATCAGCTGGAATATTGAGTGTGATACTGTCTCCAACCTGCGCATTTATTACAACTTCGTTGAAGAAATTCTTTTGAGTCTTTGCTGCAGCAGCATCCTCAACTTTAAGTACTCCAGGCTCATTTGGATCAAGTGATTCTTGCTTCACTACGCCATCACCAAGTATTTTGTAAGTGAAAAGCACGTATTCTCCCACCTTTACTTTGGGGCCAGTTCCTTTTGTATGGATGATGTATTCAAAATTATTGCTTGTTTTGAATGTACCGGTTTCCTTTTTGCATGCTGTAAAGAGCATCACAGAAACACAAATTGATAAAAGAAATGATAATCTCATGTATTTAATTGATTGTATATGATTACGAAATAATTTGCAAATTCAGGCCTTCTACCATTTTCCTGAATTTATCTAAAACATCTTCAAGCTTGGCATAAGCAGATCCACCAGAAGCGTTTTTGTGCCCGCCTCCATTGAAATTTTTTGAAGCAATTTGTTGGACATCAATAGAGCCCTTGCTTCGTAGGGATATTTTTACGATGGATGGCTGTTCCATAATGAATGCTGCCATGTGAATATTTTCCATCATCAGCATATAATTGACAATTCCTTCTGTATCTCCTCTTTGTATATTGAAGTCTTTGTAATCTTGCTTAGTCAAATGAATCATGGCCGTATGTTTGTCGCTATAAACTTCCATTCTATTTGCCAAACAATGTCCAAGTAATCTCAAATGTTTTTCCTTTAAGGCATTGAAAATGTGGTTTTGAATGCCATAATCGTCAACACCTAATTGTTTGAGTTTTCCAGCTACCTCATAAGTATAAGGTCTTGTTGCATATTTAAAAGAACCCGTATCAGTGACCAAGCCTGTAAATAGTCCTGATCCTATTTTGGGATCAATCATATTTTCATAACCCAAATCAACCATAAATTTAAAAACCAACTCACTTGTACTGCTGGCACCCGTATCTGAAATAACAAAATCAGCAAATGGTTCAGGATCCAGATGGTGATCGATCATAATTTTATCGGCTTTGGAAAATTGTACGTTTTCACCCAATTTATCAATCCTATCCAATGCGTTGAAATCCAAACAAAAAATGATTTTGGCTTCATTGACTTTTTCCCGGCATTCATCGTGCTTTAAGTCAAATATCATGATCTCTTCAAATCCTTCCAAATACTTAAAATTCGTCGGACATTCGCTCGGTAGTATAATGTCTACCTTGTGTTTCAACTTTCTAAGAAAATGTGCCAATGCAAGTGAAGAGCCAATAGCATCGCCATCAGGATTCCTGTGAGAAAGTATAACGATGTCCTTTGGCATTACCAGCAAGGACTTTATTTGGTTGATTTCTGTCATTTATGCTTAAAGAGGTGCGAAATTGGTAAAATATATCTAATTAACAAAAATTTTAATGCTTTGTATTGCCTCGCACTGTATCAGTTTTATATTTTTGCGCCTCATTTAGATAAAAATTTAAAATTTTGAATATTATGGCAGGTACAAGAACCTTTACAATGATCAAACCAGATGCAGTAAAAGCTGGTCACATTGGTGCAATTCTCAATGACATTAACGCTGGCGGTTTCAAAATCGTGGCAATGAAATATACCAAACTTTCTGCTGAAAAAGCTGGTGAGTTTTACGCAGTTCACTCAGCAAGACCTTTTTATGGAGAATTGGTTGAGTTTATGTCTTCTGGTCCTATCGTTGCAGCTATCTTGGAAAAAGAAAATGCAGTTGAAGAATTTAGAAAATTAATTGGTGCTACCAACCCTGCAGATGCAGCTCCTGGAACCATTAGAGCGAAATATGCTAAATCAATTGGTGAAAACGCGGTACATGGTTCTGATTCTGACGAAAATGCGGCTATTGAAGGTAGTTTTCACTTTGCTGGAACTGAAATTTTCTAGAAAATATACCCTAATAATTTAGGATAAAGTTTTAATTGAAGGGTCACTATATGTAATTTATGTATGTGGCCCTTTTTTTATGTCTCTTCGTCATAGAAAATTTGATAATATTTATTTCCATCACCATCAATTCCTTTGCGAATTTTTGTGTGATCCCCATGAACATAAATATGGAAATTTTTATCAAGTTTGATGATTGACTTAAAAACACGGGAGCTTTTCTTGGTAGCTTGCTCTGAAATGTCAAATTCAGTCTTGAAAACTTTGTCTCCGTTTTCTTCTTCCAGAGATTTGAAGTTTTTGAAGTTTTCTTTTTGCATTTGGGTTTCAAAAACTTGATCTAAATAAATAGCCTCATCAAAATTTTCGTTATTGCTGAAGTATTTTTCGGACTTATGCATGACTGCTGCTTTTTCTGCCTTTCCATCAAACACAGATTCACTTTCATTTGATTTTACAAATCTTGCTGTCAGTCGGATGTACTCTTTGGTTGCGAGATAATCATTGGTCACTTCCTTTATTTGTAGAAATTCATCCCTCCAATATCTGGCTTCTATGTTTCTGTTTGAATGATCAACATTGAGCATTTTAAACCCAGCATCTCTGTCAATGTCAAAAATGATGCATGCCTTATCTAGTTTTTCTAAATCAAATCCTTCTAGTTTTTGCAAATTGACTGTTCTCGATGATCTTTCTACACCAAGAAGATCTTTGGTGGTCTCTAATTTAAATAAACAAACTCCGTTGGTCATTTCATCATCGATCAACACATTTTCAATGAAAGCAACCAACAATTCTCCACTTTTGATGAAAGGGTGTCGGGATTTGTTGAATAAATGCCGGGCAATTTTGATGCTTTGTTCGTAAAAGTCATTTTCATCAAAAATATTACCTACATAATTATAAAGAGGGTTTAAAACAAAATCATCATTGGCAAAAGTGAAAGCATGAAATTCTGGTTCTTTAAAATTTTGCGTAAGGAAATGAAGAAGTTTAGCATTGATTTCTTCATCCATTTCCATAAGTTCAACACCTGTTTGCATATCTTGACCAGATTCACTGTCTGGAAGGAAATGAAATACTACAGATTTTAACGAAGCTTGATGAATATTGATCATTTGTGAACTTGTTGGAGGTATTTGGTAGCCATTGCCGTTATTGTTTCTTCAATTGGCCTATAGTTTATGCCCAAAATCTTTATAGACTTTTTATTATCAAATGTTCGCTCTTGTTTGGTTGCGTTGACGGTATCTCTCCATATTACCCTTTTCTGACCAGGTAATAAGGATTTTAAAAAGTCGGCAAATACAATGAAACGGTCCGTATAAGAGGGTAGAGGCATGCTGTTAAATTTTCTGCCCAAGCTTTTCATTAACATTTGATAAAGCGATTTGTAGGACAAATTTGCCCCACTGATTATAAATCGTTCGCCAAAATAATCGTTTCTCACAGTTTCAATAATTGCTTTGGTGACATCCATAATATCTACGAAACCATTACTCCCTCTGGGGTAAAACAAACTGTTACTTGCAACTGTATTTATTATTCTTAAAGAAGACTTACTGAAATCACCTTCACCTAAGATAAAGGAAGGATTTAAAATGGTCGCATTGAGTCCTTCGTGTATGCCTCGCCAAACTTCTTGTTCGGCTTTAAATTTGGAAATAGCATATTGACTGGCTTCGGGATGGTCGCTCCAAATATTTTGCTCATTGATGATTTCGCCATTTTTTTTCTGTGTCAAGGTTGCCACAGAACTGATATGGATGAGTTTTTTTATCTCCTTATTCATTGCAGCAGAAACCACGTTCGCTGTTCCTAATTCA
>ENA-UOWO01007204-UOWO01007204.1-activated-sludge-metagenome-genome-assembly--contig:-NODE-7204-length-11089-cov-6.000725_pt1 | contig 11089 bp, 5 predicted proteins | sample MGYA00238148_ERZ761564 | MGnify/ENA primary metagenome ERZ761564 (study PRJEB28885, sample SAMN05720194) | activated sludge metagenome | isolation source: Anaerobic digester | place: USA...
GCCGCGTGCGCCCTGCGGGCCTTCGCGCACGGCGGTGAGCAGGCGCACGCGGTTGGCCTGCTGCAAGGCCTGCGCGGGATCGGCGTGCGTGGCCAGCGCGCGGAAATGCGCGAGCAGGTCAGGTCGCGCCTGCAGCGGATCTTCCGCGTCTTCGTGGAAGTGCACGTTGGAAAGCGCGCCACCACGCAGCAGCAAGAGCGCTTCGCCGGCATCGCCGTTGCGCACGGCGTCCGCGAGTGGCGCGAGGTCCAGTGATGCGTCCTGGCGCCACCCTCGTTGCAGGTGGACGCGGTGGCCGTACAGGGCGCTGGCAGCGGCATCGACAGCCACATCGCCGAGCAATGGCCGCAGCGCGGCGCCATCGTCTTCGGACATGGCATCGCCATCGCCTGCCGCGGCCAGGATCGCGGCCAGCACGTCGCCGGCTTCGACCGAGGGCAACTGGTCCGGATCGCCGAGCAGGAGGAGCTGCGCGCCATCGGCCACCGCGTCGACCAGCTTGCACATCAGCGGCAGGTCGACCATCGAGGCTTCATCCACCACCACGATGTCGAACGGCAGCGGGTTGTCCTTGCCATGGCGGAAACGCGGCGATTCCGGAATGGTGCCGAGCAGGCGATGCAGGGTGCTGGCCTGCGCAGGCAAGGCGTCGAGCAATGCTTGGTCGATGCCGTGTTCGGCCAATTGGGCAACGGCGCGACGCAGGCCCTCGGCCATGCGATCGGCGGCGCGACCGGTGGGTGCGGCCAGGGCGAAGCGCAACGGCGTGCTGCCTGCGTCTCCTGCCTGCGCGATGCGCAGGGCGAGCACCCGGGCAATCGTGGTGGTCTTGCCGGTGCCGGGACCACCGGTGATCAGCAGCAACGTGCGGCGCAGGGCGAGTGCGGCCGCGCGGGCCTGGTGATCACCATCGACGGCATCCGGGAACAGCGACGCGAACAACGGCGCGATCGGTTCGATGCCTGTTCCCAGCATCGACTGGGATGCGATGCGCAGGAGCTGCAGCGCGAGGCGGCGTTCGTATTCGCGATAGCGGCGCAGGTACAGCAAGCCGTGCTCGAGGACGAGCGGCGCGGCCATCGCCTCAACGATGGGCGATGCCGGGGTGGCGACGAAGCGCGATGCAGCGAGTTGCTGCAACCAGGCATCGGCATCCGGCCAGGGAAGGTCGGCGTCGACCAGCAGGCGCGGTTGCGCCGGATCGAAGCCGGCATGGCCCTGCGCGATCGCGAGCGAGGCGAGCGCAGTCGCGGCCAGCACGTCATCCCGCGTCGATGGATCGAGACGACGCAAGGTGTTGGCCAGCGCATCGTCCAGCGTGCGCAACAGGCCGGCCTGTTGCAGGGCGCGCAGCAGGCTCATGGTGAAGCCTCCGCGCGCAAGAGCCCCTCACCCCCACCCTCTCCCGCAAGCGGGAGAGGGAGAAAGAGCGCGTCGAGCGCATCGACCAATTCCGGCGGGAAGCGCTGCGCGTGGATGCCGGGCGAGTCGCTGCGGCTCGCGTCCAGGCCGCGACAGAAGACATAGCGAATGCCGCCGAAATCGCGGGCGTAGTCGTAGCCGTCGCGCAGGCGGAAGCGCAGCCAGCGATGCAGGGCGAGCGTGTAGATCAGCGCCTGCAGGTCGTATTCGCTGTGCGCCATCGCGCGCTGCATCGCCGCGGCGTCGTACGCGGGCAGGCGATTGGACTTGTAGTCCAGCACGTACCACTTGCCGTCGTGCCGGTAGGTCAGGTCGACCAGGCCGGTCATCAGGCCTTCGAGCGTCTGCCGCAGGCCGAAGCCGTGGCGCTCGTTGACGATCCCGTGCGCGTGCAACAACTGCAGCAGCGCGTCCACCTGGGTCGGACGCAGCGCGAACTGGAATTCGATTTCCGGGCGGCGCTCGCCGATCGGCACGTCGCACAGGCGCACGCCTTCCGGCAAGGCGACGGTCAGCGTCTGCCCGACGAACTGCGTGGTCAGCGCGACGCCGTCGTCGATGACGTCCGCGGCGAACCCTTCCCGGCCGAGTGCGTCCGCGATGATCGTCGCCTGTCGGGGCGGCGCAGCATCCCCGGCGCGCCAATCGCGCCAGGCGGCGAAGTCGGCGTGCTCCAACGCGGCATGCAAGGCCACGCCGTAGCGCGTGCCGGCGAAACGCGCATCGAATGCGACATCGACGACCACATCCTCCGCTGCATCCGGTTCGTCATTGCCGCCGCTCGCCGGCAAGGTGGACGCGCTGCTGGTCTCCACACCGGCATCGGCCTTGGCCAATTGGCTGAAGCTGTACACCCACCAGTCGTGATTGAGCCGGCGCGTGGCGATGCGCGCGCGCGGAACCGCCGCATCCGATTCGGCGGGCAGGCGCGGCGGTGGTTGCGGCGAATACGTCGCGTCGAACACGACGCCTGCCTGTTCCAGCGCATCGGCATCGCCCAGCATCTTCGCCAGCGCGGTCTTGTCGGCGTTATGGAAATGCCCGCTGGCGATCCACAGCGCGTGTTCGGCGCGGGTCAGGCCCACGTAGAGCAGGCGCGCGTCCTCGGCGCGTTGCTCCTCCTTCCAGGCCTCGCTGGCGGCATCCCACCCTGCTTCCGGCACATCCAGCTTCCAGTGCAGGCGGCGCTGGCCGCTGGCGGCGTCGTGCGCCACGCAGCAGCGCCCGGGCGACGGCGGCTTGCCGCCGATGCCCACGAACGGCAGGAACACCAGCGGATACTCCAGCCCCTTGCTCTTGTGCAGGGTGACGATCTGCACGCGGCGCGCATCGGATTCCAGGCGCAGCAGTTGTGCCTCGTCGTTGGCATCGGCGCTGGCGATGCGCTGGCCCAGCCAGTCGACCAGGCCGTGCAGGCCCAACGCATCGCGCTGCGCTTCCTGCAGCAGTTCGGCCAGTTGCAGGTAATTGCTCATGCGCCGCTCGCCATCCAGCAGGCCGAGCAGGCGTTCGGCATGGCTTGCGCAGAGATCATTGATGAGTGCCAGCGGACCACCGCGCAGCAGGCGTTCGCGCCAGCCCATCGCGCGCTGTTGCCAGTCGCGGTGCGCGTCGGCATCGGCCTCGAGATGGTCGATGCCGAGTGCGTCCACGCCGACCAGCACGGTGGACAGCGCGGTGCGCAGCCGGCCGTCGTCGCCGCTGTGCAACAGGGCGAGCAACAACACGTGCACGTCGCGCGCCTCGCCGGTGGCGAACAGGCTCTGCTTGCCGGCGGCAACCGCGGCGATGCCGACCAGCGCCAGCGCCTGCTGGATCATCGTGGCCTCGCGATGCGAACGCACCAGCACCGCGATATCGCCCGGCTGCACGGGTTCGTCTTCGACCAGCGCGATGCCGGCACGCGCCGCCGACAGCACGCCATGGATCGCGGCAACGCAGGCTTGGGTGGCGAACTCACGCGATTCGCCCGCGCTCCACGGCTTCTGCTTGCCCTTCTCGTCGACCGGCGGCTTCGGTGCACGCCAGACCGTCAATGCGGGCGCGGGCTGGCCATCGCGCAGGAAGTCGTCGTCGCGCGCGTGGCCGGCCTCGACGGCGCGGAATTCGATGCGCGGATCGATGAAGGCGGCATCGCCGGCATTGGCGTAGAGCGCGGCGACAGCGCGGAGCACGGCCGGGCGCGAACGGAAGTTGTGCGACAGCGCCGGCGCGGACGCCGCGACCTTGGCGGCGGCGAGGTAGGTATGCACATCGCCGCCGCGGAAGCCGTAGATCGCCTGCTTGGGATCACCGATCACGAACAATGCCGGCTGCGCGCTGCCGCTGCCGAACACGGCATCGAAGATCGCCCACTGGCGCGCATCGGTGTCCTGGAATTCGTCGACCAGGGCCACCGCGTACTGGCTGCGCAGTTGCCGCACCAGCGTGCCGGCTTCGTCATGCGCCAGCGCATCGGCGACGCCGTCGATCAGGTCGTCGTAGGTCTGCACGCGGCGTTGCCGCTTGAGCAGGGACAGGCGCGTGCGCGCCTCGTCGCGGAGCCGATGCAGCAGGTTGCCGCGCCGGCGGACCAGCAGGCCATCGAGTGCCAGCAACGCATCCAGGTAGTGCGACACCGCCTGGCTCATGGGTGCCGATGCCGGCGTCCTGTCCGCGTTGCCTTTCTTGGTGCCCGTGGCCAACGCGGTCGCGGTGAGCTTCTCCAGCTTCGGATGCGGCGCGCCGGCCAGCCACGGATCATGGGCGAAGGCCTGCAGCCACTGGCGCAGGTCGGCGAGCCACGCCTGCTTGTACTGCCCGCGATTCATTACGTCCGCGTCGATCGCGGCGGCGAGCGTGTCCAGGAACGCTTCGCCGTGCTCGTTCCACGCCTGCTGCAACGCGCCCTGCGCCTGCAGCACGTCGCGCTGCATGGCCTCGATGCCTGCGACCAGGCCATCATCGGCGACGGGTGGCAACAACACCGGCTCGCGCAACAGTGCCGGGAGATCTTTCGACAGATCCTCGAAACCACCCGACCACAACGCCGCCAGGTCGTCCGCGCCCGCGCTGTCCTGCGCATGGAAGCGCCAGAGATCGGCGGCGAGTTCCGCGCGCAGGTCGCGGTCGTTGGTCAGCAGGGTGGCGGCGTCGAAGCCCTGCCCGCTTTCCAGCGCGTGTTCGCGCAGCACGCGCGCGCAGAAGCCGTGGATGGTGAAGATCGCGGCCAGGTCGGTTTCCAGCGTGGCCTGGTGCAGGCGGCGGCGCAGCGCGGCATCGCTTTCTCCACTGCGCGTGCGATGCGATTGCAGCAGTTGGCGGGTCAGCGCGGCTTCCGCGCTGTCGTCGTCGGCCGCTGGCGCATCGAGCAGATCGAGGGTGAGTTGCAGGCGCTCGCGGATGCGCTTGCGCAGTTCCTGCGTGGCCGCTTCGGTGAAGGTGACCGCGAGGACCTGGCCGATGCGCAGGCCGCGCTCGACCACCAGCCGCGTCACCAGCGTGGCCAGGGTGAAGGTCTTGCCGGTGCCGGCGCTGGCCTCGATCAGCTGCACGCCATCCAGCGGAATGTCCAGGTACGGATCGCGCGCGTCGCTCATGCGGCGTCCTCCGCATCGTCGTCCGGCAGCGGGGCGTCGGCGAGTTCGATCGCCATCGGCATGCCGCGGGTGACGGCGCCGAAGACGATGCCGCTGATGCGCGCGAAGTCGTGCAGCGATGCGGCATCGAGGAACGGATCGCGGCCACGCAGGGCCAACCGGATCGCGTCGATATCGCCTTCTGCCCAACCGCGTTCATTGCCGCGCCATTTGCCGGCGGCCTTCTTCAGGCCGATGGCCACGTCGTCGCGGGTCGCGAACAGTTCCCAGCCGCTGTAGGGCGCGAACGGCAACGGCTGTTGCAGGCCCTCGCGACGCAGCGCGATCAGGCTGCGCAGCGCGGCGACGGCATCGTCCTGCGCAATGCGCGCACGCAGATGCGCATCGATGCCGGCATCGACATCCTCCTGCACTTCCACGAACGGCACATCGAGCCCGGCGGCGCTGGCCAGCAACCAGTCCAGCCCGTTGCGGATCGAGGACGGCCCGTTCGGCGTGCCGAAGCGCAGGCGCACGATGCCGTTCGGCCACACATCGCCAAGCCGGCCATGCAGGCGAACACCCTCGATGTCGACATCGACCGCAAGCGATGTCGGCTCGCCTTCGCCACGCCATTGCGCGAAGGCCTGCGCATACGGCGCGACCTCCCGGATCACCTGCGCCAATCCGCGCGTTCCCAGCGGTCCCGACGGCAGCAGGCCGCGCGCACGCAACGCGGGCTGCATCGCCTCGGCATCGTCGCCTTCCAGCAGTCGGTCGAACACCGCGCGTTGGAGGACCATGCGTTCGAGCCCACGCGCGGGTGCGTGCAGCGGTTCGATGTCCTCGCCGGCAGCGTCCAGTTCCGGCAGGCGCAGGCCCAGGCGCTGGCGCAGGAACTGTTCGGCCGGCGCTTGCAGGAAGCGCCGTAGCGCATCGAGCGAGAGTTCGGTTTCCCCGACGACCGGCGATGCGAGTGCCGTCGCCGCATCGAACCACGGCGGCAGCCGGTCGCGCGCGCCGGACAGCCGACCTGCCGCCGGATGCCACTGCCCGCGATAGCTGAAACGCCGCGGATCCCCGGCGCCGAACGCGGCCGGCGAAAACGGCTGCAACGGATGCCCCAGCACAAGGTTTCTTTCCGCGTTGCCCGGATCCGCGTGATACGCGCTGGCGGCGGCCAGCAATTCGCTCACCAGGGCGGACGGCTCGCGCGTGCTGCCGTCGCGCGGATCCGCACCGAGCCAGCTCAGGTAAAACACGTCCTGCGCCGCGGAGAACAGTTGCAGGAACAGGTAGCGGTCGTCGTCGCGGGTGGAGCGGTCGCCGTGGCGGCGCTTGTCGGTACCGAGATCCGCCGTGAGGCGATTGAGCCCGGCCGCGCTGTCGCGGCGCGGGAAGTCGCCATCGTTCATGCCGAGCAGGCAGATCGCGCGGAACGGCAGCAGCCGCATCGGCACCATCCGCGCGAAGCTCACGCCGCCGGTGAGCAGGGGCGCGCGGGTATCGGCTTCGGTGAGTTTGGCGGTGAAATGCGCACGCACGACCTCGGCGGCGAGCGGCGCATCGACACCGGCTTTCTCCGCCTGCCTGGCGAAGTCGTCGATGAGGCTGCGCAGGCGATCCAGCGCGCGTTGCCCGCCGCTGGTCGAAGGCGGGCGCGGCAGCAGCGCATCGAGCAGGCCGATGAGGCGTTCACGCCATTGCGCGGGCGGCATCGCCTCGCCGAGCACGCGCTGGTGGCGGGCCAGCACCCGCAGCAGTTTCAGCAAGGCATCGAGCGCATCCAGCGCGCCGCCTTCCAGTTCCGGCCACGGCGCAATCCCGTCGATGTCGTCGTCGCTGCCGCTGGCATGGCCCAGCAGCAAGCGGTCCAGCGCGAACTGCCAGGTGTAGGCATCGTCCGCGGGGGCGCCTTGGCCCGCGCGATGCCGCGCATCCAGCCCCCAGCGCGCACCGGCCGCATGCAACCAGCCATGCAGGCGCTCGAAATCGACCGCCTCCAACCCGGCCGCTTCGGCCAGGGGCGGACTGGCCAGCAGGTCGAGCATCTCCTCCAGCCCGAAGCGCGATATCGGGAGCGCAAGCAGGCGCAGGAACACGTCGGCCAGGCGCTCGCCGGCCAACGGGCTGGCATCGGCCAGCGCGTAGGGAATCGCACTCCCCGCGCCGTGGCCGCCGAACACCGCATCCAGGTACGGCACGTACGGGTCGATGTCGGGCGCCAGCACGGCGATCTCGCGCGGCTGCAGCGGCGGGTCGAAGCGCTTGTCCTCCAGCAACGCGCGCAAGCGGTCATGCAGCACCTGCAATTCGCGCAGGCGGGTGTGGCAGGCGTGGAATTGCAGGCTGGGATCGTCGGCCTCCACGCCATCGCGCTTCGTGCCCGCGGGTTCGCTGCGGCGATGGAACAGGTCGGCCTGCATGCGCTGCAGCAGGCCGGCGTGGTCGCCTTCGGCGGGATCGGCATACGCGGCGATCTCGCCGGACGGATGCACCACGTCGTAACTGCCCAGCAGGGCCATGAAGTCCTTGCCGGCGGCACCCCAGTCGCGCAGCAACGGGTTCTCGCGGGCCTCGTCGCCGAACGGATCGACGCCCTCGCGCAGGCGTGCGCCGAGCGATTGCAGGTCGCCCCAGTAATGTTTCGTCGGCGTCGGCAGGTAGAAGTGCAGGGTGCCGACCCGCGCCTGCGTGGCCAGCACGCGCAGCACGTCCGGCGAGATGTTGAGCGTGCCGAAGGCGAACAGGCGCTTCGGCAGTCCCGCGGGCAGTGCGTCACCTTCGCTGAAGCGGGCGAGGTAGTCCTGGATCCGCCGCGCGCGATGCTGGCGGCCCGTCGCGACGGCGCGCCACAGGATCGCCTGCGGGTCGTCGGGATCGGCGCCGGCATCCCAGCGCAGCAGCCAATCGCGACGCCAGGCCTGGTACTTGTTGAAGATGTTGGCCAGTTCACCGGCCAGCGACCACGTTTTCAGCGGGTCGGCATCGGCCAAGTAGGCAGCGAGCTGCGCCATCGCGGGCTTCGCCCGCAGCGCAGGATCGGACAGCGCGGCATGCAGGCGCCAGTGCAGGGTGTCGAGGTCGAGATCATCCTTCGACGGGCCGAGGTTTCCATCCAGCGCACGCGCGACGAATTCGCCCGGGGTAAGGAACTCGAGGTTCGCGGCGATGCCGTGGCGCGCGGCCAGCGTGGCCTGCAGCCAGCGTCGCATCGCCACCTGCGGGATCAGTAGGGTGTCTGGCGCCAGCAACGATTGGCCGGGCACGTCCTTGCGCAGCTCGTCCGCCAGCAGGCCGGCCAGCACGTCCAGCGCGTTGCCGTGATACAGGCGGAAGTCGGGGGCGGGCGTCATCGGTCATCCATTGTGCCGGAGCGGGTCGCGCGGGCTGCGACCGGCGACAGGCCTGCGCAGAGAGTCCGTGGCGGAATGGGTCGTTCAGCCTGGGGATGCCCTCCACGTCGCGGACAGGTAACCTTCCTGTACCAATCGGTTCAGCCACAGTGCGTTTCGACGTGGCTCGCGCGTTCTTCGATTCCGCGCACCAACCCGCCAACGGACCCCTGCTTCGCCGATGATCGATGCCTCCCTTCCCGCCGTGCGCCTGCAGGCCGTCCGCCTTGATCGTGGCGGGCGCGCGATCCTGTCGGGGCTGGACCTGCTGGCGCCCAAGGGCAGCATCACCGCGGTGTTGGGTCCCTCCGGCAGCGGCAAGTCCACCCTGCTGGCGGCATTGACCGGCGAGCTGGTGCCAACCAGCGGGACGCTGCAGGTGTTCGGCGCGCCGGTGCCGCGCAGCGCCCGCGGGTTGCTCACGATGCGCAAGCGCCTGGGCGTGCTGCTGCAGGGCAATGGCCTGCTCACCGACCTGACCGTGGCCGAGAACGTGGCGCTGCCGCTACGCGCGCATACGACGTTGCCGGAACCGGTGCTGCAGGCATTGGTGCGGATGAAGCTGCATGCGGTCGGCCTGCTCGCCGCCGCCGATGCCTGGCCACGCGAACTCTCCGGCGGCATGGCCCGGCGCGTCGCCCTGGCCCGCGCGCTGGCCCTGGATCCACCGCTGATGCTCTACGACGAACCGCTGACCGGCCTTGATCCCATTGCCTCGGGCGTCATCACCGCACTGATCCAGCGGCTCAACCGCAGCCTGGGCCTGACCAGCATCATCGTCAGCCACCACGTGCGCGAAACGCTGCCGATCTGCGACCAGGCGGTGGTGATCGCCGAGGGGCGGATCGTGTTCGCCGGCACGCCGGAGGCCCTGCAGGCGACCACCGATCCGCTGCTGCGGCAGTTCCTGGATGGCCAGGCGGATGGGCCGATCGCATTCGATGCGCGTCCGTTCGACGCGCACGCACGGGACGCCGCCTGATGGCATTCGCCGAATCGATCCGTTCGATCGGTCGCGGCGGCCTGTTCGCGCTGACGATGCTGCGCGGCTCGCTGCCGACCCGCGACTTCCTGGCCGAACTGGTGCGCGAGATCTACAAGGTCGGCGCTCGCTCGCTGCCGATCATCGCGGTCGGCGGTGCATTCGTCGGCCTGGTGCTGACCTTGCAGGGCTATCGCACGCTTTCCACTTACGGTGCGGTCGATGCGTTGTCGACCCTGCTCGGGCTGTCGTTGTATCGCGAACTGGCGCCGGTGCTGACCGCGCTGCTGTTCATCGGCCGCGCCGGCAGCTCGATCGCCGCGGAACTCGGGCTGATGCGCGCCACCGACCAGATCAAGGCGCTGGAACTGATGGCGATCGACCCGGTCGCGAAGGTCGTCGCCCCGCGCTTCTGGGCGGCGGTCCTCACCATGCCGCTGCTCGCCGGCATCTTCGTCTCGCTGGCGATCAGCGCCGGCTGGTTCCAGGCGGTGCAGGTGCTCGGCATCGACAACGGCAGCTTCTGGTCCGGCCTGCGGGGCAGCGTGGATTTCTGGGACGACTTCGGCGTGTCGATGCTGAAGTCGGCGGTGTTCGGCGGCATCGCCGCGCTGGTGGCGGCTTACGTCGGTTTCCATGCCGAGCCGACCATCGAGGGCACCTCGGTGGCGACCACCCGCGCGGTGGTGAACGCGTCGCTGCTGGTGCTCGTCTTCAACTTCATCCTTTCCGCCCTGCTGTTCCGTTGAGCAAGAGACCTACACCCATGGCCATCCGCGGACCACGACTCGAATTTGCCGTCGGCGCCTTCCTGCTGCTGGCGCTGGCCTCGCTGCTGGTGCTTGCGCTGGCCTCGACCAACCGCCAGTTCGGCTTCGGCGGCGACACCTATCCGCTGGTCGCCAAGTTCACCCAGCTCGGCCAGTTGCGCGCCAATGCGCCGGTGAAGATCGGCGGCGTGGTGGTCGGCCAGGTCAGCAAGATCGACCTCGACCCGAAGACCTTCCAGTCGGTGGTGACGCTGTCCATCGACGGCCGCTACCAGGACCTGTCGGCCGACACCTCGGCCGGCATCTTCACCAGCGGCCTGCTCGGCGAAAGCTACATCGGCCTGTCGCCGGGCGGCGATCCGGAATCGCTGAAGCCGGGCGACGAGATCGCCTTCACCCAGCCCGCGGTCGACCTGCTGCAACTGGTCGGCAAGTACATGTTCAGCGGCAGTGGCAAGCCCGCGGGCGACGATGCCGCCACCGAAGCGCCCGCCGACCCGGCCGCGCTGCCCGCCCCCGAGGGACAGACCCCATGAGCACATTGTTTCGCAGCCGCCCCATTGCCAGCGTCGTGCTCGTCGGCCTGCTGGCCACGGCCCCCTCGTTCACCGCCACGGCCGCCACGCCGCCTGCCGCCACGGCGCAGCAGGGCGCCGCCAGCCGCGTGGTGGTCGACAGCGCCGGCCGCGTGCTGGCCACGCTGGATAGCCGCCGCGCCGAGTTCAAGGCCAACCCGGTCGCGCTGAACCAGTTCATCAAGACCGAGTTCACCCGCAGCTTCGATTCCGACTACGCCGCGCGCCTGGTGCTGGGCGTGCACGGCCGCAGCGCCGCGCCCGCCGACGTGGCCGACTTCGCCGCGGCGATGGCCGACAACCTGACCGCGCGCTACGGCGCGTCGCTGCTCGACTTCAACACGAAGTTGCAGGTCAAGGTGACCTCGGAAACCCCGTTGCCCGGCGG
>ENA-UOWO01007205-UOWO01007205.1-activated-sludge-metagenome-genome-assembly--contig:-NODE-7205-length-11088-cov-8.520529_pt1 | contig 11088 bp, 8 predicted proteins | sample MGYA00238148_ERZ761564 | MGnify/ENA primary metagenome ERZ761564 (study PRJEB28885, sample SAMN05720194) | activated sludge metagenome | isolation source: Anaerobic digester | place: USA...
CCTGTTCTAAAACAAAAAGAGGAGGCGCAAATTATGGCACAGGTTTTCTGTGACATCCGAACAAATTTGCCCTTTGCGGCGGCTGAGATTGTGGCATAGTAGTCAACAACTCCCGCACAGACCATCGCTATGCTGCAACAACTTCTATCTGTTACCCAAACCGCCGAACGCTTGCGTGTACGCCCAGACTATGTGCATGAGCTGGTCAAAAAACAGCGCCTCACCTTTATTCACGGCGAACAGTTGGATGCCGCACAAGTGGAAAAGCTCGCCAAGTTGATGGATAAGTTACGCAACAACGGCATAGCGACCTTAGTACAGATTGTGGATGAGAAGGGCAACCTTGAATCTGATTAGTCTTTTGATCCCCCCTTTGAAAAAGGGGGGTTAGGGGGGATTTCACCAGCTCAAATCTGACCCCTCTTTGGCAAAGAGGGGGACTTAGAATGCATACTTAGCTCGCCGCAGGATAATCCGTATAACCCACCGCCGTAGCACCGTAAACGGTTTCCCAATGCACGTCTGCCATAGGTAAATCCCGCTGAAAGCGCGCAAGCAAATCCGGGTTAGAAATATATTTAGAGCCAAATGCTACCGCCGTTGCACCACCTGCATTAATTAAGGCTTCTGCAGATTCCTTGGTAAACTTTTCGTTGGCGATGTAAGCACCACCAAATGCGGCTTTAATCTTGTCGCCAATAGAGTCTTCGCCTTGATATTCGCGCGCACAAATAAACGCGATCTTGCGTTTCCCAAGCTCACTGGCTAAGTAGGTGAATAAGGCCACTGGGTCAGAATCGCCCATGGATTGTCCATCACCGCGCGGTGCTATGTGGAAACCAACGCGCCCTGCACCCCACACAGAGATTACGGCATCGGTAATTTCCAGCGCCAAACGCGCACGGTTTTCAATGCTGCCGCCGTATTGATCGGTGCGGTGATTAGCGCTGTCTTGCAGAAATTGGTCGATCAAATAACCGTTAGCGCCGTGAATCTCAACGCCATCGAAACCGGCAGCCTTGGCATTTTCAGCACCTTTGCGGAATGCCTCCACAATGCCGGGAATCTCACTCGTCTCAAGCGCGCGCGGCGTGACATAGGGCTTTTCTGGGCGGATATGGCTGACATGACCACTTGGGGCTATAGCACTTGGGGCAACGGGCAATTGCCCATTTAAAAAGATAGGGTCTGAAATTCGGCCAACGTGCCAGAGCTGCAGCACAATTTTGCCGCCTTTCTCGTGAACCGCACTGGTGGTTTTTTTCCAGCCTTCCACTTGCTCATCCGACCAGATACCCGGTGTACGCGCGTAACCCACACCCATGGGCGTTACTGCGGTAGCCTCGGAAATAATCAAGCCCGCATTGGTGCGCTGGGAGTAATAGGTGGCAATCAAGCTATTAGGTACTCGGTGATCAGTTCCGGTACCGCGCTGACGAGTGAGCGGAGCCATGACTAGGCGATTCGCCAATTCCAAATCACCAATTTTTACAGATTCAAATAACACAGACATAAAACCGCCTTTTAGAAAAACCCCTTAGGGAATACACGAATAATCAAAATGCGCCAAGAGTAGCGCTAGCAAGGTCTCAATGAGGGGTGCGACGTGAAACTTCAATGCGTACTGCGCAAGTGATTACAAATATCATGATGGATCACCGATACCGCTGCTGATAACCAAATAATCTTGCAAAAGCGGCAAAAACTGCTCAAGGCTTAACCAATTTGGCCGCTAACCCTCTTATCGACAGACCAAAAACCGGAAAGAGGAATTCACAATGATTATCGCCAAGGCGCAGATTGCGATGGCCGCCAGCCATGACTACCGCGAAGAACACCAAATTAGCGAAAAACTCGATTTTTGGCTCACCACTCAACAAACCACTGCAACTACCACTGAAGAAGCGCCCAAACCGCGTTGGGATGAACAGGTAACCATCTCAGCACGCGGCTTTTCCCTGTTAGAAATGCAGCGCAGCCGCCAAAGCTTGGATCTCAATACCCAAATGGATTCGCGCTCACGCATCAACTTAATAATTTTGCAGCGCCTCTATGAAGCCATCACTGGCAGAAAAATGGATCTTATTGACCCATCGACATTAGCATCGAATGGCGAAGCACAACCTCTGGCAGTAGAAGGCGCCCCCTCACAAACATCCGCGGCGCCAGCAGCAGACTCCGCTGGATTCGGGATGGTTTACCAACGCCATGAACGCTACCAAGAGCAGGAGAAAATGCAATTCAAGGCTGAAGGCGTTATTCAAACGCAGGATGGCCGCGAAATCGCTTTTTCAACTTCGCTTAGCATGAGCCGCAATTACGTGGAGGAATCCAACCTTATAGTCCGCGCAGGCGATGCCAAAAAAATTGACCCACTGGTCATCAACTTTGATGGCAAGGGCGCAGAACTCAGCCAAACGAAATTCACATTCGATTTAGATTCCAACGGCAGCGAAGAACAGCTCGCCAGCCTAAAATCTGGCAGCGGCTTTTTAGCACTGGATCGCAATGGCGACGGCACTATCAACAACGGCAGCGAACTCTTCGGCCCCAATAGCGGTAAAGGTTTTGCCGAGTTGGCGCGATTTGATGAAGACGGAAATCATTTTATTGACGAAGGCGACAGCATTTACAACAAGCTGCGCATTTGGAGTTTTAACGAAGACGGCTCAAGCCAATTGGTGGCACTTGGCGATAACCAAATCGGCGCGATTTTTTTAGGCCATTTGACAACACCTTTTCAACTCAAAGACGAAAAAAATAATCCCCTCGGCGAAATCGCCAATAGCGGAATTTATATTAAAGAAAATGGGCAGACAGGCGTGGTGCAGGAAATTAATTTGACGGTGTAACTAAAACCACTTAACTAATTTTTTAACAGGGATTTTGTTAAATTGAGCTAAATAGTTTTATTTATACCCGCACTCTGCCAACAATAGTTCCTCTTTAACAAACCAAACGCTATCGCTAACAGCCAACGAAGCATTGATTGCGCTGCGCAACCAGGTTGATGTGTACACAAATCTATACACCCACGGCGAATTGCTGGTCAGGCGTTCGTCGAATCATAAAAAAGGCAGCCCCTTTTTCTCATCTTTCGGTAAAAATATGCCGCAATCCCATTTATCGCTCCACGCATTTTCAGGATATTTCGGTGGAACTACGCGCATCTCCAAACATTGAGGTGTTAGGCCAATTGGTACTGCTTAATTATTATTTATAAAAGCCGCTAAAAATCACACAACAGGAGTCATCTAGCGAGAGCCTAGCACTGTGAGAATAGATGATGCTTATTAATTTAGACATGCCAATATTTAAGTACGCATCGCGTTCCTTAGCCACTTTGGTTGCAGTGGGTTTTTTCTCCGGTTGCAAAAAGCAAATAGTCTTTTGTAAAGCCATCCACTCATTTAATCGATTAGTGGATGGCAATATCGCTACTGAACAGTCGCTTTAATATCATTTATAGCTTGGTTGAAAGGCGTAACAAAATCGCTGTGATGAGAACCCATTTCTATCGGATTCACCTCAACACTTGCTGTGATCATGTAGCCCGATTTTACTTTCTTCTGCGTCAACTCCGCGCTGTAATTAAATTTTGCTCTATACAAAGACAAACCAGAACCTTTGGGTTTCACACCAAAATTATTCTTGCGCAAAATTGCTTGTAATTGCGCCAAGGGAAGTTTGGAATGAAATGTTTCTGTTTGAATAATGGATTTCGCATTCAATAAAGCCAAGATGCTAATTTCACTAGCTTCCATTTGCTCAACCGTTTGAGTTCCATCCAGCGACAATGAAGCTGGAAGATCCCGTGAGTAAAAGCCATCAATTGCTTTATATTCACAATGTAAGTGCTGGTTTTGGGGCTGGCAGTTAGCAGAAATTTTATACTCAAGATATGTATCGAAGAGACGATGTGGGTGGCGAATGTTCATTCCCGAACGCAGAATATAGGTTGATTTTTCGTCAGGCGATTTTTGTGATTTCACATACTTACGCACGGATTTATTTTCTTTGTCTTCATTCGATAGCGTAAAAATTTTATCCTGCTGGGTCTGCACATCCTCCCCAGCAATGAGTGGCCTATCAATCGAAAAAATAACGCCCTTAACCTGCATCGGATAAATTTTAGGTTGGATCTGTTCAACAGCAATTTGGTCAGGAGTTTTTTTGTCCTGGTTCTGATTTACAACAAGTTCTTCTGATGATGTTTGCAGTGGTTTGCAGTGGGGAGCGGTCGTGGCGTTCCGCGAAACTTGAAAAGATTCACGTTGAACCATATCTGGCTCCACCACTCTTTTGGCACCCGCAAGTCGTTGCGCTTCCACGTTACAAACGTCGCCGGGATAAACAACATACTTCAAGTGGTAATCTTTATCGGTGGCATTCAAGGTATAGGTAACTTGGCACGCGTTAGTCATCGTTTGCCTATTTCCGTGCTGTCTTTTAAAGACATAATTCACCGTAAAGCTCGTGCTTTCGCCACGTTTAACCTTAACCTCTTTTAAGGTTTCATCTTTCTCCATGACCGCGAGCCTTGGGCCTTCACAAAGTTCGGGCTTTTCGTAAATAGTGATTTCTTTTTCACCTTGGGGAAGCTCAAATTTGATGGTACTCAGATCGCCAGTAGCCGGCGGCATGTACGTATTGGTGGCACAACTAGATAACATTAATGAGGTGACCGCCATAAAATGAAAGCCAATTTTTGAAACCGTAGACATCTTCCCTATTACTCCCATGTAAGAATTCTTAATCAAATAACGTTTTATAGATAGCTCCAATCACCACTCAGTAGCTTCACGATAAGGAAACCGCGCGTTTGACGCTCCTGTCAATGAAGGACAATTGTTGATTGTGGGTACAGGTTTTTTTACTGAGAAATTTATCGAGGCGAATCTTCATTCCTTCGATCACATGAGTTTCTAAAAGTTTCGGTCTGCCTTCAACACCGGGTGTATTAGCGATTCAGTGCATTTTAAAATGGCATATGCCAAAATTTCCATATTTTCTTCTTTGTTGCTTAGAACGGTTATTAGTCAAAACTACTTTGAGAAACGCCATTTGTAAGCCCAGAAGTGTCCTGACTCGAAACAAATTACGTTGAAATGCTTTCCACAAGCGGAACATGAACATTCAAAAATTTCCTCATGCTTTTCTCTATCGAATTCTTTGCTTTGAATGGAAATTTTTCCAAGCTTTTGTAAGTGCTCTGGACTGCTTCCTTTTGTTGCATAGGATTTACAGTAGCAATTGCCAAATTGAATCTGATTAAGTACATCAAAAGCCGAATTACAATTAGATTTTAGATATATATCATTCTCGTCATAATAGACCTTCGCAAAACTTGCTAAATACTTATTAACGTCCTTCGAAAGAGCACGAAGTATTTCAATATCTGTACATTGGTGAATTAATTCAGCTATTTTATCTATAGCTTTTGTGTTTTTAGATTCTAAAACACTAAGTATCGCATCACTTCGCAAAACAATTTCTGAATCCGGAACCGGCTTATAATCTGATTCATTTTTAAGCCTTTCATGAAAATTAATGTTGCTAAATTTTTCATCTGATGACCCTAATTCACAACGATATATTTCGCGGCATTTGGTGCATATGATTAATTTAAAATGGCGGATTCCAACCTTAATTTCTTTTTTTAATTCTTTAACTCTTCCAAGTTCAATCTGATGGTTTAAGTCAAATTTGTAATCATATGGATATGTCTTACAAAGGCAGCCCGATCTATTGAATTTTATATATTTAAGCTTTTCAATCGCGTAGTTTCTATCTAGATAACAGCCTGACTCATTAGATCCCAACTCAATATATTTTGTTCTGCTTTCTATCTCATTTATATATTTAGAAATTTCATACAAGCGTCTAGAGTTGTACATCTTTCTAACTGAAATAGACGCAGAAATGATTTTTGGTACAGAGCCGGAAGTGAAGGCAATAACAAATCTCCCCACATAAAAATACTCAAATGTTTTGCTTCCGAAATAGAAGAGTAAAAAAGTTGTTATGAATTGGAAAAACATCAGTTACGCCTCCTCCATTTTTTCTTCTTTAATATTAAAAATTCCACTCTGATTTAATGCTACCGAGAGCCCAATTATTTTATTCAGTTAACTTTACTCTGACCCCAGATTTCCTGACCCCAGATTTCTTGTTCAGCTTTTAGTGCAGATTTAATGTCTCTACTTCAGTCCTCGATCACTTTATGATAGCCAGTGGATCGATTGGTTTAGGCCCAGCGACAAGCAAAATGGCATCGTCTAATGATCCTGTCTTATTTAAACAGAATGCAGTTATTTTTTTGTGGGCACTATCTTCTTGCACCATCCTCGAAAACCATTCCGGTTTGCTTCGTGAAAACTTATACGCTTCCAGAAAATTTTCCTGGGTAAACATTTCTCGCGCTGCATCCTGTGACTTCAAAATACACCAACATTTTTTGAGGAAAATATTCAGCGAGAATCTAATCGACATTTGCGAAAACTCATGATACGTAAAATCCTTTAAATCATATTCGATGAAATCGTTTGCGAGTGGTGAAAAGTGAACAGCATGACTATTCCAATCGTACTCGGTTGAGGTATAGGTCTGCTTTTTACTTACACCATCAAATATTAGATTCAAACCAAATGGATACAACCAATTCCCATACTTAACCCATGCCTTCTGGGACGCTACGCAATCTGCGGTCAGTTTCAATTTTTTATCGACATGTATGTTTACATATCTATCTATATTTACCATTTCTGAGTCTATCCAATCCTGCATATGCCTTTCAATCGGCTCCTTTAAATTTAATATTTTATTTCTTATAGTATGTATATGAGTGAAGTTTTTCCATCGCCATTTGAACTCTTCATAACGGTCGTCAAGAGATACGACCCACTCAACAACTGTAGCCAACTCTTGGATATGCCTAACATGTAAGAGAGCCATTTTACTTTCGCCAAGAGTGTCAACTACAGCAACATGCTCCTTTATACTTGAAATTGCTTCTAAAATAATCTCAGTCAACGGATGCAGATCAATAGAGTTTATTTTAAAAAATCTCTCCAGCTCTACTGCATACTGTGTAAGACTGTTATTAATTCGTTCTTGGATTTTCACCTTTTCAATATTGAATATTCTAATTATCGTCTCTTCGTAGGCGCCGGATATTGCCGTCATCGGAAGCAATATTTCCATTAGTGAGCTCCATGTAGTAGTAATTACTTTTGTAGGCATTTGATTTGCACAAAGCACAACTAAAAAACCTACAGCAATTAAATTAATTTATAGATTTTTAGGGATGATTTGAGACACCACTTTCAAAATTTCATCAATCGGTACTATGCCTCTTCCTTTTTCTAAGGCCACATCAAATATCGCATTGTCCTTTCCTGTTTGTAAGCATTATTCAGTTCGCTCCTAACTATCGGCTTTCATAGAAGCCAGAGTCCGCCTTGGACACAAAGCGGAAATCTGGTTTAACTGTACACATTTATCTCTATGTGCTCCCAAAGAGTCTTTATCTAGCGCAAACCTAAAAGGCATCTCCAAACTCTTTCCTTCAAGCTTCAAAAAATATTCCTGAACTCTTTCATCCGTCCACTGCGCTTTAATTCTGTTAGATAGCACCAACCTAAAATCTTCATCAAACGAAATTAGGTGGCGATCAAATGCTTTTTCATAAAGTGCATTTAATGCAATGCCGATTTTTGAATTCTCCACTATAACCAACCCCATGAAATATTACATGCTATTACAGAACTGGCTTAGGGCGCTATTGCGCGCAATGGCCGCAGCTCTGCCTGCATGCCTTTGCCGTAGATTGCCTTTACCAAGTATTTGTAAATGTCTTTATCTATTTCGGGAGCGGCGGTTGTGCTGAGTATGTGGGCGTAGTCTTCTGCGGAATAGGCAAGGCCTAGGATGCACCAGTTATCCACCAATAGATGCATTTCTCGTTCGCTGTGTTGGCATTTTTCTATAAGCGCGACGGGGCCTTGGTAATGCCGGTGAGCCGCTGAATGGTCTCGGGGAAATGTTTGAGCATGCTTGTTACCCCTTAGGGAGCTTCGCGGTTAACCGAATGTGTTTTTAACAGCAGTAAGGGTGGTTGCTTATTTAAATCTTCATTTAACAAATCATCCAAGTTATTCAATGTTTGGACGCTGTAATCTACGTTGGGAATGCCAAGGTTATCCATTTTGAGTGGGATTATGCCTGCACTTAAAAAGGTTCCATCGGCATTAAAACGTACTTCGGCAATAATGGACTGAACTAATTTGCCTTTGGTCGATAAGGTTCTGAAACCAATAAAATTTCCGAGTGAATAGAAAATGGGTTTTTGCTTATAGATTTCAAACGGACGAATCACGTGTGGGCCATGACCAAAAACACCACTGGCACCCGCATCAATCACAAACTCAGAAAATTTACGAATATTGCCACGGTACTCATTCATAAAATATTCTTCAGCTTCTGGCGAGCCACCTGCAGATTCCCCTTCGCTGCCGGCATGTACACTTATAAACACTAAACTGGCTTGCTGTTTTGCATTGGCGATATCTAGAGCGATTTGCTTCTCGTTATCCATGGGTGTGAAATGCGTAAGATAGGAGTAACTTAAAAAAATGATTTTTGTTCCGCGCACATCAATCACCGCACTGCTTGATTGTGAGGTGCCAGAAATTTTTATGGCATGAGCTTCAAGCGCTTTTGCCGTGGATTGCAAACCTTCTCTGCCAAAATCCAGGGAGTGATTATTCGCGATAGATAAAACGTTAAACCCCATGTCTTTTAAAAGGCTGGCATAAGCGGTTGGCATACGAAAACTGTAGTAGCCAGATTTACCAGAATCTTTACGCGGCTCGCCCTCATCCGCTAGCACGCCTTCTAAATTTCCAAAGGCTACATCGGCATGCACTAGTGTTTGCGATAATTCAACAATTCGTTTTTGCTGATCTGCATCTGGCAATTTTGTTTTCGGATAATCGGTGCCTAAGACCACATCGCCCACAGCGCGAATAATAATTGGTGTTGCATTTTGAGCAATTGCTTGCGAACTATTGGCCGAGGATATTGCTGATGATGCGTTTACCGATTGAATACTGGAATGCACCTGTTGCGATTGAACAACAGCCTTGGGCGTTTGAGTGTGGGATGGTGAAAGGCTATCGCCCGCGTTTGAACTCATTGAGAAATAGGTAAGGCCGCTCAGCATGGTTAAACAAAAAACGGATGCAACCGCGTAGAGGCCTTTGGTAAAAAAAGGTTTCTGTTTTACAGAGTTTTGGGTTACTGGTTTTTGTTGCGGTGTTTTGAGTAATTCAGCGAGCGCCGCTTTTACATCTTGATCGTTGGGTTCAATTTCAAGATAGAGCTCAAAGGCTTTGCGCGATACTTCATCCTTACCCAATGCCTGTTCGGATTGCAGCACAAGGCGACGGCCAATTTTTGCTAATGTCAGCGCGGATTGTAATTGCCCCTGTTGGCGCTTGTGACTAATTAGCTCGCGCAAACGCACGGAGCTGTGTTTATTAGCGGCGTCTGAAGGAGTTGACATGGGTAATTGTAATTTTTAGTTATCCCTAAGACGTTAAGCACAATCTAGCGCTCAACCTATAACGCAAAAAAAATGGCCAAAGAAAAAATCTTTGGCCATTTTACACAGATTACACTCTGGTCGTCTTATTCAACCGTAACTGATTTGGCTAAATTGCGAGGTTGGTCAACATCCGTACCCTTAATAATTGCCACATAGTAACTCAACAATTGCAAGGGCAAGGTGTAGAGAATGGGCGCTAACCACGGGTGAATATGCGGTACGTTAATGACGCGCATGGTTTCGTCGGATTCGAATTTTGCGTCTACATCTGCAAACACATACAAAATGCCGCCGCGTGCGCGCACTTCTTCAACGTTGGATTTTAATTTTTCCAATAAGTCGTTGTTGGGTGCTACTACGATGATGGGCATGTGCGCATCAATCAACGCGAGTGGGCCGTGTTTTAATTCGCCTGCGGCGTAAGCTTCTGCGTGAATGTAAGAAATTTCTTTTAGCTTTAATGCGCCTTCCATTGCGATGGGGTATTGATCACCACGGCCTAAGAAAAGTGCGTTGTGTTTATCGGCAAATTCTTCTGCAAGTGCTTCAATACCATCCGCCAACTTAAGCGATTCTTCTAGTTTTGCAGGCAGATTTTTTAACGCAGCAACCATTTCTTTTTGGTCTGCTGCAGAGAGGCCGTTGTATTTACCAATGGCTAATACCAACATAGCCAAGCCAACCAATTGCGTAGTAAACGCTTTGGTAGATGCCACGCCAATTTCTGCACCGGCGCGCGTCATAAATGCCAAATCTGATTCGCGCACAAGTGATGAACCCGCAACGTTACAAATAGAAAGGCTGCCTAAATAACCTAGTTCTTTTGCCAAACGCAAAGCCGCAAGTGTATCTGCCGTTTCGCCAGATTGGCTGATGGTGACAACCATGCTGTTGGGTTGTACGAATGATTTGCGGTAGCGGAATTCGCTGGCGATTTCTACGTTGCATGAAATGCCTGAAAAAGTTTCTAACCAATAACGCGCAACCATGGCGGAGTGATAGCTAGTGCCGCAGGCGACGATTTGAATGTGTTTTACTTTTTTAAATAATTCTGCCGCGCCGTTTCCGAAGGTTTCATCCATAACGGATTCATTGCTTAAACGGCCTTCTAATGTATTCAACACAGCGTTGGGCTGTTCGTAAATTTCTTTCAACATGAAGTGGCGATATTGGCCTTTATCGCCTGCGTCGTAACTTGCGGTTGATTCGTGAATTTGGCGCTCAACGGCAACACCGGTGGTATCAAAAATTTTGATGGTGGTGCGCGTGATTTCGGCTACATCGCCTTCTTCCAAGAAAATAAAACGGCGCGTTACTGGCAACAACGCAAGTTGGTCAGAGGCAATAAAGTTTTCGCCAATACCTAAACCAATTACCAAGGGTGAACCAGAGCGCGCAACTACTAAACGAGTCGCATCGTTTTTATCCATCAATACAGTGCCGTAAGCGCCGTGTAATTGTTTTACGGATTTTTGTACTGC
>ENA-UOWO01007210-UOWO01007210.1-activated-sludge-metagenome-genome-assembly--contig:-NODE-7210-length-11080-cov-4.705488_pt1 | contig 11080 bp, 8 predicted proteins | sample MGYA00238148_ERZ761564 | MGnify/ENA primary metagenome ERZ761564 (study PRJEB28885, sample SAMN05720194) | activated sludge metagenome | isolation source: Anaerobic digester | place: USA...
TAGATGATAACCCGACAGTCCTACATGATTGTAAATCAAATTTCCGTTACCCACATATTCATTAAAGACATAATTTCCAGTTCGTTCCCGTGCTACCAAATTTCCGTTATCATTAATCGTATCATACACAATAAGTCCTGGGACACTTCGGCTATCGGTAATCGTATTTCCAAAATCAGTTACAGACGTAACGCCAACATAGTTTTTTATCGTGATGTTTGTGCTGTATTTAGAATGTGTGAGATTCCAGGGAATGCGAACACCCGCCTCTATATTTTGCTCCTTCCATTTAAACACAATGGATTGAGAAGATACTACTTCAGTGGTGTCATTACCTTGAGTAATATACAGTTCAGTTAAATCGTAATTTCCTTCATCCACTTTCCGATTACCTTGCGTAAAATCAACATCAATAATCGGATACCAAGCCTGAAAACTTAATCCGGCTTTCCATGAACTGGTAGCTTCATTTATATCATATAAATAGCCCGCAGTAATGGTTGTGGTGCTCAATATGTTGCGCGATGTAATACCCAACCCAATGTTTACTAAATTATTGTCAACATACGGTCCCCAACTGTATGGATTAATTGTACCACCAAGCTTTGAATATTTCTTTGTAGCAAGAACTGTTTGAGGAATACTATCAAATAATTGAGGATGACCTTCCTGATCTGCTAAATGCTGGTACAGATTATTTGTGTCCTCCTTTAAGACAAACTCATTCCATGATTGTTGGGCGACTGAAGTCTTTACTACATCAAGTCCATCACGGCCTTGCTCGTTGTAATACATTTCTTTTCCATCCTTTGATAGCGATGGATTGTACGCTCCATACTTACTGGAGGTAACTTGAAATCGTTTTTGCTTTTCAATATCCCAAACATATATATTATCGATGCCTGATATCGGTGAGTTAAAGAAAACAAAATTACCTGTTAACACAGGATGCCCATAATTTTCCTGAGAGGGCGAAAATAATTCTGCTTCATTACCTGATTCAACATCAATCATCGAAATGGTTTTTCCGAGTCTTGATGTTTTAAGTACAACAATTTTCTTTCCGTCATCCGACCATCGTGGCATGGAGTAAAAATTATTTTCTGTATTTCCGAATTCACGGATTGTTTTACCTGTATTGAAATCAACCAATAGCAACGTAGTTTGATATTCATTGGATGAGCGCACCGCCACAATTTTATATCCATCCGGAGAAAGTGCAACACCACTTAATCGTTGATGCTTCCCTCCGATTACCCGCTTCTGTTTCGATACTACATCATAACTTTTAATCAATGAATAATTACGCACACCCCAGCGTGGATCATATCCATATTCACTCCACACCACTTTTGAATTGGCAGTAGAAAGCATGCCGGCATCATTCACAAAACCAGGTGTAAATACCTTCTTCTCTTTCCCATCTTTCAATACAACATATTGATCAATATCACCTATGCCACTCTTCTTCGCCAATATGCGTCCATTCTCTAATGGTTGAGGAAATTGATAATCGGTGTAGGCTTTGCCTTTTCTACTATTCAATTTTTCAAAAGAAGTAAGTTGAAGCTGATCGATTTCTTGCTGCCATTCTTTCTTTAATGTTGCGGCCATGTCTCGATATAAAGCGGGCACATGCATTCCTGTTTCTTTGTTAATGGCATTCGAAAAAGCAAAAGGTAAAAACGGAACATTCCAGGTTCGCGCTGTAATCTTTCCCCAGATTTCCGGATCATTTGTTTTTCTTCTCAGATAACTCACCATGTGAAACCCCAGAACATAATGATCGGGTATGTTGTGTTTATATGAACGGACGTATTGTTTATGGTAATTGAAAGTTCGTCCTTCCATTAAGTTCGTTTTAAAAACCAATCCGAAATTCGGTATGCGACCGCGACCACTTTGTGTAAAGGCCGTTTCCGTTGCAACTGCATCACCTTCCCAAAACCATTGTGGAACAGATACCTGTGCCATCCCCGCAAGTGTTGTGTTTCCAAATAAATAGTAGAATACTTTGTTGAAACCTCGCTTGGCATGCTCATACTGAACTATATGTCGATACTCGTGTGATGCCAAAAGGTCTAACCAATCATTCGTACCAATAAAATTATAATCCTGCGCAGGCATAGTAAAAAACTCTGACCGTCTTGGAAGGATCGAAACAAATCCATTCGACACAGATGATTGATTCTGAAGAATCACCGAAATTTTTTTAGGCTTACTGCCAAGCGATCTGGCTTCAGGCTCGTGAATATGCTCTAAGGTATTGGCCATGCGCTGTGCCTGCACTTCAAAGCCTTTCGGATAAATTACCTTGAAGTTAAGCGTGTTAACCTGATACCACTTTATGCTGGGTGGGTTGTTTGATAAAACCGTTTGAGAGTAAGTGTTGAAGTTTATGCCTGCAACGAAGATCAAGATAAAGAAGAAATGGAGGGGTTTGAGGTTTCGATGTTCAAGGTTCCAAGTCTCAGGTTGAAGGTTGAATGCAATCGGTAGACTCATGTGGGTTTCATGTTCGCCACTTTTAAGGTAAAAATACTTCGTCCGTTTTTGCTCCATCATTCATCAAATCAATTATGAAAGATGAAACTCCGTTTTGGTAAATGCAAGAGAGGAGATGAAGAAGTTAATCGTTATCCGTTAATGGTTAATCGTTTCGTAGGTAGGTACCCTCTTTGAAACTTATTTATGTAAGCCTTAAGACGATTAACGGATAACCATTAGCGATTAACCTTTACCTAAATTCTGAACTATCCGAAATATGCTTCACAAACAAACGCTTCGCCACAGGCATCAACGTTTCCGTAAACGGAAATTTCATTTTCGATAGAATCAGATAGGTAGCAGGATTGGGCAAGTCTTTGAATCTTTTGATGAGACTAAGCTTTAATTGTTCATAGGTCTCTATCTTACTTTTTGTAATGGTATCGATGTACTCAGTGTTCAGACTTCTTAGTTGATCCTGGCTGTCGCCAAAAATGCTGATCTGATAGCGATACAATTGCGTTTCTTTTTCCGGGGGTTGGGTAACAAACAGATAACCTTCCTTGGCATACAATGGTGTTACGCCAATCGGAGAAATTTCACATTGCGATTCTACGTGCTCATAAATTACAGAACCGTCTTTTAATGAATCGGATAATTGGGGCAACGCAAATTCAATGATACTTTCCAGTTCACTCATCACCGCATCATCATCAATGAGTTTCCGATAACTTAATTCGAGTCGCTTAAATTCTTCTATGGAAATTTCTCTTGGAAACGATTCGCGTATGAGTGATTTATTCTCTTTGATGGAAACGAGATTTCGATAATGGAAAACCAAATCCGACATAAACGGATACAGTTCGGTTCGATCGAATGATTTCTGAACCGTTTGAAGGTATCCCATCAAAAGGTATTTCTTATATTCAAAATCAATCAATCCCTGAGTAAGCCAATCTTTCGATAATTTTTCCATTGCTGACTGGGTTAAAGAACAAATTCCTTTATTGTACTAAACTGCTTGTCTTTCTCAAATTAAAATTTCTCTTACTTTTTGGTTAATCCGTCTGGTTAGTTTTTATAATAAGATATTATCATTTAAAGATTCCCCTTCTTCATTTCACTTGCTGCATAGTCTGCTGAACGCGCGGTAAATGCCATATAGGTAAGGGAAGGATTTTGTGTTGATGTGGAAGTCATGCAAGCACCATCGGTAACAAATACATTTTTGCACTCATGCAATTGATTCCATTTATTCAACAGTGATGTTTTAGGATCAAGACCCATACGCACTCCACCCATTTCATGAATATCAAGTCCGGGAGCTTTGTGTGTGTCTTCTTTTCTGATGTTGGTGAATCCTGCTTTGGTATACATCTCACTGAGCTGCTCAAAAAAGTCTTCTACCATTTTATCATCATTGTCATCGTAGGCCACATCAATTTTTAATAGCGGCATTCCCCACGCATCTTTTTTCTCAGGATCAAGACTGAGTTTATTATTTTCTTTCGGAATGGTTTCGCCCATCATGTGTGAACCAACATACCACGGACCGTATGATAACTTAGCCAAATTTTCTTTCAAGTCTTCGCCCATACCTTCCCACGAATTGGATTGATATCGTCCGGCAGAAAAACCGGAAGCATAACCGCGAAGGAAATCGGTCTCTTGCTTCAATACATTTCTAAAGCGAGGTATGTAAGCAGAGGTTGGTCTTCCTCCTTCAGTTTTGGTATCTAAATATCCATCGTACTGCGCAGAAATATTTGCGCGGTAGTTATGGAAAGCAAAGTACTTACCTAACAAACCATTATCATTACCCAATCCAGTTGGGAAGCGATTTGATTTTGAATTCATCAAAATAAGATTGGTATTTAAAGCTGCAGCATTCACAAAAATTACCTTAGCATAATACTCAATGGATTCTTTTGTATTCGTATCAATTACCTTAACGCCAGAGGCTTTACCTTTTTGTTCATCGTAAATGATGGAATCAACAACTGAGAAAGGTCTTAAAGTAAGATTACCTGTTTTTGCAGCCCACGGCAACGTAGAGGAATTGCTGCTGAAGTATCCACCAAAAGGACAACCCCGCTGACAAAGATTTCTGTTTTGACATTGAACCCTGCCCTGATCTTTATGAATCTGCTGTGGCTCTGTTAAGTGTGCACAACGCGCGTAAATAACATGACGATCTTTATACGTCTTGGCAATAAAATCTTTAAAGTAATTTTCAACGCAACTTAATTCGAGTGGCGGTAAAAATTCACCATCGGGTAAAGTAGCTATGCCATCTTTATTGCCGGAGATGCCGGCAAATTTTTCAACGTAGCTATACCACGGTGCTATATCAGCATATCGAATTGGCCAATCTACTGCAAAGCCATCGCGTGCCGGGCCTTCAAAATCGAAATCACTCCAGCGTTGCGTTTGTCGTGCCCACAAAAGTGATTTACCTCCTACCTGATATCCTTTAATCCAATCGAATGGTTTTTCCTGGATGTAAGGATGTTCATTATCCTTTACAAAAAAATGTGCTGCGTCTTCATGAAATGCATAGCACTTGCTCACAATCGGATTTTCTTCTGTAACCGATGCTGGCATCTCACCACGATGCGCAAACTCCCAGGGCTTCATGTTCGTAGTAGGATAATCCACCAAATGTTTTACATCACGACCACGTTCGAGCACGAGAGTCTTTAATCCTTTTTCAGTAAACTCTTTTGCAGCCCAGCCGCCACTGATGCCCGAGCCGATTACAATTACATCGAAAGTGCGATCGCTTTTTGAATCTTGAAGATTTGCCATTTTATAAAATTAGGAAGGATTAGATACGGGTACACAGCCTTTAAACTTGCCGGGTAATATTTTATAATCCCGTATGTTGGTTAAATAATATTCTGAAGTAGTATATCCACGAAGAGTGTATCCTTTCATGGTTTTAAAAAAGAAATTGACCTCCTTTTCTTCTTTGCTAGCATCTAAGTCAATCAGAAATTTTACACGGCTTGCCGTATCCATTTTTGTAAAGTCGCTTTTGCCTTGTGTTTTGGCAAGCTCAGCAAATTGATTCAGCCCCTGCAGCCATTTCTCCTGATCTTTCTTCGACATACAATCGTCAATCATTCTTGCCGTGTATTCATGTGTGGAATTGTCTTTCTTTCCTTCTGCCGTGTTCGGCATCGGTATGATGGTCTCCGAAATCAAGGCAAGCATCTCATCCTGATCCTCAGTAACCAGAATATTTTTAAACAATGGAGATGGCCTGCTACTGCTCTCACAACTAACGAGCGAAGGTGCCAATGCTATTGCCCCTGTTGCAAAAGCCATTTGCTTTAATACGGTTCTTCTACTAATCATAAGAAATCAATATTTTGAAAGTCTAAAGTAGGATTAATCAGCTATCAATAAAAACCTTTGATCGAATTTTAATCAATGTCGTTACGGTAAGCTCCTCTAACTTCCTCTCCTCCGGAGAGGATTGAGGTGAGGCCATAGGGAAAAGCTTACCGTAACGGCATTGAAATTTTAATAGTGTCTTTCTTCCGTTCATAACAATCCTGATTTTCCATATTAATTATTCTATACCTTCGGACAATCAAAAAAAGAATCAACTACATGAAGAATTTATTTCGATTCGCTTTATTATGCATGGCGAGCATTTCATCTCAGATAGGTAATGCCCAATCAACTTCAAACTCAGAGATAGCTGTATCGCTTAATCATATTGGTGTTTATGTAACCAACTTAAAAACCAGCACAACCTTCTACGAAAACATCCTAAACCTCAAACAAATACCGGAGCCTTTTCACGATGGCAGGCATACCTGGTTTACCCTTGGCGCGGCTGGACACCTTCATTTAATTGAAGGCGAGAAGAAAGAGTTAGTCCGCGATAAAAATGATCATCTGTGCTTTAGCGTAAAATCTATGGAAGCCTTTATCGCTAACCTCGATAAATATCATGTAGAGTACACAAACTGGCCGGGCACAGCTAAAGAACCAACCGTTCGTCCTGATGGAGTTAAGCAAATCTATTTTAAAGATCCGGATGGACATTTGATTGAAATCAATAATGATACTTCGGTGAGGTGATCGCTTTCACCAAACATTATCCAAACCAGAACCTGATCGCGATGGCTATGGCATTGTTACATTTCTGTAAATCATCCATTTTACATCCCTGACAAAACAGGATTTTAGCCTAATTTAAAACAAATCTAAGCCTGCCAAACCTGCCAAGAGGTCTGTTATTCCTTATCCAAAGAAGGTTCGAGCTGCCAGTTTGTAGAAAATTTGTCCGTTATTGCACCTCCTTTTCGCCATGGCATAAATCGTGTTAAAGCGGAAGGGCAACACTAAATTGTTTAACCTTTAAATCATCCATGTATATGGCAAAGATCAATTTCAAACCCAATGAAGATCGCGTGCTTATTGAAGCCGCAGAAGCAGAGACTAAAACAGCCTCTGGCCTTTATATCCCAGACACAGCAAAAGAAAAACCTCAAAAAGGTAAAGTAATTGCTGTTGGAGAAGGCATCAAAGACAAGCCCGTAACAGTAAAAGTTGGTGACAATATTTTGTACGGCAAATATGCCGGTACTGAAATCACGATCGATGGCAAAGAGTACCTGATCATGCGTAACTCTGACATTTTCGGAATCATTTAATTCACAATACTAAATATTATAGAATCATGGCAAAAGAAATAACATTCGATACCACCGCAAGAGATAAGATAAAGAAAGGTGTTGATAAATTAGCGAACGCAGTCAAAGTAACGCTTGGTCCTAAAGGCCGTAACGTTATTCTTGATAAGAAATTTGGTGCACCAACAGTAACAAAAGACGGTGTGTCTGTAGCGAAAGAAATCGAATTGAAAGATCCTATCGAAAACATGGGTGCTCAATTGGTGAAAGAAGTTGCTTCTAAAACTGCAGATGCTGCTGGTGATGGTACAACAACTGCTACTGTTTTAACACAAGCAATCTACTCACACGGCATCAAGAACGTAGCCGCTGGTGCTAACCCAATGGACTTGAAGCGTGGTATCGACAAAGCTGTTGCAGCGGTTGTTGAAAACCTGAAGAAGCAATCCAAGAAAATAAAAGACTCTAGTGAAATAGCACAAGTTGCTACTATTTCTTCTAACAGCGATGAAACGATCGGTAAGATGATTGCAGATGCAATGGAGAAAGTTGGTAAAGACGGTGTCATCACAGTAGAAGAAGCAAAAGGAACTGAAACTGAAGTGAAGACCGTAGAAGGTATGCAGTTCGACAGAGGATACCTTTCTCCTTACTTCGTGACTAACACTGAGAAAATGGAGGCTGACTTAGATCAACCGTATGTTTTGATCTACGATAAGAAGATCAGCACGATGAAGGAACTTCTTCCAATCCTTGAGCAAACTGCACAAACTGGTAAGCCACTTGTGATCATTGCTGAAGAAGTAGAAGGTGAAGCATTGGCTACCTTGGTAGTAAACAAAATCCGTGGCGCTCTGAGAGTGGCTGCTGTTAAAGCTCCTGGCTTTGGTGATAGAAGAAAAGCAATGTTGGAAGACATCGCAGTGTTGACTGGTGGTAAAGTAATTGCTGAAGAGCAAGGCTTGAAGTTAGAGAACGCTACTTTAGAAGATCTTGGTCGTGCTGAGAAAATCAACATTGACAAAGACAATACAACCATCGTAAACGGTGCTGGTAAGAAAGCAGATATCCAATCTCGCATTGGACAAATCAAAGCTCAAATCGAAACCACTACTTCTGATTACGATAAAGAAAAATTACAAGAGCGTCTCGCTAAACTTTCTGGTGGTGTTGCTATCCTTTACATAGGTGCTGCTACTGAAGTTGAAATGAAAGAAAAGAAAGATCGCGTTGATGATGCATTGCACGCAACACGTGCCGCTGTTCAGGAAGGTATCGTCCCTGGTGGTGGAGTAGCGTACATCCGTGCGATCGAAGCATTGAAAAATATCGAAACACTTGGATTGGCGAATGAAGATCAAGCAACTGGTGTTAACATCGTTCGTCTTTCATTGGAAGCTCCTTTGAGAACAATCGCTGAGAACGCTGGTCAAGAAGGTTCTGTAATCGTGAATAAAGTTCGTGATGGCAAGAAAGACTTCGGATACAACGCACGCGACAATAAATTTGAAGCATTCTTTGATGCTGGTATTATCGATCCTACTAAAGTGACACGTCTTGCATTAGAAAATGCAGCGTCAATCGCTGGTCTGTTGTTAACAACAGAAGCTGTAGTTTCTGAAATTGCTGAAGAGTCTTCTGCAGCACCTGCTATGCCACACGGTGGTGGAATGGGTGGAATGATGTAATCGTCATTCAGAATAAAATAGAAAAGGCTTCATCGAAAGGTGAAGCCTTTTTTGTTTCTGGTGCAAGCGTCCGCTTGTACCTTTACAATTTCCATCGTCCGCTGGAGTTGAACAAACCAATTTATTAAATTCTATAATTAAGCGGACGCTTGAAAAATTATACACACAAGCGGATGCTTGCGCGAGAAGTGGTAGAATTCAATATATCTTTTATTTCACCAACCAGAATTGCAAAATCGTTTTGTAATCCGGAGATTTAGCTTCATAACTAAAAAAAATCCTATGAGGTTAAAATCACTAATGTATTCTGTGATGCTCGTTGCATCACTATTTCTATTGAACAGTTGTGGCGATGACGAAAGTCCTAGTTTACAATTCAAGACTTCTGACGGTCAAACCATCAACCTTAAAGGTGCCAAACTCTTTCTCGCAAGGGAAGATGACTCCAATAACCACAAGTATCGCGATTATTTTATTTCCGATGGAGAATTAGCAGAGGGAGAAGATGGGTGGTCGCTTAGTAGCTTCACGGGTGCTACCTACTATTTTGCCATCGAGCTTGCCGTTCCGGCTGAAAATGATTTCGCTTCTGGAGATTTCCCTCAGCTCAGCAATTGGGGTGATGCGGAAGACGATGCAAATATCAGTTATATCTATCTTGAAAATGAAGATGAATCATACTACTCTACGGACTCAGAAGAGGATCAAAGTCTAGTTAAAGTGAGCGGAGGATTTGATGACGGAGATAAGATGACCCTTAAATTCAAAGGAAAACTTAGCTACTACTATTATGATAATGAACTAGGATCGATTGAAGAAGAACAAACTATTGAATTCTATTATTCAGGTAGAGTAGTGGACAAACGTATTATGTAGTTCTTGCTGAAATAAAAACTAAAACTAGACTTGAAGAAGTCCCGGTAACTCGGGACTTTTTCTTTTCCCTTGAATTAAAATCAGATAGCAACCGATTGCTGTTCTTTCTCTTTTTTGAATCATGTCAGTTTCACTATCTTAGCTTCCAATCTTGAGCAACACATTATGATTATTCACAAGACTATATCGGACTTCATTCTATTTCTCTATGTCCATGCATCTCATTCTGACAGTAATTACGATCCTACTGAGATGGCGGTGATCAAAACAAAAATGGCAAGCCTCTTCCCTGCCGGAACAGACATCGAAAAGAAATTATATGGAACCATTCGCGAGTACAACGCTTTCAACAAAACCAAACTCGATGATCTTTTCAGCGCCAGCATTCAACACTTCAAATCGGATGAGATGGTAAAAGACAATACCGTGTTCACGGATATTGAAGATATTATTCGTGCGGATGGAAAGGTAGATTCTTCTGAAAAGAAAGCATTGGAGGTTATTGCCAAACTGATCTCAAAAGAATCACATTGAGATAGAAGAAATTGAAGACTTTGATTTTGTGATTTTCAAAACAACCTGATCGGGCCGCAAGGTAACCAGTGGCTTGATCACAGGCTTAACATCGGTTGGCTCGATATCGAAATGGTGAATGATGGTCTGAAGAAAGATGGCCATCTCTGCCATTGCAAAATTATTACCGATGCAAAGTCTTGGACCCGCCCCAAAAGGATAAAATGCTTTTTGCTTTTCTTTGTCGATGTTTTGTTTTAGAAAACGATCGGGTATAAACGATTCGGGATTATCCCAATGTTTTTTATCGCGATGCAATCCATAAAAAAACATCAAAACTATAGTGCCTTTCGGATAGGTATAATGCTGATAGGTATCATCGTTTAGCGCAATACGATCAACGATCCATGCTGGCGGATACAATCGCATACCTTCGCTGATTACTGCGTTCAATCGATCGTGCCGAACACATTGCTCCAGACTTAGATTTTGCGTTTCACCTCTTAATCTATTCAATTCTTTAGGATGATTCGCCAACAGATATAACATCCACGAAAGTGCATTGCCTGTTGTTTCGTGGCCGGCAATGATCATTACTAAAATCTCATCAATGATTCGTTCTTCATCCATAGCCTCGCCTGTGTCTTCATAGCGGGCATCCAATAACATATCCAGCAAATCATTGAATTTTGTACTGCTCAATTTTCTTTCTTTTATGATGGCGCTGATAATCGAACGTGCCCTTTGAGCATTATCTAAATTCTTTTGCACCTCACCGGAAAGCTTAAACCACCAACTTAAATAAGGCTGGCGAATATCTTTCACTACAAAAGCCTGCGTCTCGTTTATAAAACCATTCAACTCTTT
>ENA-UOWO01007211-UOWO01007211.1-activated-sludge-metagenome-genome-assembly--contig:-NODE-7211-length-11079-cov-29.187863_pt1 | contig 11079 bp, 4 predicted proteins | sample MGYA00238148_ERZ761564 | MGnify/ENA primary metagenome ERZ761564 (study PRJEB28885, sample SAMN05720194) | activated sludge metagenome | isolation source: Anaerobic digester | place: USA...
AGCCGAACTGGGGTTCGGCTGTACGGTCGCGCACGCTGTTTGTCCGAAATCGGACAAGATCATCCAAACTTAATTTCCATAACTATCTGACATTCAATTGAATGCCAAACCGGCACGAACTATGGAGCACCTACCGTAATCTAAAGTCGCCACCACTGCCATGTTTAGAAACTACCTCCTGCTTGCCGTTCGCAACCTGCGCAAAAACAAATTCTTCTCGGCTGTCAACATCCTGGGCCTGTCTGTCGGACTGGCCTGCTGCATGTTGATCGCCCTGTTCATTTACCAACAAACCCACTACGACCGTCACCACGATCGCGCGGCAGACATTTATAAAGTCGGGACTACCTTTACCAAACTGGGCGATACGGAAAATCCGGAACGCGCAACCTACAACACGCCTTCGCCCATGGCAAATGCGTTGAAACAGGAATTTGGAGAAATTGAAAAAACGACGCGCATTCAGGAGGTATTCGAACACGACAAAACCCTCGTGCAGCTGCTCGAAAACGGTACCGTGCAAAAAGCGTTGAGCGAATCCAAAGGCTATTTTGCTGACTCTTCTTACTTCGAATTGTTCCGCTACGAGTTTCTCGAAGGCAATGCGGCCAAAGCGCTCACAGAGCCCGCCACAGTCGTTATTTCCGACGAAATGGCCACAAAACTGTTCAACGGAGCGCCTGCTTACGGAAAGATTCTCCGTATCAGCAATGGCTGGTTCGAAGGGGGCGACCTCGATTTTCGCATCACCGGCGTGTTCCGGCAACCCGATGCGCCCACAGAACTGAACGGGCACTTTTTTATGTCGCTGTATTCGGGTGAACTCGGCGAATTTGTCAAAACGACGACCAACCTGGCCACAAACAACATGTTCGCCACCTACCTGCGCCTGCGCCCCGGCGCCGACGGACAGGCACTGGCTGCCAAACTGCCCGCTTTTGTGGAAGAACACATGTCAAAAGATCTCGCGGAGCGCGGTTTCGGTAAAAAACAGTTTTTAACGGCATTGCCCGACGTGCATCTTTCAGGTATTGGCAGCGTCCGGGGCGAGATTTCCGGTAGCAAAACCTATTTGTATCTGCTCGGCTCCATCGCTCTTTTTACGCTGCTGATCGCCTGTGTCAATTTTATGAATCTTTCCACGGCCCGGTCGGCGCGGCGGGCCGGCGAGGTCGGCGTGCGGAAATCGGTAGGCGCCAGCAAAAGCAACCTGGTGCGGCAGTTTCTGGGCGAATCGGTGCTGATTTCCATGATTTCTTTTGCACTCGCCGTTGTAATGGCCTGGATCGCCATGCCTTTTTTCAATAAACTGGCGGAGCAGGAATTGACATTTTCCGTAGTAAAAAACCCGGGCATGTTCGGCGCTTTCTTCGGTCTGGCGCTGCTCACAGGCTTCGTGGCGGGCGTATATCCGGCTTTTTACCTCTCGTCTTTCAAGCCCGTGGAAGTGCTGAAAGGGAAATTTTCTAACAACCTTTCGGCGGCTTTCCTGCGCAAAGGACTGGTGGTGTTCCAGTTTGTTATTTCGGCGGGTCTTATTCTGGCTTCGCTGGTCATCGGCCAGCAAATGAAATTCCTGCAATCCAAAGACCTGGGTTTTCAAAAAGAACAACAGATTGTGCTGCCCCTGCCGAGCAAGGCCGCCATCAAAGCCTACCCCTCGCTGAAAGCGGAACTTGCCCGCGACAGCAGGATCGAGCGCATCGGTGCAACCCGGTATTATCCCGGTATCATGAACGCCTCCGATTCGGGTTTCCGCAGGGAAGGACAAACGGTAGAACAATCGATCATGACGCGGCGCAACCGGGTAGACGTCGATTTTTTGCAAACGCTTGATTTTCAGCCGGTAGCAGGGCGTTTATTCTCTGCTGAATTTCCGACCGATACCATATTCAAGTTGGTGATCAATGAAACAGGCGCCCGGAAATACGGTTTCGCTTCGCCGCAGGAAGCCATCGGGCAAAAAATCATGTTCGACTGGAACGGCCAGGAATATCGCTACGACATTATAGGCGTCGTCCGGGATTTTCACTTCGAAAACCTGCACGAACCCATCTCGGCCTATGCATTCGAACTGAATACGGAGCCGGATTACAACTACCTCATTGCCCGCGCCAAAGCCGGCAGCGACCTGCCGGGCCTGCTGGCAACCATCGGGAATACCTGGAAACAACTGGTGCCCGGCGAACCGCTGGAATACACGTTCCTCGACGAAGATTTTCAAAAAAACTATAGAACCGACCGGCAAATGGCAGGACTGGTGGGCAGTTTCACCGGCATCGCCATCCTCATTTCATGCCTCGGCTTGTTCGGCCTGGCGGCTTTCGCTGCCGAACGCCGCACGAAGGAAATCGGTATCCGCAAAGTGCTCGGCGCCAGTGTGGCGGGCATTACCGGTTTGCTGGCAAGGGATTTTATCAAACTGGTACTGATCGCTATCGTCATCGCATCGCCGCTGGCCTGGTGGGGACTGCACAAATGGTTGCAGGATTTTGCCTATCGAATCGATATTCAGTGGTGGATGTTTGCCGTGGCGGGGCTGCTGGCTACGCTTATAGCGTTCCTTACGGTGGCCGGACAGGCGGTGAAAGCGGCGCTGACGAATCCGGTGAAATCGCTGCGGAGCGAATGATAGTTATCAGTTATTAGTTATTGGTTATCAGGATGGTAGCGCTTGATTTTGCCTGAAAAATCCGACCAGAGGTGTCATCTGTGAGGTACGATCGTATATACCGGGGCGACCACAAGGGTCGCCCATACGGCACACACCCCGGCCTTCAATTCAACCGATGCCAGGGGGAATCGGTAGGGGCGACCCTTGTGGTCGCCCCGGTATATGCCTTTATGGTTCCAGCCGTTATTGGCGACCCCGCCAACAACGGCCCGAAGGGCAAGCACAATTGCCAAGCGCTAACAGCCTGATAACCAATAACTGATAACGAATAACCAATAACCACCAAACATGCTCTACAATTACCTGAAAATAGCCTTTCGCAGCCTGTGGAACAATAAGTTGTACAGCATGCTGAACATCGTCGGCCTGGCCGTCGGAATGGCCGTCGCTTTGCTGATCGGGCTATGGGTATACGACGAAATTTCCTTCAACCACTACCACCGTGAATACGGGCGGATCGCCATGATCCAGAAAAACCGGGCCACCAACGGTACGATCAGTACTGAAGCATCCAACTGCATTCCGCTGGCAGCCAAACTCCGGGAGGAATACGGCAATTTTTTTGAAAACGTGGTTACGTCTTCCTATGGCGCGGAGCGGGTAATAAGTTACGGAGAAAAAAGTGTCATTAAAAGGGGTTACTTTATGGAACCCGGCGGAGAAAAGATTCTGGACCTGCACATCGTAAAAGGCTCCGTACGGTTTCCGCTCGACCCGAACTCCCTGCTTATCAGTGAATCTGTGAGCAGAAACCTGTTCGGCAGCGAAGACCCGCTGGGCAAAACCATCCGGCTGGAAAACCGCATCGACCTGAAAATAGCGGGTGTTTACAGAAACATTCCGCGCAATTCCACCTTCCGGTCGGTATCGTTTTACGGTTCTTTCGAAACCTTTGCCCAAATGGAGGACTGGGTGCGGGAATCGCGGGAAAGTTGGGCGGAAAACTCATTTCCCATTTACGTCAAACTGGCGCCGAATGTGGACCTGGAAGCAGCGTCGGCGCAAATCAAAAGCACCGTTTACGAGGTAACGAAAGACGAATCGAAACCCGAGATCTTTCTGGATCCGATGTCTCGCTGGCATTTTTACCCGGAATATAAAAATGGTGTGGCCGTAGGCGTCGGTGTTCAAACCCTGTGGATTTTCGGCCTGACGGGGTTGTTCGTACTGCTGCTGGCCGCCATCAATTTTATGAACCTCAGCACTGCGCGTTCGGAAAAAAGAGCCCGGGAAATCGGCATCCGAAAATCCATCGGCTCCCTGCGCCGTCAACTGATCGGGCAATTTTACACCGAAACCTTTATGATCGTGCTACCGGCAGGTATCGCGGCAATGGTGCTGGCGCAGGCGGCCTTGCCCGCATTCAACAAGATCGCCGAAAAAGACCTGTTGTTTCGCTGGAGCGACCCGGTTTTCTGGGTGCCCTTGCTCGGATTTTTGATTATAACAGGCTTATTGGCAGGCAGTTACCCGGCATTTTATTTATCGTCGTTTCAGCCGGTCCAGATACTCAAAAGCAAATTCAAATCGGGGCGCCGGGAACTGTTTTCCAGAAAAGCGCTGGTGGTTTTTCAGTTCAGCATTTCCGTTACGCTCATCATCGCTACCGTAGTCATTGCCCGGCAGGTGCGTTTCGCCAAAGACCGGCCCATCGGGTACGACACCTCCGGACTGATCCAGATTCAGAAACGTTCGCCCGACCTTATCGGGCACTTTCACGCCATGCGGCAGGACCTGCACGATTCGGGCGCGGTAGTGGAAATGGCGGAAGCAAATGCGCCGATCACCGAGTTCTGGTTCACCAATTCCGGTTTCCGGTGGAAAGGAAAACCCGCCAATTTTACCGATGAATTCATCAACATGCGGGTAACGCCGGAATTCGGCAAAACTATCAACTGGCAAGTACTTCAGGGCAGGGATTTTTCCCGGACTTTTTCCACCGATACGTCGGCCATGATCCTGAACGAAGCGGCGGTAAAACTCATGGGACTTGCCAGTCCGGTCAATGAAATGGTGCGCTTCGAGGATAAAAACTACCTGGTCATCGGGGTTACGAAAGACATTTTGATGGACTCCCCGTACGCCCCCGTTAAACCCACCGTTTTCATGATGCGGCCCGCCAATATGCCGTTCATCAACATTCGCCTGAACCCGGAAATGAGCGCGGCTCAGGCGCTGGCAAAAGTGGAAACCGTGCTGGAGAAATACGATCCGTCGGGCAATTTCAACATCAAATTTATCGACAGCGATTTCGGAGAGAAATTCTGGCGCGAAGACCGGGTTTCCAGACTCACAGTGGCATTTTCCATCATGGCTATTTTCATCAGTCTGCTCGGCATTTTCGGGCTGGCGACGTTCATGGCCGAGCAGCGCACCCGGGAAATCGGTGTACGCAAGGTGCTGGGTGCGGGCATTTTCAGTATATGGCGCCTGCTGTCTGCGGATTTTGTGGTGCTGGTAGGCCTCGCGTTCCTTGTTGCGGCGCCGTTGACTTATACATTCATGCAGAAATGGCTGCTCAATTACGAATACCGCACGGATTTATCGGGGTGGATTTTCGCCGCCGCAGGCTTCGGTGCATTGGCTGTAACGCTGCTGACGGTGAGTTTTCAGACCATTCGTGCGGCCAGCATCAATCCTGTTAAGTCTTTAAAAACGGAATAATTATGATCAGGTTACTTCAAACTGGAGATGTCACCTGTTCATGCCTCACAGATGACACCTCTGATGCGAACACAATACCAGGGGTGACCAGCCTGATAACTGATAACTGATAACCAATAACACCGTGCTCTACAATTACCTGAAAATCGCTTTCCGCAACCTCTGGAACAACAAGTTGTACAGTGCGCTGAATATCAGCGGTTTGGGGCTTGGCATTGCCGTCGGACTGCTGACAGGCTTGTGGGTATACGATGAAATTTCTTTCGACACCTTTAACCGCAATTATGACCGGATTGCATGGATACAAAAAAACCGCAATAATAATGGCATCATCCATACCGAAAACGCCCATTCAATACCCCTGGCAGCGAAACTGAAGGAAACCTACGGTAACTTCTTCGAAGAGGTCGTTTTGTCGTCCTACCCATTCGAGCGAACACTTCAGTACCATGAAAAAAGCGTTATCAAACGCGGCTGTTTTATGGAAAAAGGCGGACAGGAAATCATGGGGTTAAAAATGCTGCATGGCTCCGGTGTTTTCCCGCCCGACCCTACGTCGGTTCTGCTCAGCGAATCGGTGAGTAAAAGCCTGTTCGGCGATGAGGATCCATTGGAAAAGATCGTGCGCATCGACAATAAGATCGACCTGAAAGTCGCAGGCGTTTATGAAGATATTCCGCAAAATTCTGCTTTCATGGCCACGGCTTTTTACGGCTCGTTCGAGGCGTTTGCGCAACTGGAACCCTTTGCAAGGGAAGGCCGGCTGGACTGGAATGAAAACTCGTTTCCCATCTACGTCAAACTGGCGCCGAATGTCGATCTGGACGAAGCATCCGCTGCTATCAAAAACACAGAGTACGAAGTCACCAAAGATGCGTCGAAACCCCAACTTTTCCTCCAGCCCATGTCCCAATGGCATTTATACCCGGAGTACAAAAACGGCGTAAGTGCAGGAACGGGCCTTCAAATGCTATGGATTTTTGGTATGATCGGCGTTTTTGTGGTGCTGCTGGCGGCGATCAATTTTATGAACCTGAGTACCGCCCGTTCGGAAAAAAGAGCAAAGGAAATCGGCATCCGCAAATCCATCGGATCCATGCGCGGGCAACTGATCAAACAGTTTTATACCGAAACTTTCCTGATCGTGTTTTTTGCCGGTATCGCGGGTATTGCTGCGGCGCAGGCGGCTTTGCCCTGGTTCAACCGCATCGCCGAAAAGCAACTGGCCTTTGCATGGGGCAATCCCGTTTTCTGGATTCCGCTAACCGGTTTTTTAGTGGTAACAGGTTTAATAGCAGGTAGTTATCCGGCGCTTTACCTGTCTTCTTTTAATCCCGTTCATATTTTAAAAGGCAAATTCAAATCCGGTTATAAAGAGATTTTTTCCCGGAAAATGCTGGTAGTTTTCCAATTCGGCATTTCAGTAACGCTCATCATTTCAACGATCATTATTGTCCGGCAAATTCAGTTTGCCAAAGACCGGCCCCTCGGCTACGAATCGTCGGGATTGATCCAGATGCGAAAACGTTCTCCCAACCTGGCCGGGCATTTTTTTGCCATGCGGCAGGACCTGCATGATTCGGGCGCCGTAGTGGAAATGGCCGAATCCAGCGGACCGCTACACGCGGCATGGACCACCAGTTCCGAACTCCACTGGAAAGGTAAAAACGAAGGCACTCATGAGGACATTATCACACGGACCGTGACGCCGGAATTCGGCGAAACCATCGGCTGGGAAGTGCTGCAAGGGCGGGATTTTTCCAGGAAATTTTCAACCGACACCTCCTCCATCATCCTCAACGAATCCGCGGTCAAAATGATGGGATTTAAAACGCCCGTCAACGAAATAGTCGGGTTTCAGGGTAAAAATTTCCTGGTCGTCGGCATTGTCAAGGATGTTTTGATAGAATCGCCATTTGAACCCGTGAAAGCCACCGTTTTTATGATGCAGAAAGCCAACATGCCTTTTATGACGATTCGCCTGAACCCTGAAATGAGCGCGAGCCAGGCGTTGGGGAAAGTGGAATCCGTGCTAAAAAAATACGACCCGACGGGCAATTTCAATTTCAAGTTTATCGACGCCCAGTTCGAGCGGAAATTCCAGCGTGAAGAGCGTATAGCCAACATGGCGACCGCATTTTCCATCCTGGCCATATTCATCAGTTTACTGGGCATTTTCGGGCTGGCATCTTTTGTTGTCGAACAGCGAACCAAAGAAATCGGCGTGCGCAAAGTATTGGGTGCCAATATTTTAAATGTATGGAGTTTGATTTCCAAAGATTTTGTGGTGCTCGTCGTCATTGCTTTTTCGATCGGCGCTCCCCTCGCCTATTCCATCATGAGCGCCTGGCTGCTCAACTATGAATACCGCACCGAATTGTCGGCCTGGATTTTCGCCGCGGCAGGTTTCGGAACACTCGCTATTACGCTGCTCACGGTCAGTTTTCAGGCGATCCGGGCCGCAACTGTGAATCCTGTGAAGTCTTTAAAATCGGAATAATCATGATAGCAAGTTACTTCAAACTGGCGCTGCGAAACCTCCGCAAACAGGCATTTTTTTCAATGCTCAATATCCTGGGACTCTCGCTGGGCCTGGCGTGTTTTGCGCTCATTGCGCTGCACGTACTCGACGAACGCAGTTTCGACCGCTTTCATGCCAAACGGGATCGCATTTACCGGGTGATCACGTACAAGCCGCAGGGAATCCAAAACGAGACGGAAAAGAAGGAACCGTTCCAGCCGATGCCACTTGGGCCGGCCATGCAACGCGATTTTCCGGAAGTGGAAACGTATACGCGGATTCGGCAATGGGGCGGGTTCGTGCAGGCGCCCCAGGGCGTATTCGAGGAAGACATGGCATTTGCAGACGAGCCTTTTTTTAAAATGTTTTCCTTTCCCCTGTTGTTTGGAAATGCGGAAACGGCTTTAAAAGAGCCATATTCGGTTGTTCTGACCCGAAAAATGGCCCTGAAGTTGTTCGGCGAAACCAATCCGGTGGGTAGAACGCTGGAGATCAAAATTGAAAACACATTCGAGCCTTATGCGGTGACTGCGGTTGCGGAAGACGTGCCGAGTAACTCTTCCATTCAGTTCGGCGTTTTGCTGCCGTTCTCCAGGTATGCTGCCATGCCGCGCGGACAAAGCGAAACCGACCGCTGGACGCGGGTATCGTTTCCAACCTACGTTCAATTGCGGGCAGGTTCTGTCGTGGCACAGAACGACCAGCGCATGAGCGATTTTTACGCGCGCTACCACCCGACCGATGAAATCCATACCCCTCAGCAAGGCCAGGACACGCCATTTTCCTACATATTGCAGCCGCTTCGGGAGATCAGGTGGGATACTTCCATCGCAGGTGGCGGAAGCGTCAACCCCGCTTATGTGTGGATTTTACTGGGCCTCGGCGCACTCATTTTGTTGATTGCCTGCATTAATTTCACTACACTCACCATCGGCCGCTCGTTGAGCCGGTCACGGGAGATTGGTGTCCGCAAGGTGATCGGAGCAGCCCGCCGTCAACTGGTGATTCAGCACCTGACCGAATCGGTGATGATGAGCTTGCTGTCGATGAGCGTTGCAGTCGCCATCGCTTACACGGCATTGCCTTTTTTCAATCAACTGATCGACAAGGATTTATCATTCAACTGGCAGCAATTTCCGGAATTGTTCTGGTTTTTCCCGACACTCACTTTGACAGCAGGTTTGCTGGCAGGCGCATACCCGGCGCTGGTACTGTCGGGCTTCCGGCCGCTGGAGGCTTTTCAAAACAAACTCCGCATGGGCGGCGGCAACTGGTTTACACGTTCGCTGGTTACGTGGCAGTTTGTATTGTCCACCGGCCTATTGATTTGTACGGTCGTCATGCTCCGGCAGTTGCATTTTATGCAAACACAAAATCCGGGTTTCGACAAAGAAAACGTGGTGGTGGTCAATACGTACGGCGCCGACAAACCGGAACAGACCGCCCGGATCTTCCGGAATGAACTGTCACATGTGCCGGATATCGTCAGCGTCAGCACCGCCGAAATGGGGCTGGGCGGCGGCATGGGCTGGTCTAACTCCGGATTTGGATACAACGGCAAACAAATGCAGATTTTCGAGTACGTCGTCGACCCGCAGTACGTACCGACGCTGGGACTGGAACTGCTGACAGGCCGGAACCTGAGCGATCAGATGACGGCCGATACGCAGACTTCCGTTGTGATCAATGAAGCGGCCATGCGGGCCTTCGGCTGGTCGCTGAACGACGTGATCGGCCAGCCTATGACCGGCTACAACGAAGAAAATCCCTCGAAAAACCCCGTAGTTGTAGGTGTGGTGAAAGACTATCATTTCGGGTCTTTCCGCGATGACGTGGCGCCGCTGATGCTGCAAATGTTCAGCCCTTACCCGCGCTCTTACTATTTTATCCGCCTGCAAAAAGGCAATCCTGAAAAGGCCTTGTCGCGGTTACAGGATATCTGGTCGGCTGCCGAACCACGCCTGCCCTTCCGGTACAAATTTCTGGATGCCAGCCTGGATGCTTTTTACAAAACGGAACAGCGCTGGAGCCAGGTCGTGACACTGGCAGCCATGCTGTCGCTGTTCCTCGCCTGCCTGGGTTTGCTGGGACTGGCCACGCTGGCCGCAGCCAACCGAACCAAGGAAATCGGCATCCGCAAGGTACTGGGCGCCAGTATCGCGGGCATTACCGGCCTGCTGGTAAAGGATTTCCTGAAACTCGTGGTGCTGGCTATTTTTATTGCCGGTCCGCTGGCTTACTTTTTTATGAACCGCTGGCTCTCCGATTTCGCGTATCACATTGATATTCAATGGTGGATGTTTGCGGTGGCCGGTTTTGCCGCCATAGCAATTGCGGTGATGACTGTGGGGTTTCAAAGTATCCGGGCAGCGCTCACGAATCCCGTCGAGTCGCTACGGAGCGAATAAAACGTACCGCCGAACCCGGTTCGGCGGCTGCATGTATCACCGAACCCCGGTTCGGTGCCCGCATGTATCACCGAACCCCAGTTCGGTGCCTGTAAAGACTAAAAATACCGAACTGGGGTTCGGTTGTACTACGACACCATGCTATTCAACCATTTCAAAATCGCCCTCCGCAGCCTATCCAAAAACCGCTTTTTTACCTTGCTGAATATCGCAGGCTTGTCTATCGGACTATCGGCCGGCCTGCTGATCCTGCTATGGGTAAAAGACGAAATGTCGTTCGACCGTTTCCATCCGAATGTGGACCGGATTTACCGCGAACATGCCCATTTCAAAGCAGGCGATGAAACGCAGGTATGGGAACGCTGCCCGGCCCCGCATGCCGCATATGCCCTGCGGGAAATTCCGGAAGTGGAAAAAGCCGTGCGCATCACTGACGCAGGTGCGCCGTTGTTCCGGCAAGGCACAACCGCAGAAGTGGAAAAACTTGGCGTATTTGCCGATACATCGTTTTTTGAAGTGTTTAAAACCGATTTCCTGGCCGGCAATCCGGCGGCGGCGTTCAGCGGCAATGCCAGCGTGGTACTCACGGAATCGCTGGCCCGAAAATATTTCGGCGCTGCAACTGCTATGGAAAACGTTACAGGCAAAACCGTTCAGATCGATAAAGACTACGTTACCGTCAGCGCGGTGATCCGGGATTTTCCCGAAAATACGCTGCTGCAATACAGTTATATCCGGCCCTATGAGTATCTGAAAAGTAACTTTCAGCCCAATGACTACTGGAAAAGCCTGGAGGAGGACTGGGGAGATTT
>ENA-UOWO01007212-UOWO01007212.1-activated-sludge-metagenome-genome-assembly--contig:-NODE-7212-length-11078-cov-15.460855_pt1 | contig 11078 bp, 7 predicted proteins | sample MGYA00238148_ERZ761564 | MGnify/ENA primary metagenome ERZ761564 (study PRJEB28885, sample SAMN05720194) | activated sludge metagenome | isolation source: Anaerobic digester | place: USA...
TCCTGTGCAACAGCCGCACGCCGGTAGGGGCTGAAGGCGGCACCCGGTCCACACCGGTGTCGGTCAGGGGCCTGAGCAGGAGCAGATACATGCTGTATGACGATGCCATGCCGTTGCCGCCGAGGGTGACAAGGCCGGGGGGAACTTCCTTCTCGTAAAGGACGAACCCGGCGTCATCGGTGAGGATGGTTCCGTCCACCGGTTTCCAGCCGCTCATCCAGGCGGGCGGCGCAGGCGCGGAGGCATCGATGGCGACGACCAGGTGGAGGGCTCTCTCTGTATGGAACTGGAGGAAATTTTCCTCCGTGTTCCCCTTGTCATCGTTGGCAGTCATGATCCAGTAATAGTCGGAGAAGCGGGCGGGGATCTCTGTATAGAGGTAACTGCGATCGTTGTAGACCTGGTCGCCAACGGCCCTGCGGACGGCGCGATAGCCGGGCCGGGTGATGGCGGTCACCGGCGATTCGCCCGGCGGCTCACCATAGATGCGCAGATCGGAAAAGAGGGGCCCGGGCTGGGCGGTATAGCCGTAGATCAGATTGTCCTTGCCGAGAAAGATGTAGCGGAAGGGCTCCACCTGGCCGGCATAGGGCAGTTCCATCTTTTCGACGCCGTCGACCAGAAACCAGAGCCGGGCTCCGTTCCAGATAAAGGTGAACTCGTAGGTTCTGGCCGGATCCCAGCGGGCGTCGTTCATCACCCGCTCCTCGTCCTTCGAATCCACGCCGCGCGGGGCGGCCCAGAGTTTGAAGCCGGCCTCGCCCGGCACGCCGGATTCGTAGCCCGTGCCGCTGATGAGGTGAAACCAGGCGCCGTCGGTCTCATAGATCTCCTTGTTGCCGCAGGGCTGCGAATAGAGATCGATGATCGGCTGCTTCTGGTTGATGTTCTGGTTAAAGGGATCGAAATTGCTCACCTTGACCGAAAAGGTGGCGGCGAAGGGCAGTCCTGCGGGCAGGGTGATGAAAAGCTGACTGGTGGCGCTGAGGGAGTGCCATCCCGCGGCCGTGAACTCGCCGTCCGTGTTCTGAAGCAGGAGCCCCTGCTCGCTCTGAGAAGAGGTCAGGGGATGAGAGTAGAGCAGATGCTGATGAAGGGGCTGGGCGGCCGCCCTCCCGGTCAGCAGCCCGAACAGAAAAAGGGCCGCCTGAAGCAGCGCCGTGAATGAAGCACGAAAATGGCCCCTGCGGGCTACAAAATTGTAATTGAATCGACGCATCGGTGCGACATCTCCCTCGTTTGCGCATAAAATGGTGCTTGCCGGGCCTGAAAGTTTTCTCGTACTGTTTTCTCAGCAATAATTGTTCCACTCGCGCCGGCCGGAGCTGCACAGGGACAACCCGACTCTCCCGGGCCCCATCGCGACCGGCGGCGTTCGCACCTCCTGAAAGGAAGTAGAGATGCTCAAACAACTCAATCCCTCCGAACTGGTGATCTCGCCCTTCGATCTCCTCGACAAGAGCTGGGCGCTGCTGGTCGCCGGCGTGGAACACCCCAACCCCATGACGGTCTCCTGGGGCGGCTTTGGCACCCTCTGGAACAAGCCCATGGTCACCATCTATGTGCGCCCGACCCGCTACACCTGGCGGCTGCTCGAAGAGCACCCCGAGTTCACCCTGAACGTCATGCCGGCGAGGTTCCACGGCGCCCTCAATTACTGCGGTTCTCACAGCGGCCGCGATGTCAATAAATGGCAGAAGGCCGGCCTGGCGCCTGTGGAGAGTACGACCATCGCCGTGCCGCGGGTCGCCGAGGCCGCCCTCTCCTTCGAGTGCCGCACCATGGCCTTTCAGGACTTCGATCCCGGCCGTTTCCTCCAGCCCGGGGTCGAAGGCAACTATCCCAAAAAAGACTATCACCGCATCTACTGGGGCGAACCCCTCGCCATCTGGATCGATGATTCCTTCAACACCGGACAGGAGTGAGGTCACAGAAAACCGAATATGAAAACTCTTCGCATCGCACTGCTCATCGCCTTCGCCGCTGCTCCGGCGCCGGCACAGTCCGCTCCCGCGCCGCTTTCACCGGCTGCCACGGCGACGGCCGCGGCAGCTTCCCTCGCGGGCACCCGGCTCATCCCCGCGGACCATCCCCATATCCAGTACTTCGGCCGCTGGGATTTCACCGATCCCCTCGCCCCCGCGCACGGCTGGCCGGGTGTCTATCTCCGCGCCGATTTCGAGGGCACCAGCCTCGGGCTGCGCATGACCGACGACGCCTATTACTGGAACCTCTTCATCGATGGCGAACTTGTAACCATCTTCCACGGCATGAAGTCCGGCACGGCCAGCTACAGCGTGGTGGAGGGGCTGCCTGACGGCCAGCACTCCCTGCTGCTCACCAAGCGCAATGAGTACTGGTGGAGCCGTTTCACCTTCAACGGTCTCCTCCTCGATGAGGGCAAAGAGCTGCTGCCCCCGCCCGCAAAACCGGCACGCCGGATCGAGTTCATCGGCGACTCGTTCACCAGCGCTTCCGGTAACGAATACGCCTATACCGATACCCCGCCGGATCCCGCCCCGTATACCAATATCCATGAGGGATTCGGCCCCATCACCGCGCGCCATTTCAACGCTCAATACCATATGTGCAGCATCTCGGGCTACGGCATGGCGGTGGATTACAAGGGGGATGCCACCGGCACCATCCCCGCCCTCTTTGACCGGACGGTGGTCTATTCCAGCGGCTATCCCTGGAATTTCTCCAGCTGGCAGCCCGACCTGGTGGTGATCTGCCTCGGCCTCAACGACTATTCCGGCCTCGGGGGCTACAGCGGCGGGGTCAGCGCGGAAAACCAGGTTCTCTTCAAGAACCGCTATCACGAATTCGTCGCCCGGTTGTCCGGCCTCTATCCCGCGGCCACGATCCTCGCCTTCGCCCCCCATGTCGAACTCTTGCAGGAGCTGACCGCCGCCGTGGTCCGGGAGGCGCAGGCCGCCGGCAATGGCCGGATCCATTACGCCGATTTCCCCTACTTTAACACCGGCTACGTCAACGGCGGCCATCCCAACGTCGCCACCCACTACCAAATCGCCGGCCGGCTCATCGCCGCCATCGACAGCCTGCGGATCTGGCAGGATGAAGCGGATGCCACGCCGCCCCGCTTCACGGCGCTCCCGGCCGGGGAGCCCTTCACCCTCTACAGCCCGCTTTTCAAGCTGACTGTGGAAACCGACAGCTATGCCACGGTGCGCTGGAGCACGCAGGCGCAGTCCTGGGCGGAAATGGAGCACACCTTCGCCACCACCGGCCGCCGGCTGCACCGGACGGACATACCGGTGGAGCACGGCCGCAGCTACACCCTTTATCTCAGCGCGATTGACCAGGCCGGCAACGCCATGAGCAGCCCGGCCGTACTCCATTTTACAGTCGATACCACCAGAGCGGTGCGCAACTGGAGGGAGCCGGAGTACGATGACAGCGGCTGGCCGGTGGGGCCGGCGCCGCTTGGCAGCGCCTCCGTCTCTGCCAACCGGACGCTCATCGCCCCGGTCGATGCCGCCTATTTCCGCCGCAAATTCACCATCGCTGACCTCGCCGCCATCGCCGGCATGGGCACCCTGATCAAGGGCGGCGACGGCGCCATCGTTTATCTCAACGGCGAGGAGATTCAGCGCCCCAACATGCCGGCCGGCGCGGAGCCCGCCTACAACCTCCCGGCGGCCCGGCCGATGACCATGAACGAGATGGTGGTGATCAACGCGAGCAACGGCCTGCTCGGCAAGCTGCGGGACGGGGAGAATATTCTCGCCGTCGAGGTGCACCGCAGCAGTGCCGCGTCCTGGATCTCCTTCGATTCCCAGCTCGTTGACAACCTCAACCGTTTTTACTACAAGCTGGGGGCCGAGTGGCGCTACTGGGACAAGGGCGCAGCCCCGGAGGAGAAGGTGCAGGAGAAGACGAGCGGCGTGCGCACGGACCCGCAGCCGCCCGGCTCCTTCCTGCTCGAGCAGAACTATCCCAATCCCTTCAATCCCTCCACCCTGGTCCGCTATCATCTCGCCGCCCCCGCGCAGGTGCGGCTGGAGGTCTATGATCTGGCCGGCCGCCGCGTGGCAGTGCTGGCCGAGGGATTGGAGCAGGCCGGGGTTCATCAGGCAACCTTTGCGCCGGCGGACTCCGGCCTGGCCGGCGGCTGCTATTTCTGCCGCCTGGTGCTCTCCGGCCCTGAGGGCCTGCGCAGCACCCGGACCCGCAAGATGCTCTACCTGAGGTGAGAAAAATTGTGAACAAGCTGATCTCCATACTGCTGCTGGGCGGGATGCTCTCCGCGGGGGCGCAGCCCAATCCCGTCCTGCTGGTCTCCCCGCAGCAGCCGGTCCCCGGCAAAAGTTTTCGCGTTCTGGCCGCCTGGGACGCCGATCCGGGCATGACGCAGATCGTCGTCACCGGCCCCGAAGGCGCTTTGCGCGCACGGACGAGCCGGGAGGGAAGCGGCCTTCCCGGGTGGCGCTGCGATTCCTTTCAGGCCGGGCCGGCGGGCCGGTACCACATCGCCCTCAAGGCGGGGCGCACTGTTCTGGCCTCCTGTGAGGTCGAGATCACGCCCATGCCCGTTGCGGCGCGCCAGCCGGCTGCCGGGGTCTGGGAGAACCGCCGCGCCTGGGGGCGCGAGAGCGAACTCCTCTATGCGGCCTGGATCGAAGCCCTCTTCGCCGGGGCGCCTGAGGGGAGCTCCTGGCCCTCCCTGCACGAGGTGACGCGCCGGGCGGAGGAGAATCCCCTCTTCAATCATCTCGGCCTCGGCGAGGACGATCCCGGCGGCAAGGTGAGCGTGATCATGGAGCCCGACTGCGCCGACAATCCTTTCTATCTGCGCGCCTACTTCAGCTGGAAGCTCGGCCTGCCCTTCGGCTTTCATGAGGCCGGCCGCGGCACCCTCAAGCAGCCGCCCCATACCGGGCGCTGGACCACCAATACTTCGCATCCGGGCCAACCCCATCCCGTGCGCGCTTTTAACGCCTTTCTCCGCACGGTGATGAACACCATCCACTCCGGCGCCGCGCGCACCCGGCTGGCGGATGACACCTCGGATTACTACCCCCTGCCCCTCACCCGGGCAGCCCTGCGCCCCGGAGCGGTTTTTGCCGATCCCTACGGCCATACCTTCACCCTGGTGCGCTGGATACCCCAGTCCGGCCGCAAGTCGGGACTCCTCCTCGCCGTCGACGCCCAGCCCGACGGCACGGTGCAGATCAAGCGCTTCTGGAAGGGCAATTTCCTCTTCACCACCGAAGGGGTGATCGGCGAGCCGGGCTTCAAGGCCTTCCGGCCCATTCGTTTCGAGAGTGCAAAGCCGCGGCTGCTCACCAACCGCGAAATCGCCGCTGCGCCGGGCTATGGCGCCCTCTCGCTCGAGCAGAAGGGGATGAGCGGTGAACTCTTTTATGATACCATGGAGCGCCTCATCAATCCGGAGGGGCTCGACCCGGAGGCGGCGCTGCTGGAGCTCATCAAGGCGCTGCAGGAGCAGCTCATCGTGCGCGTCGAGTCCGTCGCCAACGGCGAGACCTGGATGCAGGCCCATCCCGGGGCGGTTATCCCCATGCCGGGCAGCGCCGCCGGGGTCTTTCTGGCGGGAGGACTCTGGGAGGATTACTCCACGCCCAACCGCGACCTGCGGCTGCTCATCGCCATCGATGCCGTGCTCGATTTTCCGGCGCGCATTGTGCGCGCGCCCGGCAACTATAAAATATCCAGGTGGAAGAGCCCCGAAAAGGTCAGAGTGGAGCTGGAGGAGGTGACGCGGGAAAAGACCGGCGAGCTGACCATCACCTACACGCGCGGAGATGGCACCAGGCAGCAGCTCACCCTCGCCGAGATCCTGCGCCGCGCGGAGGCCCTGGAGATGGGCTACAATCCCAACGACGGGGTCGAGATCCGCTGGGGCGCCCCGGCGGGGAGCGAGGAGATCAAAAGCTGCCGCCGGCGGGCGCCGGCAGCGCAGCTCGAACAGATGCGCAGACTGCGCCCCTGGTTCCAGAAGCGGCTGCATCCCCCGACCTGAGCGGGGCTTGGTCGGCGTAAACAGCGCGCACCTAATTCCCGGTTTTTCAAACATTCACTTCACAGCGTATAAACAGGAACCTGAAACGACAATCCTATGGCCAACGAACCCAACCTGATTATCTATTCCATGATCGGCGTCAGCAAGGTCTATCAGCAGAAAGCCGTTCTGAAGGATATCTATCTTTCCTATTTTTACGGCGCCAAGATCGGCGTCCTCGGCCTCAACGGCTCGGGGAAAAGCACCCTGCTGCGGATTCTCGCCGGCATCGAAAAGGACTTTACCGGGGAGACGGTGCTCTCTCCGGGTTATACCGTCGGCCTGCTGGAGCAGGAGCCGGTGCTTGATGACGCCAAAAGCGTCAGGGAGATCGTCCAGCAGGGTGTGCAGGAGGTGGTCGACCTCCTGGCTGAATACGAAACCATCAACAACCGGTTCGCCGAGCCGATGAGCGACGATGAGATGAACAAGCTGATCGAACGCCAGGGGCAGGTCCAGGAAAAGCTCGACCATCTGAATGCCTGGGATCTGGACTCGCGTCTGGAGATGGCCATGGACGCGCTCAACTGTCCTGCCGGCGATACGCCGGTCCGGGTGCTCTCGGGGGGCGAACGCCGGCGGGTGGCGTTGTGCCGGCTGCTTCTGCAGCAGCCCGACATCCTGCTGCTCGACGAGCCGACCAACCATCTTGATGCGGAGACCGTGCTCTGGCTCGAGGCCGAGTTGAACCGCTATCCGGGCACTGTCATCGCCGTCACCCATGACCGCTATTTCCTGGATAACGTCGCCGGCTGGATCCTGGAGCTGGACCGGGGGGAGGGCATCCCCTGGAAAGGCAACTATTCCTCCTGGCTGGAGCAGAAGCAGGTCAGGCTGCTGCAGGAGGAGAAAAAGGAGACCGAGCGGCAAAAAACGCTGCGCCGGGAGCTGGAATGGATCCGCATGACGCCCCGGGCGCGTCAGGCCAAATCGAAAGCGCGCATCAGCGCCTATGAACGGCTGCTGGAGGAGGAGAGCGAGGCGCGGCAAAAGGATCTGGAGCTTTATATCCCGCCCGGCCCGCGTCTGGGCAAGATCGTCATCCAGGCGGAGGGGATCAGCAAATCGTTCGGCGACCGCATTTTGTTCGAAGAGTTCTCCTTCAATCTGCCGCCCGGCGGCATCGTCGGCGTGATCGGCCCGAACGGAGCAGGCAAGACCACCCTTTTCAGGATGATCGTCCAGGAGGAGCAGCCGGACAGCGGCGTCATCCGCATCGGCGAGACTGTGCGGCTCGCTTATGTCAACCAGAGCCGGGCTGCGCTCGATCCTGAAAAAACGGTTTGGGAGATGATCAGCGGCGGGGAGGAGCGGCTCCGGCTCGGGGAACGGGAGATGAATTCGCGCGCCTATGTGGGTCAGTTCAATCTGCTCGGCAGCGATCAGCAGAAAAAGGTCGGCCAGCTCTCCGGCGGCGAAAGAAACCGCGTGCAGCTGGCTCTCGCCCTCAAGCAGTGCGCCAACGTGATTCTGCTCGATGAGCCCACCAACGATCTCGATATCAATACCATGCGCGCGCTGGAGGAAGGGCTGCTGAGCTTTGCCGGCTGCGCCGTGGTGATCAGCCACGACCGCTGGTTCCTGGACCGGATCTGCAGCCACATCATCTCCTTTGAGGGCGACAGCGGTGTGGTTTGGTTCGAAGGTAATTTCAGCGATTATCAGGAAAACCGCCGCCAGCGCCTGGGCAAGGCGGCGGATGTGCCCCATCGGGTCAAATACAAACGCTTGACCCGCTGATCCGGCAAGATTTATTTTATCCACGACGATTTTCAGGAGAACCCATGAAAAGCTATCGCAAGGAACTCTGGTTCAATGTACCCTCGCGCCGTGCTTTCATCCATATCACCCCCCAGGTAGAACAGTGCCTCGCCGAGAGCGGCATCCGGGAGGGTCTCCTCCTCGTCAGTGCCATGCACATCACCGCATCCGTCTTTATCAATGACAATGAGAGCGGATTGCATCAGGACTATGAAGAGTGGCTGGAAAAATTGGCGCCGCACGAACCCGTCAGCCAGTACCGGCATAATGATACCGGCGAAGATAATGCCGATGCCCATCTGAAGCGTCAGGTGATGGGGCGGGAAGTTGTCGTCGCCGTCACCGCCGGGAGACTGGACTTTGGCCCATGGGAACGGATTTTTTACGGGGAATTCGACGGACGGCGCCGCAAACGGGTGCTGGTGAAAATAATCGGCGAGTGAGTGGTTGAAGGATTTTATCCAGCTTACATGATCGTGCACAAGGACACTATGGCAGCCAGCCCCGTCTCCCGGCCAGGGAGGACGGGGCTTTTTTTTATGGTCGCCGGAATAACGACTGCATCCGTCCCAACCCCATCACGGCCAGGCAGCCGACCACGTTGTACCAGAGAAAGGAGATGTCGCTCAGGAGGAAGCAGGCGAGGACCAGAGCTTCAGCGGCGAGGGCGGCGCGAAAGACCTCACGGCCGTTGACGCGGGGCATGTAGAAAGCGGTGAGGAAGATGCCGAGGATGGTGCCGTAAAAGAGCGAGCCGAGAATGTTGACCGCTTCGATCAGGGAGCCGAGGCGGCTGGCATAATCGGCAAAGAGCACCGCAAAGAATCCCCAGAATATCGTCGCTGCGCGCGAAAAACGGACGGTGCGCCGCTCCTCCGCTGCAGAGGCCTGAGCGCCGGCCGGAGCGGCTGCCGAATCGTTGCTGCCGCTTCTTCCGCTGCCTGCCACTGCGGCTGTTGTTTGCGTCTGCCGGCGTCTGACCCGGCGGTAGAAATCGACCGTCGTGGTCGAGGCCAGGGCATTGAGCTCCGCAGCGGTAGAGCCCATCGCCGCCGCGACAATGGCGGCGATAACCAGCCCGAGCAGTCCGACCGGCAGATAATTGACCAGAAAGGTGAGAAAGACGTAATTGGTATCCTTGCGGTCCATGCCGGGGTGATGGTCAGCGAGCAGGTTGATAGCCGATTCGCGCACCGCCTGCATCTTGCTGCTGGTGCGCTTCAGCCCCGCCTCGGCAATTCCCGCCGCGGCGGTATCCTTGCGATGCATCGCTTCCAGCAGCCCGCCGATCGCCGCCTGCTTCTCTACCTGCAGCGCTGCGTGCTGCTGCTCGAGGCCCGCATAAGCGGCAGCCTGGGGGGTCTGGCGGATGGCGGCCACCTGCCCGGTGTTGAAAAAAAGCGGCGGGGCCGTGAACTGGTAAAAGACGAAAACCAGCACGCCGAGAAAGAGGATGAAGATCTGCATCGGGATCTTGAGCAGGCCGTTGAAGAGCAGCCCCATGCGGCTGTGGGTGACGGATCTGCCCGTGAGATAGCGCTGCACCTGTGACTGGTCGGTGCCGAAATAGGAGAGTTGGAGGAAGAATCCTCCGATCAGCCCCGACCAGAGGGTGTAGCGGCTCTGCAGGTTGAAGGAGAAATCGATGCTCTCGAGTTTGCCGAGTTTGCCGGCCAGGCGTGCCGCGTCGAGCAGGCCGACCGGACCGGGCAGGAGGTGGAGGAGCATGTAGCAGGCCAGCATCATGCCGGTGAAGATGATCAGCACCTGTACGGTCTGGGTGTGGCTGACGGCGCGGGTGCCGCCGCTGGCCGTATAGAGCACGACCACACCGCCGAAGATCAGGTTCATCCAGAAAATGTCCCAGCCGAGAATGGTCGCGAAGATCAGGGCCGGTGCGTAGATGGTCAGCCCGGCGGCCAGCCCCCTCTGAATGAGAAACAGCGCCGCAGCCAGGGTGCGGACGCGGCCGTCGAAGCGCTGCTCGAGATACTCGTAGGCGGTGTAGACCTTGAGACGGTGGAAGAGGGGCACCACGGTGACCGAGAGCACCACCATGGCCAGGGGCAGGCCGAAATAAAACTGGATGAAGCGCATGCCGTCGGCGTAGGCCTGGCCCGGAGTCGAGAGAAAGGTGATCGCGCTGGCCTGGGTCGCCATGACCGAAAAGAGCACTGTATGCCAGCGCAGACTGCGGCCGGCGAGGAGATAGCCCTCCGCTGTCCGTGTGCGCCTTCCCCGCCACAGGCCGTAGAGGGCGATGAAGACCAGGAAGGCGATGAGGACGATCCAGTCGAGGGCGCGCATCAGCGGAAGACCTGCGTGATCCAGGAGAGGAGGAGAATGATCGCCGCCAGCACGGCGATCAACAGCATATACCAGCTCCGCCACTTCTTGAACACGAGCGGTTTCTCATCGCCGGCGTTCACCAGCTGAGCGTGCTCCCGCAGCGGATCGCCGGCGTTCATTGGACAGCCCCGGACTGGATCATGTTGTTGAAGAGGCGCCATGCGCCCGGCACGCCGGCCGGCAGCTGCCGGAACCAGGCATAGCTGGTATGGATGTAGACGCCCCTGCCGTAGCGGGCATACAGGGTGCCGCCGTTTTTGGCGGTCTCGCCCGGATCGTGAGATGCGAGAAGGGTCTGGTAGCGGCTGTCCCACTGGTCGGGGAAATTGAGGCCGCGTTCCTGCACCCAGCCCTGAAAATCGGCCGCCGTGATACGGTTGGGACGCATGAGCAGGGGGTGGTCCGGTGTGAGCAGGGTGACCGGGGCCTCCTCATCGCTGACGCGGTCGCGCGAAAGCCGCAGCGGCCATGGGCCAAGCTGGCCGGTGACCAGGCGGAAGGGGGTGTTGTACTGGACGATCAGGGTGCCGCCCGCCCGGACAAATTCGAGCAGCCGCGACTGGGCGGCCGCAAGCTCGGGACGTGTGTTATAGGCGCGCACACCGGCGATGATCACATCGAGTTCGCTGAAATCGGCTTTGGCCAGATCGTCGCTGCTGAGCAGACGCAGAGGATAGCCGGCGGCCGCGAGGCAGGAGGAAATCTCATCCCCGGCGCCCATGATATAACCGATGCGGCGTCTGGCGGCATGCAGGGGCAGTTGCAGCAGCTTGACCTCTGCCGGGGCGAAGAGGGTCTGGCTCGGGATGTGCGGATAACTGATGGTGATCAGATCGAGGTTCCATCTCCTGCTTGCGGCGGTGGCCAGAGCGGTGACCCGGCCGTCCTGAGCGCCGGATGTGGGGCTGATCCGGAATTCCAG
>ENA-UOWO01007219-UOWO01007219.1-activated-sludge-metagenome-genome-assembly--contig:-NODE-7219-length-11071-cov-4.978667_pt1 | contig 11071 bp, 7 predicted proteins | sample MGYA00238148_ERZ761564 | MGnify/ENA primary metagenome ERZ761564 (study PRJEB28885, sample SAMN05720194) | activated sludge metagenome | isolation source: Anaerobic digester | place: USA...
ATCAGTACAATAGGAGAGGGATGGAATGGAACTTTTAATGGCTATGAACTTCCAGGAAGTGATTACTGGTTTACCATTGAGTATCTTGAGAATAATGTTACTAAATTATTCAAAGCACATTTCTCTTTGAAGAGGTAGAGAAAAGAAGAAAAGTAAAAAAACCTGTAAGATTCCTTACAGGTTTTTTCTTTTACTCATGACAGAGAATTATTTTATCATTTCGAAACTTCTTTTTACAAAAGCTGTCAATGCTTCTCCTTTTAGTAAATTTTGTGATAATTTGGCTAAATCAAGTGCTTGTTTTACTAGACTTTCCTGAGCAGATTTGTCTTCAGTAGCTAAGATAGTTGTGGCTAAATCAGAATTAGTATTTACTACTAAATTATACATTTCTGGCATATTGCCCATACCAAACATTCCACCGCCGCCAGATTGACTCATTTCTTTCATTCGTCGTAAAAACTCAGGTTGTGTGATGATGAAAGGGGAGGCATTGCTATCTAGAGCTTCAAGTTGAACAGAATATGTTTGTTTTGGAACGATGGTTTCTAAGACCGTTTTTAAGCTCTCTTTTTCCTCGTCAGATAATTTAGAAATAGCATTTTCTTCTTTTTTGATTAAATTATCGATGTGGTCAGAATCTACTCGAACGAAGGTTAAATCCTTATTATCACTTTCTAATTTTTGAATTAAATGAGAAATAATAGGGGAATCTAATAAAAGAACTTCATATCCTTTTTCCTTGGCAATTTCTATGTAAGAATGTTGAGCTTCTTTATTTCCAGCATATAGGACAACTAATTTCCCGTCTTTGTCAGTTTGTTTTTCTTTTAGATTTTCTTTTAATTCTTCTAAAGTGTAATACTTGTCATCAACCGTTGGATATAAAACGAAAGCACCCGCTTTTTCATAAAATTTATCTTCAGAGAGCATTCCGTACTCTAAAACGATTTTTATATCATTCCATTTTTTCTCAAAATCTTCACGATTTTCTGTAAATAGTGATTTTAATTTATCGGCTACTTTGCGAGTAATGTAGTTTGATATTTTCTTTACAGCACCATCTGATTGTAAACTTGAACGAGAAACATTCAATGGAATATCAGGAGAGTCAATAGCTCCTTTTAACATGATTAAAAATTCAGGAACAATACCTTCTACATTATCGGTTACAAAAACCTGATTTTGGTAGAGTTGAATTTTATCTTTTTGAATTTGAATGTCAGATCCTAATTTTGGAAAATATAAGATTCCTGTTAGGTTAAACGGATAATCAACATTAAGATGAATGTTAAACAAAGGCTCTTCAAATTGCATTGGATACAATTCATGATAGAAGTTTTTGTAGTCTTCATCGGTTAATTCAGTTGGTTGTTTAGTCCAAGCAGGGTTTATGTTGTTGATTATGTTGTCTACCTCTATTTCTTCTGCTTTGGCATCTTCAGGAGCATCTTCGGCTTTAGGAAGAGTTTGTTTTTTAGTTCCAAATTTAATTGGAATAGGCATAAATTTGTTGTACCTATTGAGTAACTCTCTTATTTTAAATTCTTCCAAAAATTCTAAAGAATCTTCAGCAATATGTAAAATAATTTCAGTTCCTCTATCGGTTTTATCAGCTGCTTCTAATGAAAATTCTGGACTTCCATCACATGTCCAATGTGCCGCTGGTTCCTCTTTGTATGATTTGGTAATAATTTCTACTTTGGATGCTACCATAAATGCAGAATAGAATCCAAGGCCAAAATGACCAATAATACCTGAATCTTTAGCAGAATCTTTATATTTCTCTAAGAATTCTTCGGCACCAGAAAAAGCAAGTTGGTTAATGTATTTTTCCACCTCGTCAGACGTCATTCCAATTCCTTGGTCTATGATATGAAGCTTCTTTCCTTCTTTATCAATTTTTACTTCAATTATGGGATTACCATATTCAACTTTAGCTTCGCCAATGCTTGTAAGGTGTTTTAATTTTAGTGTAGCATCAGTTCCATTCGAAATTAACTCACGCAAAAATATTTCGTGATCGCTGTATAAAAATTTCTTAATTAAGGGAAAGATGTTTTCTACCGAAACGTTAATTTTTCCAGTTGTCATAATTATATTTTTTAAGCCTACCAAATAGGTAGTTGGGTTAAACAATTTGATTTTTTACTAAGCAAAACTGAGACCAAACACACGATTTATGACAAATTGGCGTAGTAATAATTCTACAATAATTATGATGTATAATGTAAATATCATTTAAAAAAAACCATTGTATCTTTGCGCTAATTAATCGTAAATTTTAAACAAATGAAAAAGATTATTTTAATGAGCCTATTTTCGCTTTTAATTTTTTCTTGTAAGTCAAAATCGGTCACTTCGACAAAGGTAGATTCTAAATCCCAAGTAGCTATCAAAGGAAATTGGACACTAGCCTCTGTGAGTTATCCTGGTTCTGAATACATTAAAGTGAACTCCTTTGATATTGCAGATTCTAAATGTTTTGAAGGAAGTAATTGGAAATTTATTTCTAATAATGATTCGGGACAAATGGAATTAACAAAGTCAGGATGTCCCTCTTTTAGCTCGCCAATTAAGTGGTTTGTAAATAAAGAAGGTCAGTTTGTTTTAAAAGTCTTATCGGCTGGCGAAAAAGCTAAAAAGGTAAGAGATGGTTACGTTTTATATCTCTCATCACAAACACAAGACTCTTTTCAACTAATTGATAAAATTAATGTGGGGGGCAAAATTACCGATGTGGTTTACGAATTTAAAAGAATTAACAAATAAAAATAAATTATGAAAAAGATTACAATATCAGTGTTGGTTTTTGTTTTTACAATTGGTTCTATATTTACGAGTTGTGAATCAATAAAGAATACAAATAATGCGCAACGAGGAGCCGGAATAGGAGCAGTTGGTGGCGCAGTTATAGGCGGAATTCTTGGAAATAATCTTGGCAAAGGCGGAAATGGGGCTATGGGTGCTGTTCTAGGAGGGGTAGTTGGAGGAGTTGCTGGAGGAGTTATTGGTCACAAAATGGATAAACAAGCCAGAGAAATTGATAATGCGCTTCCGGGAGCAGAAGTTGAACGTGTGGGTGAAGGGATTAAATTAGTTTTAAATGAAAATGCTGTTCGTTTTGACACTAATAAATCTACTTTAACTGCTGCTGCTAAGGCAAATCTTGACAAATTAGTGAAGGTTTTCAATGAATACCCTGATACTAATATTGTTATTTATGGTTATACAGATAGTACTGGTTCCGCAGAATACAATTTAAAATTGTCTGGAGAAAGAGCAGCATCTGTTAAAAATTATTTAGCAAATAAAGGTCTTGTTGCTAGTAGATTTTCAGTTACAGGTCTAGGGATTGCTGACCCAATAGCATCAAATGATACTCCTGAAGGAAGAAGTAAAAATAGACGTGTGGAATTTGCTATCACTGCAAATGATAAAATGATTCAAGAAGCTAAAGACGGAAAATAGTCTTTCTTCTTATATTTTAAAGGCTGTTCCATCATTGGAACAGCTTTTTTTATGCTTAAATATAAAATTTAACATAAATTTTGTTTAAACTTTTTTATAAATAATTAAACATATTGTATCTTTACAGCATAATTAAATAAGTAAAGTCATGGCAACTACAAAAAAGGCAACTACAAAAAAAAGAAGTTTAGATGATGATAAAATCATTGAGTTGTACATGGGTTCAGTTTTAGAAAAACATCAAGCTCCAAAGAATGTCTATCTTTTTTGCAAAGAAAATGCTATTGATGAAGTCGATTTTTATTCTTTTTTTGGCTCATTCGACTCGTTAAAGCAAATTATTTGGACTAAGTTTTTTGAGAATGCTGTTGCAACTATCCAAAAACAAGAAGACTACAGTTCTTATTCTGATAAGAATAAATTGTTGACTTTGTATTTTACTCTTTTTGAAATATTGACACTGAATAGGAGCTATGTTTTATATTCTTTAAAAGAAAATCAGTCTGGTTTGAAAAATTTGATTGATTTAAAGCAGTTTAGAAATGAATTCAAATCGTTTATAAACGATATTATAGCTGAAAGTGCTCATGAAAGTAGTCTAAAAATAGAAAAGATAACTAAACCCGTTTTTGCTGAAGGCGCATGGATTCAGTTTCTTTTTATTTTGAAATTCTGGATTGAAGACACTTCAAAATCATTTGAAAAAACAGATGTAGTCATAGAAAAATCCGTTAATACAGTTGTAGACTTGTTGAATACTAAACCATTGGAAAGTTTATTTGATTTAGGTAAATTTTTATGGAATGAATGTAAAATGTAATACAATCTACATCTCTAGAAAATGAAAACATTAGATAAAATACCAACGGGAAAGATTGAGCGAGCGAGTCAATTGGTCAAAACAGGTTTCAAAGTGGGTGGAAATTATATGGCTTATTATGGGGAGAAAATAGTGAATCCCAATTTGTCAAGAGATAAATTAAATGAAAACAATGCCGAAGATATTTATGATGGCCTGCAAAATTTGAAAGGAAGTGCCCTGAAAGTAGCCCAAATGCTTAGCATGGATAAAAGTATCATGCCTCAAGCCTATGTGGATAAATTTTCTTTATCACAATTTTCTGTACCACCATTGTCGGCACCTTTAGTTAGAAAAACATTCAAAAAATATTTAGGAAAATATCCTGAAGAAATTTTTGACACTTTTACACCAGATTCTGTAAATGCAGCTAGTATTGGGCAAGTACATATAGCCACTAAGAATGGTAAAAAGTTAGCTGTAAAAATTCAATATCCGGGTGTGGCGGATAGTATTAGTTCTGATTTGGCTTTAGTCAAACCTTTTGCCACACGAATGTTTAATTTAAAAGGGAAAGATTCAGAAAAATATTTTATTGAAGTTGAGCATAAATTACTTGAAGAAACAAACTATGTTTTAGAACTGCAGCAAAGTATTGAAATGGCTAATGCTTGTAAGCATATATCAAATTTAAAGTTCCCAAAGTATTATTCTGAGCTTTCATCAGAAAAAATATTAACAATGGATTGGATGGAGGGAGAGCATCTCTCAGAGTTTACATCACATAACATAAATAGAGAAAAAGGGGATAAGTTAGGACAAGCATTGTGGGACTTTTATATGTTCCAAATGCATGAGTTAAGACAGGTTCATGCAGATCCGCATCCCGGTAATTTTTTGGTTGATAAGGATGCAAATTTAATGCCTATTGATTTTGGTTGTATCAAGAAAGTTCCAGAAGATTTTTACATACCTTATTTTGAATTGGCAAATCCAGTCTTTCTTAATGATCCTAAATTATTTAGAAAGAAATTGTTTCAACTTGAAATTTTACGTGAAGATGATTCAAAAACAGAGATTGAGTATTTTACAGCATTATTTCATAAGTTATTGAGCCTATTTACTAGACCCTTTCATGTAGACCATTTCGATTTTTCGGATGAAGATTTTTTTGGAGCCATTGCAACTATGGGAGAAGAGTTTACAAAAGACACACAATTAAGAAAAATGAATGGGAATAGGGGATCTAAACATTTTTTATACATAAACCGAACTTTTTTTGGATTGTATAACTTAATGCATGATTTAAAAGCTCGAGTTACAACTCAGAATTATATGATTTATAGATTAAATAGTTAGATTTGTTTGTTTAGGTTGGATAAGAGCGTTCTTTTTTTTAAAAGTTTCGCTCTTACTTTTTTTCTAATTTTTCTAAACGTTTTAGTATTTTTTCATTCATTTTTAGAAGTTCCTCGTTGGCTTTTTGCAGTTTTTCTATAAGTTCTTGTTGTTCTTGCATACCACTAATCATGACTGGAAGTAAGTTGCCGTACCTAGCTTCATATCTGTCAGGATTTTCATCATCTACTAAATCTAAATTGTCACCAATAGAAGAATGTTTTTGTAATTCCAACAAATCTTGTGCTATAAATCCTGCTGCTTTAATCCCCACTTTTAATTTATCTCTAGTATTCCAAGTGAAAGATACTGGCTTTAATTTTTTAATAAAATCAATGCCTTCAGATAATTTTTTAATATTAGCTTTATCTCTTCTGTCAGATATTGCTGTAATTGTTGAAGTGCCACATCTTAAAGTTGTTACTGAACCATTTCCTAAAGTTACTTGGTTATCAGCAATACAATTTGCTTGATAACCAATTGACGTAGTATTTGTAGTTGTACCAGTACCGTTAGTCTGATATCCAATAAAAGTATTATTACTGCCTGGTGAGGTTCTACCTGCCTCGTGACCCACAGCAGTATTACCATTTCCTGGTGATTCCATTAAGGCACTTCTACCAATTGCTACGTTTTGTTGCGAATTCCCTTGTGCCATTGCATTATAGCCAACAGCTACATTATCAATCCCAGCACCTACTTGTCCGCAAGCTTGTGTGCCAATTGCTACATTGTTACTAGCAGTAGTTCCAAGTAATGCTTGCCAGCCTATTGCAACATTGTGTGCAGCTACTCCAGTGCTATTTCCCATTGCTTCTGCACCAATAGCTATAGAATATTGAGAAGCAGGATCTAAATTACCATCAAATGCATTTGCACCAATTGCTATTGTATTTGGAGCTCTTAAACCAGCTCCTGCTTGAAAACCTACTGCGACCACACGTTGTGCTTGTACTGCATTTCCAGCTTGAAATCCTAATAAAGTATTATTAGATGCTGTATTATTCAATCCCGCTTGAAATCCAAGTGCAGTAACATTATCAAATGTTCCAACTGCACTTAATGCACCATGTCCTATGGCTGTATTTGCAGAACCTATTGTTTTTTGTTGCAAGGCATTAACACCAACCGCTGTGTTTTGTATTCCAGTTGTATTTGCTTTTAAGGCCTGATATCCTACCGCAGTATTATCACCGCCAGTGTTTGTTGTTAAGGCAGTAAAACCTACAGCTGTGTTTCCATTAGCTGTGTTGGCAGCTAAAGCACTTGTCCCTATTGCAGTGTTGTAAGCTCCAGTAATATTGGCAGCCAATGAGCCATTACCGACAGCTACGTTATCGGTTCCAGTGGTATTTACTGTTAGTGCATTATTGCCAAAGGCAGTGCTATTTGTTGCTGCTCCAGCGGATAGCGCACCTAAACCAAAAGAAGTACTTGTTGTCCCTATTCTTCCAGCTGCTAAATTATTTCTTCTGAAAGCAACATCTACATCTGTTGAGGCTGCAGTTCCAAGGAAATTAGTGCCATCAACAATATTAGTGTTTCCCGTTATAAGCCAAGAGTCAGTTGACCCATTGCCAAGTCTAACCCATGGTCCTGTAGGGGTGCTAAGGAAATAAAATCCTGGTGTAACATCATTTACTGTTGCCGTATTGTAAACTAGCTCTGATGCAGTGCCAGTAAGTACAGGAAGAACTATTGTGGTATCAGTTAGAGCTACTCTTGGAATTAATAAACCATCAGTGGAAGAAGTAATGTCAAGTGCTCCTTGAGGGTTTGTTGTTCCAATTCCTATTTGAGCATTAATTTTAAGTATTGTAAACAAAAAAAATAAAATAAATAAATTGGATTTAAATTTTTTCATAGCGTTTTTATTTAAATTTTTTTAGACATGCATCTTGATTGATATGTCAATTTTGATTGTGTTTTGATTTATATCGAATTTAAATTATCAAAATCATCTGTAGTATTCTATAAATAAGAAAATTCAATTAACTATCGATTTAAAAAAACTATATAGAAATGTTGTTTTATTTTATCTAAAAGCACTTAAGTTTTGTTTCAAAATTTATTTAATAAGAATTTCTTAGATTAGTGCTACTAATTTTTCACTAATAAATAATTATTTAACGACTTTTATTTTTTTCTAATTTCTCTATACGCTTTAACATTTCTGCATTTGCTTTTTGAAGTTCTTCAATTAATTTTTGTTGCTCCTGAACCGCTTTAACAGTAATTGAAATAAAATCGTTGTAACGTACGCCATACATTCCATTATCATTTATAGAAATGATTCCGTTGTTTATATCTCCAGCTTTTATTAAAGCAGTCTCAACCTCTTGGGCAATGAATCCATACTCAGTCTTTTTGGATTCATCATTTTTTCTAATATAAGATACTGGGCGTAATGTTTTAATAAAATTTAATCCTAATATTGAATTTTCAGTTTTTGTTTTAAATCTTCTATCGGATGAAGTTGTCCAAGCTACTTGTGTTGTTGCTAATGAAATAGTTCCATTACCAATTCGTATTTGATTAGAATTTGATGCTACATCAACTTGTGCATCATATCCAATTGCAGTGTTGTTTGTGCCTGAAGTAATAGTTGTTCCAGCTTGATATCCTAGTGCTGTATTGTTGATTGCATTACAACTAAATAATGCATTTTTTCCAATTGCCGTACAGGAGTTTACATTTGAAGCATTATTAAGCGAGCCTTGACCAACTGATACATTATCACTTCCTTGTTGAAGCCCTTGAGATGAATTATAACCAACAGCGACATTATTATTAGTGCCAGATATTAATCCTCCACCTAAAGCATTTACACCTATTGCAACATTTTGAGAACAAACATGACCGTTTGTATTGTCTAAAGTCCCATTTCCGATAGCAACATTATTTGAAGAAGCAATATTGATAGAATTAAATAAGGCATTAGTTCCTATTGCAGTGTTATTTGTAGAGACATCATTTGATAACGCTCCAACACCAAATGCAGTACTCGAAGAACCTATTTTTCCTGCAACCTGATTATTTCTCTTAAAATTAACATCATAATTGTTTATTGTTCCCATGAAATTTGTTGGACCAGATAGAGAATTTCCTAATAGACTCCAGTCTGTAGAGGTCGCTGCAGATGTCCATGATAAAACTCCAAAACCATTTGTGACTAAATATTGATTTGCAGTACCTCTAGTAGTTGGAAAAACGTAGCCTGTCGTTGTTGGATCTCCAATTTGGAATTGACTATTGGTTCTTAAAATTTTCGGAGTTGATGCAAAATCACCATAAATTAGTGAGGTAGTTGAACTAGTCGCCGAATTAGAAATATATAATTTATCGCTAGAAGTTGCAGATTCTCCTGCTCCTGAATTAGGTCCAATAAAAATATTGTTACTCCCAGTAGTCGTTGCACTACCGGCTAATTGACCAAGAAAAACATTATTCGAACCCGAAGTAGTATTCCATCCAGCATGTAATCCAAGTGCAGAATTCCCTGTCCCTGTAGTTATTAATTGCATGGATTGATAACCAATAGACGTATTATCAGATCCCGCATCGGTTCCAGAAAATCCTTGTAAGGACTGAAAACCAACTGCAGTTTGTCTACTTAGTTTGTTAAATTGAAGGCTTTGATGTCCAACTGCTGTGTTGTGTTCTCCTGATATATTTGTTGCCAAAGTTTCCTGTCCAACAGCAACATTATTTCTTCCAGTAGTGTTCAAAGTCAGTGCTTTGTAACCAACTCCCGTATTTTCAATTCCCGTAGTATTAGAATCCAAAGAATAAGAACCTATAGCGGTGTGAGTTCCTGTATTTATGATTGATCTTAAGGCATTGTAGCCAAAAGCGGTATTATCAGATCCTATTTGATTCGAATTTAAGGAATTAACACCAAATGTGGTGTTTCGTATTCCTGAAGTATTTGAATTGAGTGTGCCTAATCCAAAAGAAGTGTTGGTGACACCTATTTTACCAGCGTCAAGATTGTTCCTTCTAAAAGACACATCAACATCTGTAAGAGCAGCAGTACCTATAAAATTAGTTCCGTCTACTATGTCAGTATTTCCTGTTGTTAACCAACCTGTAGCTCCTGTTCCAAGTCGTACCCAAGGACCTGTTGCTGAGCTCAGATAATAAAATCCAGGTGTTACATCTCCAGCAGTATTCGTATTATAAACTAATTCCGAAGTTGTTCCAGTTAGTATAGGAAGTAAAGTTGTAGTATTAGTCAAAGCTACTCTAGGAATGAGCAATCCATCATTGCTTGATGTGATGTCTAATGCGCCTAGTGGATTTGTTGTTCCTATTCCTATCTGTGCATTTATTTGAAAAATTGTTAGTAGGAACAATAAAATGGATAGGAAGTATTTTCTTATTTTCATTATCTTTTGTTTAAGCTATTTTAAACTCAAAATTCAATGGAGGATTTAATAGTAAGTTTTTTTAATTTAGTAACATCTATTCACACTTAGTCACTATCAAACTTAAGAATGTTTTATCAAAGCAAATAATATGTTTAGTATACAAAAACTATACATTTGTTAATTACATCGTTGTAGTTTGTCAAAAAAGCCCTAAAATAAAGGGATTTACATTTTTTTCAGGTGTTATTTTTTTAATTATTTAGAGATTTTTTAAAAATTATTTCATTGATGTTGTGTTGATGTAAAGGAGATTTAACTGCTAGAAGTTGATTTATTAAACTTGTTTAGTGTTTGCTATTTGATAATTTTGTCTATTAAGTATATTTCTCACCAAGAGTAAGTTTTTTTGTTTAATTTAAGTATTGAACTTTTTCATTGATTTTATAAGATATAAAAAAAGCCTCTCCGGTAGGAGAGGCCTTAATTTTACAGGAATAAGCAATAATAATTATCTTTTAATCATTCGGATTGATCTTACATTATCACCTTGTTTAAGGATAACATTGTAAATACCAGATGGATAATTAGTTCCTATTTCAATATCGCTTAATTCAGACACTGTAGCGTTTTTAGCTTCCAATTGTCTTCCAATCATATCATATACTTTCATTTCAATAACATCATCACTTGAGCTCTCGATGTTTAAACGGAAGTTTGTTGCGAATGGATTAAGGAAAGCTTTAGCTTCAAATACATTCTCTAAGTTATTGCCACCTTTTCTTAATATTGGACCAGGAGTAGTCACAACGCATGTAGAGCCCCAATTTAACCAACTTCCAACAAAAGCTCTAACTCTTACTGAGTATGCTGTATTGTAAGTAGCTCCTCCTGGAGGTAAGCTTGAAAGTTTGAAGTGGTATTGATTTGATGGAACAACTACTGTTGTAGGTCCATAAGTTACTTCAAATTCATATTGAGTAGCTAAGTATACTGGACTTGCTTCAATTGAAGTGTTGATTGATGATAATGTAGC
>ENA-UOWO01007221-UOWO01007221.1-activated-sludge-metagenome-genome-assembly--contig:-NODE-7221-length-11065-cov-7.053769_pt1 | contig 11065 bp, 18 predicted proteins | sample MGYA00238148_ERZ761564 | MGnify/ENA primary metagenome ERZ761564 (study PRJEB28885, sample SAMN05720194) | activated sludge metagenome | isolation source: Anaerobic digester | place: USA...
ACCGAGATGTAGGCGCGGACTTGGCCGCGCTCTTCGTGGCACGAAGCGACGCCAAGTCGTCGCCTACAACTCGAAATATCGACTACAACCTCTCTCAAAATGATTCATCATGCCCATCGCCTTGCCGCCCCCGTTGCCGCCTGCGTCCTTGCTGTATTTGCCTGTGTTGGTCGCGGAAGCCAAGCGCTTGCGCTCGCCCATCCCTACGCATATTTTGGCGGGCCAAATCGACCACGAGACTGGGTGCGGATGGCGCAAAACGGCATGCTGGAATCCGCGCACGGAGTTCAAAACCACGCGCGAGCAGGGCGTCGGCCTCGGGCAAATTACACGGGTGTTCGGCCGCTTCGACGCGTTGGCCGAAATGCGGACAGCGCACCGGGCTGAGTTGGCCGGGTGGAGTTGGGAAAACGTCAACGACTCGCGCTATCAAATCCGCGCGATCGTGCTGAAAAGTTCCGACAACTACAAGGCGCTACGGCCGTACTTCACTGAGGTGGTGCCGGCCGCTGTCACCGCGTACAACCGTGGTATCGGCGGCGTGCGCGCGGATCGCCGCGTGTGCCAGGTGACGCGCGGGTGCAATCCTGAACTTTGGTTTGGGCATGTGGCCAACACCTGTGCCGGGTCGAAGGCGATCATTCCGGGTACGAAGTTCACCGCGTGCCAGATTCGCAGCAAGTATTACGGTGACGTGGTGCAGCGCGCGCAGAAATACAAAAAGGCAACAGCATGAATCCCGTTGCATGGTTCAACGCACTAGGTGCCGGCATCAAGCTTGCCATTACCTTCGCCGTGCTCGCGGTAGTGGTCATGGTGTTGCTGTGGTTCAAGGGGTTGTTATCGGCGGCAGACACCGTGGCGGCGATCAAAAAGACCGACAAGGTGCTCACTACGGCCGCGAAGAAATCCGACGCTGTCGCCGCGAAAGCCGACGCCAAAGCGGTCGCGAGCGACGCGGCGATCGCTAAACAAATCGACACTCTGAAAGATTCCAAAGATGAAGCCCTACGCGCCGAGCTTGCTCGTCCTTTGCCTGCTGAGTGGGTGCGCCTCGCCAATTGTGCATTACGTGGCGCTGAGCGAGAAAGCAACTGCGAGCCTGACAAAGTGCGTTGAAGCACCGCCGCCCGAGCACATGCCCGAAGACGCAACCGACCCAGCGGTGGTGCTCAACCGCCTAGGCGTCGTCGGGCCGCAGCTTCGCCAATGCCAACGCGCCGCCGCCGAAGCCATCACCCAAAGCAACGCCGCAAAGCTGCGCAGCGAGTAGCCCCGGCGCGGGCATCGCCGCAACGTTGTAGGCGCGGACTTGGCCGCGCTTCGTCCGAATTTGTAGGCGCGGACTTGGCCGCGCTTCTCTTTGTTTTGTAGGCGCGGACTTGGCCGCGCGCCGTCGCACACAAGCGACGCCAAGTCGTCGCCTACAACGTCCCCCGTTCGTAGTGAGCCGCTTCCCCGTTCGTGGTGAGCCTGTCGAACCATGAACACCGCAACAACATTTCACGCCAAAGCGCAGCCACACGGCGCAAAACCCGCGTAACAGACACAAGTCGATAACCCCGTTTTTTCACGTCAAACCCATATCAATAAACCGTTCGCAAGGAAAAGCCAATGAAAAAGTTTCTCACCCTACTCATCCCGCCGCTGGTGGCGGTCATGCTCGGTGCCTGCACCACGGCGGCGGATCTCGCGGCCATTGACGCGCAAAAAACTGTCGCGCTGGAAACGATCAAAGTCAACGCAGCACAATCCGACAAGGCGGCCGCCCGTCGTGTCGACCTTGCGCTCGCGCGTGAAGAGCGCCTAAAAGCCGAAGCCGAAGCGCGCCGCGTGCAGGCCGGTGCGCTCGGGTGGATCGCTGAAAAAGCCGACGCCGGCGGCAAAGCGGCTATCGGCGTTTCGCTCGCGCATCAAATGAACGCGCCGGCCGCTGCATCTCCCTCGATCGAGCGCGAGCTTCCCGCGCCGGCGTTGATGCCGGTACCGCAAATTCAAATGCCAAAATCCGGCGCTGAGCAGGCGAAAGAATGGGTTGGGCTCGGGTTGCAGGGGTTGGGCATCGTAACCAATGGCTATATCGCAGCCAAAAACATCGCTGGCCAAGTCGCAATGAACGCCGACAACCAGAAAGGCCAAACCGATCGACAAAACGGCCTAGTCGGTGGGCTCGTCAAGCTGGGTGAAACGGGCATCAACGGCACGCGTGATCTCGGCCTCGGGCTCGGTGGCAACTTAGAGGCGGTCGCGGTGATTCCGCACAATGTCACCGTCGTTAACGGCAACGGCAACGGGCTGAACGGCTCGAACGTCGACAACAGCAACAAGACGGTAACCGTCGATTGTCCGCTAAACCAAGCCGCAGCCCCAGGCGCACCGGCCACCACCACGGGCGGCCCAACGCCAACGACCAATAGCGGCACCAAACCCGACGCCAACAACGGCGTAACCAACTGTACCGCGTCGGCGGGCAAATAAATGAGCGGTGGCCAACTACCACCGGATCGGCGTCAGCCGGACCCTAATGTCGCGCTGCTATCGCAGTCAATGCAGCATCTCACCGTGCGAATGGAAGAGTGGCAGAAGGCCGCAAAAGAAGAGCGTGCGGAAATGCGCGCAGAAATCAAATTGCTGCAAACCGAAATGACGCGCTACAAGGGCGTATTGGGCGGCATTACGCTGGTCTTTTCAGCGGTCGCCGCCGCGCTCATGCTCGCCAAGGGTTGGCTAGTAGGCAGGCCCTAGCTGTAGGCGACGACTTGGCGTCGCTCCCCGTCAACGAAGCGCGGCCAAGTCCGCGCCTACATCCGTAGGGTGGGCAACTCGTTGCCCACGCATTGCGGTGATCATCAATGCGGTGCTGCTGTACGGCACGGTTGCGGATCTATCCACGGTCAACCGAATGTGCAGATTGCGAGCAATCCGCCGAAGCGCTTGCCCCATGAACTTAGGGTAAGCGCCTCGCGCTCGATGTCGCCGAAGCGCCGCGGCTCGTTTTAGGAGGGTGCGTTGGTTTATGCGCCGCCTCCAAGTATGTCCGTTGCGGGGTGCCGGTCGCTGGGTGTTTGCATAACGGTGTTTCCTGCGGCCAGTATCACGCGTGCAAAACCACGTTCCAGCGCTTCGACGCGTTCCAATAGGGTGAGATTTTCGGTGTTGTTGATCGTGGCCACGGTGGCTACGGGTGTGGCGTTGCTGACTACGTTCGAGATGCCAAACGTCGGCACGGGCTGCTTGCCCATGCGCTCGCGGCATTTTTTGCACGTCACGAAACCCGGTGATAGGGTCCACGACGCGCGCCGCATGTCGATCGCGCGCGGGCTCGAAAAGCAAAGCGCCGAAACGCCGCCGTCGGGTCGCATTTTGTGGGCCATGTGTTTGGTGCGTGGGGTGGGTGGTTTGGGGGTCATGCTGCGCATCAATACAAGTTCTCAGAGTAAAGGCGCTTCTCGTCGCTGCCACAGCGGAAGATGCGTTGGCCGGCGGCAAGCGCGATCAACAACGATTCCTCTCGATCGAAGAATGTGCCGTGTTGGTCAATGAATCCTTCGATGGTGTTGTCGGTGTTAGTTTTTCCCGACAATTCAAACGCGGCATGCATGCGCGCGTCCCAATGGCGAGGGCCTAAAAGTATCGTGCCGTCATCAAGCATGACAGCGGCGCAAACAATACGCAGTTGGCCGCGCTCGGGTTTGGGTGGCTCTGTGGTATTTGTCATGGTGGCTACTGTGCGATAAGTGAGGCCAGCGCCTCGATTGAGTCGATTGGGTGTTGTTTTCCGGCATGCTTGCTAGCGCCAAGTTTCTTTTTGCCCATGCCGTTTTCGTGCCAATACCAGTGCAAATCGCTCACGATTTCCGGGTGGTTTTGCTCGCATTCGAGCAGCTTCGCGAGCGCGTGCGTGTACGCATCAAACGTTGTCCAAAGTGTGTTGAAAAATATCCCGTCCGGGTTGCCGCCGAAAATCGTGAATGTTTGTGTTTGAAGCGATTGGAGCGCGCTGTGTTGCGCCTCCCACGCTTTTAGCAGCGCGAGTGCTTCGGAATATGTGGTGTATTGGCTGGGTGCGCCCATTGTTATAGTCCTTGTGGTGTATCCGGGAACTGTTGCCACTGGCGGCCATCGATAATGTCGCCGTCGGGAAATTCCATGTGGCGGCGCTGCATGGCGTAGCAGCCGAACGGCGGTTGTCCGTCAAACTCTGGCACCCATTGCCCGCCGTCGCGGGTCACGATCGCGTCGTGTGGGTAAGCGTGTGGGTCGCAATCCAAGGCGGCAAGGTGCTCGGGTGAGTCGTCGTCGCTGTCGAGCGGGCCAACGGGTCGCCATTGGCCCCATTGTTTGAAGAAAAACGCCGTGCCCGCAGCGCTGCATTGATCGCGCAATGACCGCGCCCAATCGGGGTGCATCGGGCGTGCGTCTTTGCCGCTTTCACCGCCGCAGATTACCCAATCAAGATAGTTCACGATAGGTCCATCGCAACCGCTTTCGCAGTGAGTAGAGCCGTCTAGTGCATCGCGCCACACGGTTGTTCCGCAACCATCGCAAGGTGATGACCCGTAGCCGATGTTGTGCGGGAGCATTTTCAATTTGATCGCCCCCAGCATCGGCTCAATCGAAACAAATCGTTTCGCCGCTGGCAGCGCGAGCAGTTTCGGGATGTCGCGGTTGGCTTCTTCTTGATTGCAAATCGTTGCGCCAATCCAGACGTTCGGCCACGGCCATGCGGCGGCGGATTCGATGAGCTTCGGTTGCCGGATGAGCGCATGCGCGAGCATCTTGTCGACGTTCCCGATGCGCTTCGTGAGCAACATCCAAGTGAGGTGCGGCGTTGCGCGAATCAGCGCGAACAAATCGGCGCGCCACTCGTCCGGCACTTCGTTGTCGAACACATCCGCCAGCGACGCACAAAAAACGCGGTGCGGCTGTGGGTTCTCGCCGGCGGCGATCGCGCGTGCGCGCGCACGGTCCCACTTCAACGGCTCGCGCCAATTCGCCGCGCTCGTGCGCTTGCGCGGCTGTCCCGCGCCCCACTTAACGACGTGCAGCCGCGTATCCATCCGCGCCTCGGCATAGCAATGGTCACAAGCCGGCGACACGGCCGTGCACCCCATCCAAGGGTTAAAAGTGGCGTCTGCCCATGCGATGTTTGTTTGTGCGGCCATTACGCGGCCTCCTCGAATAGTTGAATTTGACGGAGTGGTTTAGGGAGTTGGTCGGCGATCGCATGAGCAATGCCGGGGTAGGTTCGCGACCGCTCGCGCCATCGGTCGGCGCTCGGCGGTAGCTTGTTTTGTCCGCTGTCGGTCTGATTTCCCCAGCGCGGTTTTTTGTTGGCGATTCGGGGGGGGGCTAGGCGCGTGGGCTCGATCGGGTTGACGCCCTTCAACCAAAAGCAAGTCGCCTTGCTGGCGTCGTCGCCGAACTGCCACGGCTGGACAATCTGGTCCGGTGGGCGAATGCGCTCGCTGATGCAGCCGATCGGGTTTTCGATAAGCCAACGCGGCACGGGCGAGCCCATCAAGGCGCGCACAAAATCAAGCGCTTGCTCCGTTTGGGCGGATCTCTCCGGGCGGCGTTTATTCCAGTGCAATCCGCTTGAGCACAAATAAGTACAAGGCGGGTGAAACACTGCTAGGTCAAAACGCTCGTCACGGAGTACGTGCAGGACGTCGCCGACGATGTGCGGCCCCGGTGATTCAGTCGGCAACAGATCGCAGCTAATCGCATCGTGCCCATTCGCGATGAACGCATCGCGAACGGTCCCCGATGATTCGCAGCCGATCAATACTCTCACTCCGCCCCCAACGTGTAAACCCAAACGCGCGGGTTATCCATCGCAGCGCCGGGCCCGTTGATCTTGTCCCAAAGGTGAAAATACGCGGCGACGGGGTCGGTGCGCCATTCCGCCCACGGCCAGCCGTCGTCGTCGTTTCCGGGTAGACCGTCACGATCGGGGATACCGTATTTGGTGAGCGTTCCGTCTTTGCTGAGTGCCGTTAGCCCTTCGGCTTTGGCGTCTTCGGCGCTGATCGCGAGCAACGGCTCTGGGCGAATGGCGACGACTTTGCGGCGGATGCGCGCTGCCCATTGCGGCATGAACATCGCGGACCGCCATTCGCCTTTCTGTGAATCGAAGAGATGCAAGAGCGTGCTGTAGTGCTCGCTGGTCTTTTCGATTTCTAGCCGTGAGGAATCGGCGCGATAGCGAATAATCGGTACATCGGCGCTCCACGTCTCTTTCGCATAAATCACGTCGCCCACGTCGATGCGCGGATAGATGCGGTGCCAGGTTTCTTCGTTGCCGTTAAGCCGCTCGTTGCGCGCCGGCACACGCAAATAGGGTCCGGGGTTGCCCGCGGGGCTCGGGCCTTGGTCCACGACCGCGCGCGAGAAATCAAAGTGCATCTCGTCCCATCGCGCCTTGCTCATGCCGGCGCCGTCGACCAACGAATTGGCCGCCGTGATCACGCGCCGCGTTTGCGTCTTCGGGTCGCGCGGCCGAAGAAAGGCGCGAATCATCGAGCCCTTAAACAGAAAGCCGTGGGTTTTCATGCTGCCTCTCCAAAAAAATGGCCTTGTGGCTCGTAGCTGTTGGGGGATAGCCACAATGATTCGACGCGGTCGCGTGCGCCGTCGGCTAGCGCTTTGCGATCGATGCGCCGCCAGCCGGCGTAAAGGTGGTCGTACAAGTCGCAGCGATAGCCGCTTAGAACGACGGAGCCTTTGACGTTGCGCAGTGCGGTCGCGAGCGCTGAATGAGCCTCGTCGTCCATCTCAAAGCGGTAGTCGTCGCCTTTGTCGCGGGTGCTGGCGACGTATGGCGGGTCGACGTAGTGCACCGTGCGCTCGCTGTCGTGTGCGTTGATGACGCTGATGGCGTCGCGGTTTTCGATAGTGACGCCTCGTAGCCGGTCAATGATTGCGGCTAAGGCTTCTGGATAGTTTCGCCAGTCGTGCGCGGGTGTCGTGCCGGAGCGGTTTGAGTTGGCGCGGAATCCGGTAGCCTTGTTGTGCGAGTTGCTGCCAAACCCCATAAAAGACCGAATGACGGTGCGTCGGGCTTGTTCGATTGGGTCTTCGGATTTTTCGTAGCTCGCTAGGAATTCATCTCGCGCAAAAGGTGTGAGCTCGAGCGCACGCACCAGATCAGCGCCATGCTCGCGAGCCACGCGGAATAGGTTTACAACTTCGCCGTCCAGGTCGTTGTAAATCTCGGCGTAGCTGCGTGGCTTGCGTATGAGCACGGATCCCGCGCCGCCGAATGGTTCGACGTAAATGTGGTGCTTCGGTAGGTTCGTGATGATCCAAGGGGCAAGCATCCATTTGCCGCCATGCCAGCGAAGCAACGGGCGAGTTGGCGTGTTCACGCGTAGTCTCGCGTTTTTTGGCTGGGGGCAAAATTGGGGGCATGACGCGATGCCGTGATTCCGGCGTTGCCCATTTGGCGGGGCTTGCCATCGGTTTTACGGCTGTCCGATCCTCCGCCAGTATTCTTTCCGCCTGCGTCCGCTGTTGTCCGTTGGCGTCCGTCCGCGCTATGGTGGGCGGTGGTTTGGCTTCCGTTGGTGTCCGTCTGTGTCCGGTTGTATCCGGTGCGGATTGGGGGCAAAATTGGGGGCATAGTGCTTGTGCTGCTCCGTGCAGGGAGAGTTTGCCCCCAATGTTGACTGATATTGCTTGCCGCAAGGCGGTGTGCCCAGCTGGGCGCGCTTGGTTGCGGTTGTCCGATTCGGGTGGGTTGTACCTCGAAATCTCGGCGGCTGGGGGTAAGTCGTGGCGATGGAAGTATCGGCATGATGGAAAAGAAAAAAGGTTGACGATTGGCCGGTATCCGGCCATTGGGGTGCAGGATGCGCGCCGGGCTCGCGACGATGCGCGCGCGCGATTGGTGGATGGGGTTGACCCCGGCGCGGGGCGTCGTCGCCCGGTGCCGACGGGTGGCGAGTTTGCTTTCGAGGCGATCGCGCGGCGCTGGCATGCGGGGTGGTCGCGCAACAAGAGCGCGAAGTACGCGGCGAATGTGTTGGCGCGGTTCGAGGCGTATGTTTTCCCGGACATTGGGCCGTGTAGCGTGGCGGATCTGCGCGGGCCGGATTTCGTTCGCGTGGTGAAGGCGATCGAGCGGACCGGCGCGGAAGAGGTTGCGCGGCGTGTGTTGGAGTCGTGCAAGCGTGTGATGCGTTACGCGGCGACTGAGGGCGCGGCTGATCGCAACACGGCGGCCGACGTTATGCCGGTTGACGTTTTCATGCCGCGCGAGCGGGAGAATTACGCGCGGGTTGACGTGGCTGAGTTGCCGCTGTTGTTGCGGAAGATTGACAATTATCCGCACGCTGGTTTGACGCGCGCGGCGCTGCAAATGATGGCCATGACGTTCGTTCGTACGAGCGAGCTGAACGGGATGCGCTGGGGCGAAATCGAGGGCGACTTGTGGACCATTCCGCGCGAGCGGATGAAGGCGAAGCGGCCGCATGTTGTGCCGTTGGCGCGCCAGGCGTTGGCCGTGTTGGATGGGTTGCGCGTGTTGCGTGAGCCCGAGCGGTGTACGGGCGATTGGTTGGTGTTTCCGGGGATTCGCAACCATGCGAAGCCCATGAGCAATGGGACTATTTTGAAGGCGCTGGACATTCTCGGGTACAAAGGCGTGATGACTGGCCACGGGTTTCGCGGCGTGGCGAGCACGCAGCTTAACGAGATGGGGTTTCGCCATGACGTGATCGAGGCGCAGCTTGCGCACATTGACCCCGACCGAACGCGAGCGGCTTATAACCACGCTAAATATCTCCCTGAGCGTCGGGAGATGATGCAGCGCTGGGCGGATTGGTTGGAGGGGTTGCGGTGACATCGTTTTTGGAGTCGCTTTTCTTGCCCAAAAAATGCACGGCGAGCAATGTCATGCCGGAAAAGTAGAGCGCTGCTTTCACCGCTTCAAAGTGCGCCGAAAATCCGTTGATCATGAGTTGTGCGATTGCCGCAATCCAAATCATGCCCCATATTTTTAGTAGGCTCATGGCGTCACCTTGAGTGCTTCACGCGCTTCAAGTTCAATCATGTGCGGCTGATGTCCTAACGGCGTCTCGTTGACGTAGCGCTCAAGCAGTCGACGCAGGCGGGCAGCATTGTTTTCGAGCGCGGCGATCTTCGCTTTCAGGGCTTCAATGACGTCTTCGGCGTCGTTCATCAACAGATCGTAGGTGTTGCGCAGCGTCGGGCCTTTGTCGTTGTTTGGGGTTGACGCTTGCTCGCGTTTCACGTTGAAGGTGTTGGCCCAGCTCAGTGGCGATTGCGGCTCTTCGCTTGGGAAAATATCGCCCAATTCGTCAATAAACCCATCAACGCGCAATTGCATCGGGTCTTTGCCGTCGACCGCTTCGCGTGCATGGATCATCGCGGCGAAGTTGATGACGTCGATCATGTCGCCTTTAGTGATGGCTTTCGCTAGGCCGGCTTTGAGGTTGGCGATGCTGCAAACCTTATCGTCCCACCAGCCGTGGCGACCGTTTTCGCGGGCCGCTCCAACGCGGTCGCTGCATTCTCCGTCGATCATTCGCATCAAGGCGTAGCCGGCGATGCGTTCGTCACCAACGGGCGCTTTATTGGGGCTCTTGCGCAGATTTTTTATTTCAATTGCGATGATTTGTTGATAGCTGTTCATAGTTGGTTTTTCAGTATTGGCAATCGACGACAAATTCGTGGCCGCATTCAGGGCACACAACCTCAAGGTTGCGCGAGCGCTCCGTGCCGTTTTCGCAAGCGATCATGTCGCCGCGCCCGCTCCAAAAGTCGGGGTAGCGCAGTAGGTCTACGTCCTCTTTGCACGATGGGCATTCGCAATCAAGGCGCAGTAGGTCTACGTCCTCTTTGCACGATGGGCATTCGCAATCAAGGCTCATGCTCCAAACGGCAATCGTGCGTGTAGCGCTCACGCTATGCCCCTTGCCCATCGGGAGATGATGCAGCGCTGGGCGGATTGGTTGGGGGGGTTGCGTTAATGGTGTAGCGAGCGCTGATGTTCATTCGCACAATCCGTAAGCCGACGAGCACGCCAGCGCCTCCATGTTGAGTAGGTCGCGTTGTTTGCCGCCGAATGTGGTTTTTGACCACTCGACGACTTGTCGAATGTTGCCGCGCTCGTGTGCCGTGTCGTTTTCGCCCGGAGCCGGAAAGAACGTCGCGTTGTTTCTCTTGCTGACGAGGCCGACAATGGACTCCCACTCTTCGATGCGGTCAATGTGTTGCGGGAAGCGTTTGGCGATCTGGCGGATTTCGGCCTTGTTCGCGTTCACGCAGGGCATGCACCCAACGCGCCCCATGCCTTGACTGTACAGTGGGTTTGGCGTTATCCCATGCTTGCGGTGCTGCTCAAATACTTGATCCACGTTCCAAGTGAGAATCGGTCGATAGATTGAGTATCCGCCGCCGACATCCTCGCGCGCTGGTAGCTTTGCCCGGTTCGGCGATTCGTCGGCTCTGACACCTTGCCATGATTCAACTGCGCCATGTTCATCAATCAATTCAAGCGCGTGTTCCGTGAGAGGTTCAGTCTTTAGAAACTGCGTGCAGAACTGAGCGCGACGGCTGGGGAATCGGTTTTTTATGACACACAGATCAAGGTACGGATTGCCAAACGGCCCTTTGTCGTAGACCGCAAGCGCGCGTGCGATGGTCGAAGCGTCAACACCCTTATCCGGCCATTTCTCGGCGACATACTTGCGCCGCTGCCACCACCATTCGGCAAAGTCTTGGCGTAACCATTTGATTGTTACGCCGGTCGCTTGCTCGATGTAGCGCACGTAGTCATAAGTGGCCTCGTGCTCGTTGCCGGTGTCGGCAAAGGCCGCACAAACTTCGTCGGCTGGGTGCTGTTCGAGGGCCACCAGTAGCGTCGCAGTTGAGTCTTTGCCGCCGGAAACGGAAACGAGCTTTATCTCGTCGGATGTATTGTCTGGTTTGTCGCTCACGCTATGCCCCTTGCCCGGTGCGCTGCACGATGCGGGGCGCGTTGGCTATGTGGGTGGCGATTTCTCTTTGGTACCAAAGCGAGCGGGTGCCGAGCTTGATG
>ENA-UOWO01007222-UOWO01007222.1-activated-sludge-metagenome-genome-assembly--contig:-NODE-7222-length-11063-cov-6.903888_pt1 | contig 11063 bp, 7 predicted proteins | sample MGYA00238148_ERZ761564 | MGnify/ENA primary metagenome ERZ761564 (study PRJEB28885, sample SAMN05720194) | activated sludge metagenome | isolation source: Anaerobic digester | place: USA...
CCCTGGCAAACCGTTCGATCACCTCGGGTATCTCCACCAGGTCGGTGTTGTCACGATACTGTATCCTGTGTATCGAGCACCAGTCGTGAAGGAAGGTGAAGTTGGGCGATAACAGGGCGCTGGCAAACTTTTCATTTTCACCTATCACCATCGCCTGTTCGATGAAAATTGATTCCTTCAGTCTGTTTTCAATCACCTGGGGAGAGATGTATTTTCCGGCCGAAAGTTTGAACATCTCCTTCTTGCGGTCAGTGATCCGGAGGAACCTGCCATCCTCAATCCTTCCGATATCGCCGGTATGGAACCAGCCGTCTGAATCAATCACTTCAGCTGTCATCTCCGGCTCCCTGTAGTAGCCCATCATTATATTGGGGCCCTTGCAGAGGATCTCACCGTCATCGGCTATCTTCACCTGCACGCCGTCAAGAATGGGACCCACCGTTTCAAACTTTATGTCAGGGATCCGCAGGGGATTGACAGCGATGACAGGGGATGTCTCCGTGAGGCCGTAACCCTGGAGAACAGGTATGCCGGCAGCCCAGTAAATGCGTTCGAGGCGCGACTGCAGGGCGGCGCCGCCGGAGACCAGAACGCGGAGCTCACCACCCAGCGCCTCTTTCCACTTGTTGAAAACCAGTTTGCGGGCTATGCCAAGCCTGAACCGGTAAAACCGGGTGTTGCCCCTGAGCCTGAATTTAAGTCCCAGGGTCACTGCCCAGAAGAAGATCTGCTTTTTGAGCCAGGGCAGGTTTTTCCCCTTACTTATAATGTTGTCGTAAATCTTTTCCAGCAGCCTTGGGACCGTATTTGCTATATGGGGTTTGATCTCACGCATTGTTTCTGCGATGACGCCCATGTTCTCAAGGTAGTATATGCTTGTCCCCTTGTACTGGAAGTGGTAATTCATCATCCGCTCATAGACATGACAGAGAGGCAGGAAACTGAGCGCCCTGTAGCCCAGTCCGAACTCATGTGCGGTACTGGTTGCTATAGCGTTGGTGACCAGGTTGTTGTGTGACAGCATGACCCCCTTGGGATTCCCGGTGGTACCCGAGGTATATATAATGGTCACCATGTCAGAGGGTTTGATGGAGTCCCTGATTGCTGACAGTTCATCCATGAATCTTCCCCGGTTCTTTCTGCCCTCTTCGATGATATCATCAAATGTCATCAGGCCGTTGAACTGGTCAAAGGAGTACAGCGCCCTGACAGCCGGGATCTTTGAAACTACCGATGAAATCTTGTTGTAAATCTGTTTGTTGCCGATTATCACTGCCTTTGCCCCGGAGTGATCGAGAATGTATGCATATTCCTCATGGCCGATAGTGGGATAGACGGGTACATGGATCATACCGGCCTGTGCCAGTCCGTGGTCCACTATGTTCCATTCGGCTTTATTCGGGGTGATGGTGGCGATGTGATCACCCCTGGTGTAACCAATGGCCATCATGCCACAGGAAAAAAGGTCGGTCAGTTCCCTTACGGCCTCGGTAGAGTAGGTGACCCACCCGTTGCCGTGTTTACCGCCGAACATGACCTCCCGCGGACAGACCTTACACCCCAGGTCTATCAGGTCAAACGTTCTGGTAACTTCCATCAGAATAGGATTTGGATTAGTGATACAAGATTAAGGATTTCGAACAAAAAAAACAAGAATAAGAACGGTCAAATTACTGACAGTCTAACAATTTGATCTGTAGTCTTGTACTGAAACCAGTTTTCAGCGGCTGTTTCGAACGGCAGAAAATCTCTTCTACAGCATATTTTTTGCCATCTCCACGGCCCTTGCCACTGCCCCGGGAAGCCCTTCAGGTTTTTTGCCGCCGGCAGTTGCCAGGAATGGCTGTCCTCCTCCTCCTCCGTTTATTTCACCCGAGACAGCCTTAATGATTTCGACAGCGTTGAGGCGGCCGGAACCGGTTGCGTTGTCTCCCAGTCCCACCACCAGTGCAGCCTTGCCTTCGTATCCGGAACCGATCACGATTATGCTGCTGCTGTCAGCCTGTCTTATCTGGTGAGCGATATTCTTCAGTGTATCAGCCCCGGTCTCTTCAAGGACTCCTGAATAGATACGGCAGTTTCCGGCAGTTTCCGCCCTGGCCGCCAGTTCATTCCGGGCTGACAGGGCTGCTGAAGCCTGGAGTTTTTCAATAGTGCCTTTAAGTGCGGCGTTCTCAGCCATCAGTTTTGATATATTGGCCACCGGGTTTCCTGTGCTGCGGAGCATAGCCGTGACCTCATCGAGGATGCTCAGTTTCTCGTTGATATAGCTTACTGCCTTCCGGCCGGTCACGGCCTCTATTCTTCTGACGCCTGCGGCCACGGCTCCTTCAGAGACAATCTTGAACAATCCTATCCGGGATGTCCGGTCGACATGTGTTCCTCCGCACAGCTCGACTGAATCTCCGAATGTTACCACCCTTACCTTCTCGCCGTATTTCTCTCCGAACAGGGCCATGGCGCCCATTGACAGGGCCTCTTCTATCGGGGTGTCATCATGCACCTCGGAGACGATATTCTGCATTATCATCGAGTTGACCTTCTCTTCCACGGAAGATATTTCTTCCGGAGTCACCTGTCGGAAGTGACTGAAGTCGAACCTCAGCCGGTCAGGGGTGACCAGCGAACCTTTCTGTTCCACATGTTTGCCAAGGACTTCCCTCAGTGCATGGTGCATGAGGTGTGTTGCCGAATGGTTGTTGGCGGTATCCTGCCTGGCTTCGGCATCAACTGTTGCCCTGAATGTCAGTGACGGATCAGCCGGCACAGCGGAAGCGATATGGATGATCAGGTTGTTTTCCCTGACAGTGTCAGTGATGATGATTTTTTCCTTTCCGGCCTCAATGAATCCACGGTCACCTGTCTGGCCTCCCGATTCAGCATAGAACGGTGTTCTGTCAAACACAAGCTGAACAGCCTGGCCCCGTGAGGTTACCTTCCGGTAACGTGCTATCCTTACCTGGTCTTCGGTCCGGTCATATCCGGTGAAGATGGTGCTTTCCGTTTCACGGATCACCACCCAGTCGTCTGCTGACACGGCAGCGTCATCCCTTGACCTTTCCTTCTGGGCATTGAGTTCATTCCTGAATGCCTCCTCATCGAGCGTCATCCTGTTTTCCCTGAGAATCAGCTGGGTGAGGTCAACCGGGAAGCCATAGGTGTCAAAAAGTTCAAATGCGTCACTGCCCGGGAAGATGCTTTTCCCTTCCTGGCGGAGGGTTTCCACCCGGCGTTCTATCATCCTGAGTCCTTTGCCAAGGGTTCTGAGGAATGACTGTTCCTCCTCGCGGATCACCTTTGATATAATATCCTGCTGGGCTTTGAGCTCCGGATAGTGACCGCCCATTGACTCCACCAGTGCGGGCAGGAGCCTGTATATGAACGGTTCGGTCATTCCGAGAGAGGTGTATCCGTACCTTACGGCACGACGAAGTATTCTCCTGATGACATAACCGGCCCTGTTGTTTGAGGGGAGCTGGCCGTCAGCCACTGAGAAAGATACCGTCCGCAGGTGGTCCGCAATGACCCGGTGGGCTATATCCCAGTCATTCTTCTGTCCGTATGGTTTGCCGGTTGCTTCTGCGGAGGCTGCCAGCAGAGGCTGGAAGACATCTGTGTCATAGTTTGACTGTTTGTTCTGGATGACCATGCAGAGTCTCTCGAATCCCATGCCCGTATCCACGTGCCTGTCAGGGAGGAGCTCAAGTTCACCGCCGGCACGTCGGTTATACTGGATGAACACCAGGTTCCAAATCTCAATCACCTGGGGATGACCCTTGTTCACAAGCAGGTGCCCGGGGATTGCAGCCCTCTCACTCTCTGACCTGATATCGACGTGAATCTCCGAGCAGGGTCCGCACGGACCCGTCTCACCCATCTCCCAGAAATTGTCCTTCTTTGATCCGTCGAGAATGTGATTCTCCGTGTTGCCAAAACACTTCGCCCAGTATGTTGCGGCCTCTTCATCGCGCGGCACGTCTTCAACGGGATCACCTTCGAATACGGTGGCGTATATCCGCCCGGCAGGAATCCCGAGCCGGCCGGAAAGGAACTCCCACGCCCACTCTATTGCTTCCTTTTTGAAGTAGTCACCGAATGACCAGTTGCCAAGCATCTCGAACATCGTATGGTGGTAGGTGTCAAGTCCCACCTCCTCGAGGTCATTGTGTTTACCTGAGACACGCAGGCATTTCTGCGAGTTTGCTATTCTTTTGTATTTTGCCGGCTGGTTGCCGAGAAAAATGTCCTTGAACTGGTTCATTCCGGCATTGGTGAACATCAGTGTGGGGTCATTCTTTATTACCATCGGTGCCGAAGGCACGATTTTATGTTCCTTTGACCTGAAAAAGCCAAGAAATTCCTCTCTTATTTCGTTTGCTCTCATTTTAACTTCGCGGCCCGATTTGAAACTATTTTCACTGGGGTGCGTAAAATTAAATCAAATATTTTACGTTTGCAGAATAGTCATCTTAAAATGGTGGGGGGTCCACGGATCTGCTGATGCTTAGAAGGAAAAATTACGTTTTTGATCATGCGAACCTGCAGTTCCTGCAACACAGGAGAAACGGGAGGGAGAAGCTTCTCCGGTTCGCACTGTGGTTGTCTCTTTCGATAGTAGCCACTCTTTTTTACAGCCTCATCTTTCACCGGTTGTTCGGTTCGCCCAAGGAGGAGTTGCTTCAGCAGCAGGTGGAAGAGCTGAGGTTACAGTACACCATGCTTGAAAAACAAATTGATCACTCCACAGCAGCAGTGGCTGAACTTCGTTCCACTGACAATGCCTCATACAGGGCGGTACTCGACCTGCCTGTCATACCGGCTGATATCTCTGAAGGAGGATCGGGAGGTACCAACAGGACGGCCGATCTGACCGGTTACATGAACTCTGATCTTATGATGAAGGTAAGGTCGAAGTTTGATGACCTGAAAACGCAGACAAATATTCAGTACAACTCACTTACAGAACTTACGGCAAGGGCATCCGAGTGGAAGGAGATGTGGGAGCATCTGCCGTATATCAGGCCCGTAAATGTCACCCTGCGGCTTGGTGACGGCATGAAGTTCCGTGAAAAGCATCCGGTGCTTGGTTCACCACGCTGGCATTTCGGACAGGATTTCTGCTGTCCGATCGGCACCGAGGTGCATGCAACCGGGGCTGGTGTTGTGGCCTATGCGGGCAACCAGCGTGACGGATTCGGGATAAAGGTGGTTATTGACCACGGATATGGCTACAGGACTATCTACGGGCACCTGAGCGAATTCAACGTCAGGCAGGGTCAGAAAGTCTCCCGGGGTGACTTCATAGGATTATCCGGCAACACAGGAACATCGACCGGACCCCACCTGCATTACCAGATAGACCTTTTTGGCGAGCATGTGAATCCCCTCTGGTACTTCCAGGACAACCTCACGGAGGATGAATATTTCATGATGCTCGAATACCTCAGCAAACCCTGACGGGAAAATTTTAATCAATTTTTAACGTTATCAGCAGTCATAACTGTATTTGTATTTTGCTATTATTTCTTATGTTTGCAGGGTATAGAGCATGCCATCCATAAAAATGCCCAGGACAAAATACAAGTTTAATCATGAGACACTCAGCTTTGACAGGATCAGGCTGGGCCTCAGGCAGACATTCCTTAGGCTTTTCGGATATTTCGTCGCATCCCTGTTCCTCGCCGGAATTTACGGTTTCATCTTTGCCTTCATCTTTGACTCCCCGCAGGAAAAGGCCCTGAAGAGGGAGATAGCACAGCTCACCCTTCAGTATGAGCTGATGAACAGGGAAATGGAAAACGTGGAAAAGGTTCTGACACACCTTCAGGAGACAGATGACAATCTCTACCGGACTATTTTTGAGACCGAACCGGTTCCGTCATCATACCGTGAAGGAGGGATCGGAGGGGTTAACCGGTACCAGGAACTCGAAGGCTTTTCGAATTCCGAACTGGTTGTGGAGACTGCCAGGCGGCTTGACAGGATCAGGAAAAAGATATATGTCCAGTCCGAGTCGTTTGACGAACTGGTTGCCTATGCCAGGGAGAAGGAGGAGATGCTGAGCAGTATCCCTGCGATACAGCCTCTCTCGAACAAGGATCTGAAGCGTACGGCATCAGGTTTTGGCTATCGCATTCACCCAATATACAAGATATCGAAGTTCCATTCGGGAATGGACTTTACAGCGCCCACGGGAACAGATGTTTATGCCACGGGCAACGGGGTCATCCGGACGGTCAAGTCGGCCCGCCGCGAACTCGGTAACCATGTGGTCATTGATCATGGGTTCGGATACCAGACCGTTTATGCTCATCTTGACCGGTTCAATGTGAAGGAAGGGCAGAAAGTCAAGAGAGGAGATGTGATAGGATTTGTGGGCAGCACCGGCCTTTCCACTGCTCCGCACCTGCACTATGAGGTTCTTGCCAACGGGCAGTATGTTGACCCGGCTCTCTACTACTTCAATGACCTCACGCCTGAGGAATATGAACGGATGCTCGAGATTTCTGGCAAGAGCGGGCAGACCTTCGACTGATTCATTTAACTGATCATGCCTTACAGGGAAAAGAAAGTGGAAAAGCTCTTTTACCAGATCGGTGAGGTTGCCGAAATGTTTTCAGAGCCTGTTTCCACCATTCGCTTCTGGGAAAAGGAGTTTGATATTCTCAAACCCAGGAAGAACAACAAGGGCAACCGGCTGTTCATGCAAGAGGACTTAAAGAACCTCAGGCTGATCCATCACCTGCTGAGGGAGAGGGGCATGACCCTGGATGGGGCGAAGAAATACCTCAAAAACAATCGTGACGATGCTGATTACAGGCTTGAGATAGCAGATACCCTCCGCAACATCAGGGCCATGCTTGTGGAGATCAGGGACGAAATCAAGTGATTTTATGGCGGTTACACTCGCAGAATTTGTAAGGTGGCTCGAGGGGCTGATCCCTCCGTCATTTCAGGAAGAGTATGACAACAGCGGGCTGCAGGTCGGTGATCTGACGGCTGAGGTTGCTTCTGTGCTGCTGACCGTCGATGTTACACCTGATGTAATTGATGAGGCGGCTGCGGGAGGGTTTGATCTTGTGCTCTCACATCACCCTCTGATCTTCAGGCCGCTGAAGCGGCTGGCTTACGGGAGCAACAGCGAGACGTGCGTGGCATCGGCGATCATGAAAGGCATAGCCGTTTATTCTGCACATTCCAGTTTTGACAACGCAGGCAATGGTGTAAGCCGTATTCTGGCTGAAAAGATCGGGCTGGAGGGGATAAGAGTGCTGGAGCCGCTGAGGGGCAGGCTGCTGAAGCTTGTTACCTTTGTGCCGGAGTCTCATTCCGTGGCTGTGCGTGAAGCCCTCCATGCCGCCGGTGCCGGGAATATCGGAAACTATGACTCGTGCAGCTTCAATACAAGGGGTGAGGGGACATACCGTGCCGGGGAGGGAGCTGATCCTTTTGCGGGCGGCCCAGGTGAGTTTCACACTGAGTCCGAGGTGCGTATTGAGGTTGTGTTGCCGTCACATATTAAGGGAGCCTGTCTGAAGGCCATGCTGGCAGCACATCCCTATGAGGAGGTTGCATGGGATCTGATTGCGCTTGAGAATGAGTACAGGGGCGCCGGCGCGGGCGCCATTGGCGCCCTGGCAGCTCCGCTGACAGGCGCGGCGCTGCTGGAGCGGCTGCGGGCGCTCACCGGCCTGCCCGTCATCCGCTACTGCGGTGACCCCGCCCGCACTGTAACCACGGTGGCCGTATGCGGGGGAGCAGGGTCACACCTCATCAGCAGCGCCGCGCGCACCGGCGCCGACGCATTCATCACGGGAGATATCAAATATCATACTTTCACCGAAGCGCCCGGAGAAATGCTCGTGGCTGACATCGGACACTACGAAAGTGAAAAATTTTCACTGGAAATCCTCTATGACCTCATTCAGAAAAAATTTCCTAACTTTGCACTCCGGTTTTCCGGGATAAAAACCAATCCCATTAATTACTACGGGTATGACAAAACAGACGAAATCACCTGAAACAGAACTTACCATAGAAGAGAAACTGAGAGCTCTCTATTCATTGCAGCTTGTTGATTCAGAGATAGATAAAATCCGCACCCTGCGCGGCGAACTGCCTCTCGAGGTGCAGGACCTTGAGGATGAGGTGGCAGGACTTGAAACCAGGATAAACAATCTTAAAAGCGAAGTTTCCGAACTGGAAAAGTCTGTCGTTGGCAAGACCAACGAGATAACTGCCTCACAGGCGCTTATCAAGAAATACGAGGAGCAGCAGAACAACGTTCGCAACAACCGCGAGTATGACTCCCTTTCAAAGGAGATAGAATTCCAGACCCTGGAGATAGAATTGTGCAACAAAAAGATCCGTGAATTCACCGCCCAGGTTGCAGAGAAGAAGGAGGTGATGGCTGAGGCACAGACAATGCTTGAAGAGCGGAAGCGCGACCTGGAGAGCAAGAAGTCTGAGCTGGAGGACATAACCCATGACACCCAGAAGGAGGAGGAACAGCTTGCATCCAGGTCAGGAGAGCTTCAGACGAGAATAGAGGACAGGCTGCTGACGGCTTACAAGCGTATACGCACAAATGCCCGTAACGGCCTCGCGGTGGTACCGGTAAAGAGGGATGCATGCGGCGGATGCTTCAACCAGATTCCACCTCAGCGCCAGCTTGACATCAGGTCAAGGAAAAAGATCATCGTCTGCGAGTACTGCGGCCGCATACTTGTTGATGATGAGATCGTGGGAGAAGCGAATCAATAGTCGGCAGTACCAGTTTGAGACTCCGGCGAAGTCGGAGGATCAATCCCGCATCCGCCGGCCGGCGGATCGGGACGGCAGTAACAGAAACCATTGTAAATGATATAGAGAGGGACAGCGGAAGGTGTCTCTCTCTCTGTTTTATTATCTTTACAACACTGAATTTTATCCAATATCATGAATGATTTCAAATCACAGATCCGTGAAGGCATACCATCGAACCTTCCTGCACCCAAAGCCTGGGATCCCGCGGTGAATCATGCCCCGCGCCGCCGTGACATTCTGACCGGTGAGGAGAAAAAGCTTGCCCTTCGCAACGCCCTGAGGTATTTTCCCCCGTCGCTTCACGGTGAACTGGCTCCTGAATTTGCAGCCGAACTCCGTGAGCGGGGACGTATATATATGTATCGTTACAGGCCTGACTATGAGATGAAAGCCCGTCCGATAAGCGAATATCCGCACCGGTCAGCGCAAGCTGCCGCAATAATGCTGATGATCACCAACAACCTCGATCCTGCCGTTGCCCAGCATCCGCACGAGCTCATCACCTATGGCGGCAACGGAGCTGTTTTTCAGAACTGGGCTCAATACAGGCTCACCATGAAGTACCTCTCTGAGATGACCGATGAGCAGACGCTGGTGATGTACTCGGGACACCCCCTCGGCCTCTTTCCTTCGCACAGGGAGGCGCCTCGGGTAGTTGTCACCAACGGTATGGTTATCCCCAACTATTCGTCACAGGATAACTGGGAGCGGTTCAATGCTCTCGGGGTATCACAGTACGGGCAGATGACCGCCGGCTCATACATGTATATCGGTCCGCAGGGAATAGTTCACGGTACCACCATCACCCTCCTCAATGCACAGCGGCGGGTTAAGCCGGTTGCGGCTGAAGAACGCAGGAGCAGGCTCTTCATCTCGTCCGGACTTGGGGGGATGTCAGGGGCTCAGCCCAAGGCTGGAAATATAGCCGGGGTTGTGTCAGTCATTGCCGAGGTCAATCCGAAGGCTATCAGGACACGCCACACCCAGGGATGGGTTGATGAGGTACACACCTGTCTGTCAGAGCTGGCTGTGCGGGTCCGCAAGGCCTGCGGTGACGGCGAGGTGGTGTCACTGGCCTACCAGGGGAACATCGTCGACCTGTGGGAGAGGTTTGCTGATGAAGGTCTGTGGGCTGACCTGGGATCGGATCAGACCTCGCTTCATAATCCGTGGGCAGGAGGTTACTACCCTGCAGGGATCAGCTTTGACGAGGCAAACAGGCTCATGGCTGAAGACCCGGAGAAGTTCCGCGGGCTGGTGCAGGGTTCGCTCCGCCGGCAGGTGGAGGCCATCAACAGGCATACGGCACACGGAACCTATTTCTTTGATTACGGCAATGCCTTCCTCCTGGAGGCTTCACGTGCCGGCGCCGACATAGGCAACGGCAGGGGAGGGTTCCGTTACCCGTCGTATGTCGAGGATATCATGGGACCCATCTGCTTCGACTACGGCTTCGGCCCGTTCCGCTGGGTTTGCTGTTCCGGTGACCCTGCCGATCTGGAGAAGAGTGACGCCATGGCTGCTGCCACCCTTGAGCGCCTCATGAAAGAGTCGCCCGAAGATATCCGTCAGCAGATGTCTGACAATATTCACTGGATCCGCGAGGCGGGAAAAAACCGCCTGGTGGTTGGATCCCAGGCGCGTATCCTTTATGCCGACGCCGCCGGCAGGATAATGATAGCCTCTGCCTTCAATGATGCGATCGCTTCGGGGATCATCAGCGGCCCGATAGTGATCGGTCGTGACCATCACGATGTGTCAGGCACAGACTCACCGTTCCGTGAGACATCGAACATTTATGACGGTTCACGTTTCACGGCTGACATGGCAATGCAGAATGTCATTGGCGACGCTTTCCGCGGGGCCACGTGGGTCTCCATTCACAATGGCGGCGGCGTGGGCTGGGGCGAGGTGATCAACGGCGGGTTCGGGATGCTTCTTGACGGCAGTCCGGAGACATCACGCCGCATCCGGTCAATGTTGCTCTGGGATGTCAACAACGGCATCGCACGTCGCAGCTGGGCGCGCAACAGCGGCGCAATGGCCGCCATAACAAGGGAAATGGAACGCACCCCGGCTCTGGTGGTCACCATGCCGCAGGAGGCAGATCAGAACCTCATAGATGAAATTTTCAGGAATAGCTGATAAAATTGCGATTTGCGATTTCCGAATTAAAAAATCGAAAATCGGCAATAGTGAAAAGGACCCTCAGACCTTCAGACCTTCAGACCTTCAGACCTTCAGACCTTCAGACCTTC
>ENA-UOWO01007223-UOWO01007223.1-activated-sludge-metagenome-genome-assembly--contig:-NODE-7223-length-11063-cov-6.175690_pt1 | contig 11063 bp, 9 predicted proteins | sample MGYA00238148_ERZ761564 | MGnify/ENA primary metagenome ERZ761564 (study PRJEB28885, sample SAMN05720194) | activated sludge metagenome | isolation source: Anaerobic digester | place: USA...
ACCAATGTCATTTTCTTCGGATCAGCACCTAAGCCAACACCCGCGTCGTATGCCGTCTGCGAATTCACGGTGATCGCATTCATGCGCTTCAGTCCGTGAACGACCATCTGCTTCTTCAACAGCATCTCCAGGCCAGTCCACTTTGCGAAGTAAGTAAGGTCACCGTTCCAGAAGGTGACCGCCATTGGCAGATCTCTCGGCAAGCGGTAGGCGAGGAAAGAGGGGTATTGCAAGGTCTGTAGCAAAACGACGTCCGGCTGTTTACGGGCAACCACGCTGCGCAGGGTCGCCAAGTCGCGGCGCATGCCCAGCAGTTCGAACCCTATCATTAGCAGATTAAGCGCACCGCGCAAGGACGCGCGTATTGGCGCAGGAATGAGGCTAAAGAGCGACTTTCGAACTGTGACTTTGGCTTCGCCTTCCGCAACCGGCTTCTTGCCGACGCCTAGTAAAACGTTCTCCACACCCTCGAACGCGTAGTCGTACGTTGACACCACCGTGACGTCGAAACGAGGATCATCGATGAAGAGCTGCGCGCGTCGACGAGCATGAATGGAGTAGCCCCAGCAGAGAATTAGTAATTTGTACGGTGCGGCGCTAGTCATTTAATGTACGTGCATATTGGAGAGGGATTGCATCGAGTACGCTACGACACCATAGTTCGGTCATCATCAGCGTCCAAGGTAGGGCCCAGCTTCCTTTGCCTTGGCGAAAGTCCAGTAGCGTTCGTTCGACCTCGTTCGGGTCAAATAGGCCGCGAGCCCTCACGCTCGTCCGACTCAGCGTGTCATCCAATATCTCGCGAAGAGGGCCGTTCAACCATGTCTCGTACGGCATGCCGAAGCCTTTTTTCTGCTGCTTGTCGAGCTCGGGAGGCAGCAAGTCGCGTGTCGCGTCGATCAAAATCCGCTTGGCGCCCGATTGCGCATAGGCGGTATCGGCGCGAGCGCCGCCATGGAGTTTTGTGTGGTCGGGCAACGACAAGGCGAAATCCACGATCTCCTTGTCGAGGAGTGGCACTCGAACTTCCAAGGAGTGCGCCATGGAAACCGCATCGATGTCGCGCAACAGCTGGTTCTGCGTGTAGCCGCGTAGAACCATTGCGCTGACGCGGGCGATCACCGACGCGTCCGGCAAATGATCCGCCATCGCTGCCCGCTCCCGATCAGTCAAGCAAGCGTCGAAGTCGATGGGCAAATCGGGAGATAGCATGCGATACGCGCGATGGGCGCCGAAGATGCGGTACTCCCGCGAAAAAGCCTCCATGAAGTCGTGTCGTCCCCGAACTCGGCTCAGCGCGCGGGCCGCTATGTCGCCGGGCAAGCGCTCGAACGACCATTCGACCATACGCGCCAGAGAGGAACCACCGTCTCCGAGACGCGGGGCAAGCGACGCCATGTGATGAAACCAGCCATAGCCGGCGAATGACTCATCGCCGCCGGTGCCGGAGATCGCGACCTTTACCTCACCCGCAGCAGCGCCGGACACGAAATAGGAATTGACGCCGTCCACCGAAGGCTGGTCTAGCGCTGCCGCCACGTCCATCATGCGGTCGCGCACTTGCGCACCGGTCACGAGGACGCGCGAGTGCTGGGTGCCGAAAAAAGCCGCACTCCGCGCAGCGACATCGGTTTCGTCTAGGGCGGAACCCTCATCGCCGTAACCCAAGGAAAAGGTGCGAAGTTTCGTGCCGCCGATGCTGGTCATCAAGGCGGTGAGGACCGTCGAATCTATGCCGCCGCTCAGGAAAGCTCCGACCGGAACGTCGCTGACCATGTGCGCGCGGACGCTGTCTTCGAGTACGCTTCGCAGGCGACGTACCTGCTCGGGATAATCCGCTTCGGCCAAGTCTGTGTAGCGGTTCGCGGACAGACGCCAATATTCCGAAACATGCATCTGGCCGCGTTCGACCACCAATTTGTGCCCTGGCAGAAGCATGCGTACGCCTTCGACAATGGTGTCAGGTTGTGCAACTGACCCTTGCGCAAGCAGACCGTGCAGAGCGTACGGGTTGATCTTGGGTGATACCAAGCCACTGGCGAGAATGGCCTTCATCTCGGAGGCGAAAATTAGTCGGTTCGCATCACCGGCGTAAAGCAATGGCTTGATTCCAAGGGGATCACGCGCCAGTAGCAGACGTTCGCGGCCAAGTCCGTCTCGCTTATCGAGAATGGCGATGGCGAACATTCCGCGAAGTCGCTGCAAGAACTCATCGCCGAAACGCAGATAGAGCTGAAGAACGACTTCGGTATCGGAATCTGACTTGAAAGTGTGGCCGAGGGCCTCCAGCTGCCTGCGCTGTTCTGCAAAGTTGTAGGTTTCGCCGTTGTAGACAATCCAGACGCCGCCGTCCGCGGCTGACATGGGTTGATGGCCGGCGTTGCTGATGTCGACTATCGCCAATCGAGCCATGCCAAGCGTCGCACGCTCATCCTCGTGAACGCCTTTGTCGTCAGGTCCGCGATGGTGCATGGCATGCACCATCGCCATGACATTAGCTTTCGCATTTTCCGCCCAAGCGCCGCAGATACCGCACATATTGCTTGCGGACCGTCAGATGTATATGACGCTGGAGGCACGGCGCGCTTGCGCTTGCAGGCGCTTGCGGTGGGCCATGCGCAGAAGCGGGCGCAGGGGGCGCGCCAAAGGCTGCAGCCAGCGGGGGATCAGGCGGTCAAACTCCGACTGGGACGCTTTCGCAGGCGCCTCCGCTAAGTTGCCACGGCGAACGTAGGATCCTTGCGTTGGAACCGTCAGTAGAGGCAAGCTCGCTTGTTTGCGGGCTGCAAAGAAGATCAGAATTTCTTTTGAAGTGTCGAGCACGCCGTCTAGCGCCATCCCATATTCATAAGTAATGCAGCGGTGCCGATCTGCATAGGTCCGGGTCACATCCGTGAGATCGAGCTCCATGAGGTAGCACTCAAACTCGCCGAAACCGTTGGCGCTGTAGTAGTCGTAGAACATGACCGGGCTGAAGCCGTAGAAACCGTGATCGATCGCGAATGAACACAGGTGGACGACGCAGCCAGCCGGTTGGAGCATGTCGATGATGTTCCCCAGCACTTGGCGCACGTCAAAGATGTGCTCGATGGTACCGCCATCGAACACCAATCCGAAACGACATTTAAGGTCGTCGGGGATGGGGTAATTCAGGTCATGGAGAACCGCAGGGTGATCGCTGTCAAACTTGTCCATGTCAAGGTATTCCGTAATTCCGCAAGCCTCGAACATCGTTTTTGCGTGCACAAAATCCTTTGACAGGACGGACAACTCACCATTCATTCCAAACGTCCGACTGCTGTGCGGAACGAGTTTTTCAGGCTCTAAGTACGAAGCGTGAACGTCGGAAAAACAACGTCTTAAGTCCTCAAGTGAGGCCCAAACATCCTGATTCCCCAAAGAGCATACCGGACCGGAAAACAGATAGCGTTTATGCATGGCCGCAACAAGACGAATATGACTATGGAGCATTCCCATATTACGAGCCTTTAACTAGTGCCTTGCGCGCTCTTGCTTCGACACCGTTACCGCCAAACTCAGCATGGATGTCGACCATGCCTAGCTTTGCCAAATACTCGGCAATCTGTTCCTTGCTGCGCAGATGCTTATAAACGTCAGTCAATGTATCGTGGGTATCCAATAGGGCCCATGTCTTAAGAAGGTCCGGCCCAAGTTCAAAGTATGCATCGTGATAATCCACAATCGGTGACAAGCGCAGGAATGCCGATCGCACCTTGGGCATCAGGGGAATATGTCTCAGGGGCGACTCGCGGAACACTTTCCACATCAATCGATGAAGTGGCCAGAGCCAGTCGACAACGCTGGTGCAAAACCGCAGCGCCTCGACGCTTGAGCGCCCCAGAAGGTAACGCCGGAGGATACTTCGCGAGATGCCGACCGGGTAATTTGGTGGATAGTGATCGATGAAAAGCTGTCCACCGGGCTTTACATACGAGCACAGTGCACTCATTGTTTCCTCCGGATTCGGCGTGTGCTGAATTACGCCAACGCAGACCACGATATCGAATTGCTCACCCTGCACCGGCAAACGAGTGATATCAGCCTGGCATACGAAATGGCGCTCTGACGCTCCGCAATTTTCCCGATTTGCCTCGACCGCTGAGGAAATATCGGCAGCGAAAACGATTGCCCCGGCATTGAGCATCACCTCGGTAAATCTGCCAGCGCCACAGCCAGCCTCCAATGTTGCTTTCCCTTCGAAAACACTCAGAGGGCCGCCAACGATGCGGGCGAGCCGATCACGCGATAGCGTGGTACGGGTGTATGAGTCGAGTTGCGTTCGGCGAAAGGTGTTCCATTGCAGGCCAAACGAATTGGCGTAGTTGGTCTGCGGGACAAACCGCGGAATACCGTTGTGGACAGGAAACTCACATCCCTCGGGACATCGATATGATGCTCCCTGTTCGACCAAGGCAAGCCGTAGGTGGTGTTTTGGACAAACCAATTCAACGCTGGGGTGCATTATTGCCTCAAACCTTTCACTTCATATGTGTCATTGACACGTAAATCGACTGCCCTTTTAGTAAGGGAAAGTGCTTTACACCGATGCGGCGGAGCCCTCCGAAAAATAATCGCAGCATCGCCGAAAGGCAAAATCGCAGGATCTTTCCCGCAAACGACGGTTGAGGAAGCAGCGTCCTTACCCAATGAACCGAGTAATAACTGTGATTTTCCAATAGCAGTGGCTCATAGGCCACCCGTGAGATTACCAAATTCAGTCTCTTCGCCAATGCCTCAAAGGTGGATAAACGCCATCGCGTAGCATGGTGTGGTGGCATGTTCATTACGCAAGGCTCAATATACCGAATTGGGCCATCTTGATTTGGCACTGAAATGCCGATCACTCCATCGTTCTTTTTGACCGTATCGGCCATGGCACGGACGAATGAAACCGGGTCGGCCACATGCTCAAGCACGTGAAACGAGAAGGCCGCATCCCAGTCATTCCCGAATGCATGCGTTCCGTCATCGAGAGAGTACACGCGCAAGCCTTTCCCACGTGCTGTTATGACTGCTGCAGGGTTGTACTCGAGCCCCGCAACTTCTGACGTAGTGTTTCTAATACGGGAGAGAAAGTTGCCGTTACCGCACCCAAACTCAAAGATACGTTTTCGCCTTTGGGCATCCATAGCCGCCTGTTCGAAGTCCCATTTATCGACTGAATATGTAAACTCGGAGGTGCTTTGTGTGCCGGTGAGGTTGTAGGCTTCGACGTAGAATGCCGGGCTTCCAATGATTTGGGGCAAAAAAGTTTCCAATCCACATTTAGGGCAGCAATAAAGCTGTGTTGCATTTGCAACGTGGCGATGTTCGTTAACGGTGGTCTGTGAAAACTCGACAGGCAACCACAAGCGAAACAGCTCATCAATGTCGTAACTTTTGCCCACTGCCTTGAGTTTGGCTTGGCATATCAAGCACTCCGATTGCTCAGTCGTCAGCATGACGTTACTGTAAAGACCATGCCGTTCCAACCAAAGGACAGCAAGGGACTCAGAGACAATTGGGGATTTCTTTCCAGCCACTCGCGCACCGCACGCTGCTGTCCGAAATCCGGGTGATTGCGGTAGCAATGCCAGTCGTCGAAGGAAAGCACCGAGCCGACCGAGATTCGTGACGTCAGAAAGTCGAGCACCGGGACGGTGGACTCGTAGAAATCGCAGTCGATCCAAGCCACCGCGACTTTATCGACCCGGGTCGAGGGCGCATTTTCCTGCGACAGGGTTTTGTTAAACCAACCCTTGACCGTACGAACTTTGTTTAGATCGACACCGTTGCGACGGAGATTGCGCTTGAACGCGTCGATGGAAGACTCGAATTGCCCCTTGTAAAAATGACTTGTGTAGCCGTCGAGAGCATCAATTCCCGTCGGCTCGGGCAATCCTTCGAAGGAGTCGAGCGCGACAAAGCTCATGCCAGGAAAGAGCGGGGCGATCATCTTGAAGGCATGTGAGAAAGTCGTCCCTTGCCACACCCCAAACTCGCAATAATCGCCCGTTACTTGCGCGCCGACCAGATACTCGGCGACCTGCTCGACAGCGTAGTAACGGCGATTGAACGATCGGTACTCGAGCTGGCGGATGCGATTGTAGACGCCACGCAACAGAAGATACTGGACGGGGTGACGTACGATACGCAGGATCTCTTTGACGACAGGGTGCAGGTTTTTCATTGCGGACTGGACTCCAAGACACGTTCGATGACGAACGCTTGTTCTGCTTCCGTCATTCCGTGGAAAAGCGGCAGCGACACGCTGCAATCGTTAGCTGCGTAAGCATTCGGGAAGCTTTCGGGAGAATGCCCATACTTATTACGATAGAAACTCAGCATGTGGACAGCGTGCGTCGCCGGCCGCGTGGAAATACCAGCCTGCAGTAGGCGATCCATCCACGCGTTGCGCAAGCCATTGATGCGCGCAATGGCGTCCGGCACTATCACCTCTGGTTGATACAGGCAAGCGTAGCTTTGATAGCTATGCTCACCGTTCGCTGGATGCGACGGTGTCTGCAGCCAAGGCAGGTTCTCAAACGCCGCATCATAAATAGCGGCGAGGCGACGGCGCTCGGCGACGATCTCAGCTGCACGATTCATTTGGGCGGACCCCAGAGCGGCCTGTATGTCAGTCATACGCTGGTTGTAGCCGGCCTCCGTATGATCGGCCAGCAAATAGGGGCGAGGGCCCAGGTGGCGTTGCAAATCACTCATGGTGGCGCCGTGGTCGCGCAGGCGCCGTAGCTTAGCCGCCAGTTCATCGTCAAAAGTCGTGATCATGCCACCCTCGCCGGTCGTGATGGCCTTGCGCGGATGGAAGCTAAAGCAGCCTACATCGCCAATCCCCCCAACGTGGCGCCCGCGATAAAGCGTTCCGAATCCGCACGCAGCGTCTTCAACCACGCGCAGGCCGTGTTGACTGGCAAGACGACCGACCGCTTCCATGTCTGCCGGCATACCGAACAGATGAACAGGCAGGATGGCGCGCGTACGCGTGCTGATTTTTTCAGCCAGCTGTTTAACTTCGAGGTTGAAGGTGTCTAGCTCGATATCGCAGAATACAACCTTAGCGCCAAGGTGCTCTACCACGTTCGCCGTCGCGATCCAGGTGAAGGCAGGTACGATGACTTCGTCGCCCTGGCCGATGCCCAGCGCGACAAGGGATAGGTGCAGGGCGGTGGTGGCGGAGGTAACAGCTATCGAGTGTTTGACGCCCGTAAAGGCCGACCACTTTTCTTCGAACTCGCGCACCTTGGGACCCTGAACGAGCCAGCCACTGCGCAACGGGCCGAGCACGCTGTCGATTTCCTCCTCACTCAAGCAAGTCCGACTGATGGGGACATTCATTTTCAAAGTTGAGTTCATGGACTATCCGATCGTGGCGACCTGTATCAATTCACTGGTCAAAACGGAGACCACGCTCGCCTGGTCGTGCACCGTCAGGTCCGCACCCATGGGCAAACTGATCACCTGACGCGCCATTGCGTGTGAAATCGGCGTCGCGTCGCCGCCGCAGAGATTTTTATAGGCGGCCTGCTCGTTTAGCGGAATAGGGTAGTGCACTGCCGTAGGTACGCCTGCCACGCTTAAGCCTCGTTGAACGACCTCACGATCGTCGACCAATATCGTGTATTGCGCGAAAACGCTGCTGCGATCTGGACGCTGGACAATGCGCCGGACGCCGTGAGCGTCCATGGACGTGTTGTAGCGCTGGCCGATCAGTGCGCGCTGCTCGACTTCCCATGTGAAACGATCGAGCTTCGCCAGCACGATGGCGCACTGCAGAGTGTCCATGCGCCCACCTACTCCGATCCGGGTATGCACGTAGCGTTTGCTTTGACCATGCACCCGAATTTCACGACAGGCCTGGGCGAGCGCATCGACGTTAGTGAAGATGGCGCCACCGTCCCCATAACAGCCGAGCGGTTTGCTTGGGAAGAAACTGGTGCAGCCGATAGTCGAGAGATTGCAGCTTTTACGCCCCTTGTAATCGGCACCAAAGCTTTGAGCTGCATCTTCAATTACAGGAATGTTTCCGTGGCGTGCGGCTATGGCATTGATTTCGTCCATATCCGCTGGTTGGCCATAGAGGCTGACCGGCATTATGGCTTTAGTCTTTGGCGTTATGGCTGCTTCGATCAGGCTCGCGTTGACGTTGCAAGTGTCTGGCTCAATATCAACAAAAATCGGCACAGCCCCTAGCAGAACGATGACTTCTGCAGTCGCTGCAAAGGTGAACGGAGTAGTGATCACTTCGTCACCCGGCTGAATCCCCAGCGCCATTAAAGAAATGAGAAGGGCCTCGGTCCCGCTGGCAACAGTTATGCAGTGGAGTGCGCCAGAGTAGGCTTCGAGGCGTTCTTCAAGCTCTCTCACCTCGGGGCCCATGATGTACTGACCATGGTCGAGCACCTTATGGATGCGTGTATTGATAGCTGTCTTGATCGCCTCATACTGGCTCTTAAGATCAACGAAGGGAATTGTCATGTGGAAACTCGCCTTAGGTGTTCGTCGGCCAATTCGTATCGCTGGCCGGTATGGGGGCAACGATATTGCCCTTGACCATTGACCGGCAGTGGAATCTGTTCGCCGTATTCACTCATCCAGCCGATCTGCCGAGCAGGTACGCCAACCATCAGTGCATAGGCAGGAACACTTTTATTAACTACAGAGCCCGCCCCAATAAAAGCATATTCGCCAATTGTGACACCACAAACAATCGTGCAATTGGCACCCAGTGTGGCCCCCCGTTTGACTAAAGTATCGCGATATTCACTCTTTCGTTCGACCAATGAACGTGGGTTATATACGTTGGTAAAAACCATGCTTGGGCCACAAAAAACCCCCTCTTCTAGTGTCACGTTGTCATAGACCGATACATTGTTCTGAATTTTGCAGCGATCACCAACAACCACCCTGTTGCCAACAAAAACGTTTTGACCAAGCGAGACACCTGCGCCGATTTTTGCCCCTCCGCACACATGAACCCAATGCCAAATGTTACTACCTTCGCCAATCTGCGCGCCGTCGTCAACGATGGCAGTGGGATGGATCGTCACGCTCATCAAAACTCCAAGGGCAAGGAAACAGTTTTCCCGTCGCGAGAAGAAAGGTAAGCGGCAATAAGTATCTCGAGGGACTTTAAGCCTTCGCGACCATCGGTTTCAGGTTCCGCCTCACCCCGTAATACATCGACAACGTTCTTGTAGTAAATGGGATGACCAAAACCATAGACTGAAGTGGTTTTGTAATTCGCCTCGTGAATTTGATGGTCGTAGTCTTTGGACTCGTCAAATTGCCAAAGTTGGATGTCATTGACTGCCAAACCACCAATTCGTACAGTGCCTTTTTCACCAAGGATCGTAATACTGCCTTCAAGGTTTTGGGGATAAGTGAGCATGGTTACGCTCATGGAACCTAGTGCCCCATTTCGCCACTTGACATTCAGCACCCCGGTGTCTTCCACCTCAATATCGCGAGTGGTGCTCATCATGGCCTGCACCTTTTCGACGGGTCCAATCAGCCAGTCGAGCAGATCCACATAGTGGCTGGCCTGGTTCATGAAGGCGCCGCCATCGAACTCCCATGTTCCACGCCAACCATTACCCTGGTCGTAGTACGATTGAGACCGGGTCCAGAAGACATTGAGGTGGACCATGTGGATCTTGCCAAAGCGTTTTTCAGAAACCGCTCGCTTTAGCAACTGCAGAGTGGTGTTGCGGCGATTTTGCTTAACCACAAATAGCCGAACTCCAGCCTCATCGCAGGCCTTGACCATGCGGACACCATCGTTCCAGCGGGTGGCCATGGGCTTCTCAGTCATTACATGGACTTTATGTCTAGCAGCCAAGACAGTTTGGTCAGGATGGGTGCCACTGGGCGTGCAGAGGGCAACTAGGTCGATTTGCTCCTTCTGGAGCATTGCTTCCATGTCACGGTAAGCTGGAACTTTGTATTTTTCAGCATGCTCAGCCAATACTGCCGGGTCGATGTCACATAAGGCGACCAGTTCAATTTCGTCGCTATGCTTTTCAATTGAACCGAAATGATTTCGTGAGATGCGACCACAGCCCACAACTGCTATCTTTATTTTTCGGCCTGTAATGGCTGGATAGTGCTGCATGCGGACTTCCTTTGAATTATTCGTTTCACAGGCGGAAAACAGTGAATCCGGCTTTTGCGGCATCATGACGGTTATAAAGAGCTTTCACATCAGCTAGGACCGGTTGCACTGAACCACAGAGTATTTTGAGTTGCTTAGGCGACATCGCACGAAATTCGTTGTGCCCAACCGCAACGATCAACGAGTCAACTTTGTTGGATTCATCGATCGTCCCAAGGCGAATTCCATACTCATGCTCGACTTCTTCGGCATTGGCCCAAGGGTCGCTTACAACGACATTGCATCCCCAGTTTTGCAGTTCCTTTACGAGATCAGCAACCTTACTGTTTCGAATATCTGGACAGTTTTCTTTGAACGTGATGCCCATCACGCCAATAGAACTTCGTGCAACATCGATGCCATTTTTCAACATCAGCCGAATGACGTTTCGTGCCGCATAGCGCGCCATGTTGTCGTTGATGCGACGGCCGGCCAGGATAACTTGGGGGTGATAACCTACTTCTTCTGCTTTGTGAGTAAGGTAGTAGGGATCCACGCCGATGCAGTGGCCTCCGACCATGCCCGGGCGGAACGGCAAGAAGTTCCATTTACTACCCGCAGCTTCGAGCACTTCAATGGTGTCGATCCCCAAACGGTCGAAGATGACTGAAAGTTCATTTACGAAAGCGATGTTAAGGTCTCGCTGGCTATTTTCGATGACCTTAGCAGCTTCTGCGACCTTCAGGCTGGATGCTTTCCAAGTTCCAGCCTTGATGATGCTCTTGTAGAGGCAATCTACGGCTTCGGCCACTTCGGGTGTACTACCACTGGTGATTTTCCTTATAGTGGTGAGCGTATTAACTTTGTCCCCCGGATTGATACGTTCAGGGCTGTAGCCACAGAAAAAGTCTTTGTTGAATTTGAGTCCCGACACTTTCTCAAGAATCGGCAC
>ENA-UOWO01007232-UOWO01007232.1-activated-sludge-metagenome-genome-assembly--contig:-NODE-7232-length-11060-cov-4.076965_pt1 | contig 11060 bp, 11 predicted proteins | sample MGYA00238148_ERZ761564 | MGnify/ENA primary metagenome ERZ761564 (study PRJEB28885, sample SAMN05720194) | activated sludge metagenome | isolation source: Anaerobic digester | place: USA...
AAAAATCTTAATATATTTTTCGGCATCAACATCGGTAGTATTCAACCAAAATTGGTAGAATTTATACACCGAAGTTTTATCGGCAGTTAACCAAACATTTCCACCTTCGGATTTTCCAAATTTAGAACCATCCGCTTTAGTTATCAACGGACAAGTCATCGCATACGCTTTTGCTCCTTCGCCGTTCATTCTACGAACCAATTCCGTTCCAGTTGTGATATTTCCCCATTGATCGCTTCCACCCATTTGCAGCAAACAATTGTGCGCTTTATACAAATGATGAAAATCATAACCTTGAATTAATTGATATGTAAACTCCGTGAAACTCATTCCTTCGCCTTCTGCGCTTAATCTTTTCTTCACAGAATCCTTTGCCATCATATAGTTTACAGTAATACGTTTTCCCACATCACGTGCAAAGTTGATAAACGAAAAATCTTTCATCCAATCATAGTTATTTACCAAAATCGGAGCATTTGCCGCAGTAGAATTAAAATCCAAAAAGCGCGACAAAACCGCTTTAATTCCAGCCACATTTTTATCCAAAGTAGCTTCATCCAGCAAATTTCTTTCATCGGATTTTCCAGATGGATCGCCAATCATTCCAGTTGCACCACCAACCAAAGCAATAGGTTTATGACCACTTTTAGACACATGAACTAGCAGAATTATTGGCACCAAATTTCCAATATGCAACGAATCGCTTGTTGGATCAAACCCAATATATGTCGTTGTCATTTCCTTCAAAAGTTGTTCTTCCGTTCCAGGCATAATGTCTTGAACCATTCCACGCCATTGCAATTCTTCTACTAAATTCTTCATTTTAAAACAATAATTTGCGCAAAGATAAGTTAATTACCCAATTTAGAAATTTGAAAATTTGAAAATTTTAAGGAGCGAATCGCTTGGTCTTTATCTGTTATCCATTTTCCTGCTTTTCGTTTCTATCGTCCCAAAAGACGATACCACTTCAATCAGGGCTAAAAGAAATACAAAAGGCACACTTTTAATCTAAAAATCATAATTCGTAATTCGTAATTCGTAAATTCGCAACATGATTTTAGTCACAGGCGGAACAGGTTTAGTTGGAGCACATTTATTACTTCATTTAGCAGAAAATGAAGAAACTATAGTTGCCATTTACAGAAATCCAAAAAAGATTGAAAAGACAAAAACTCTTTTTGCACACTATCAAAAAACAGCACTTTTTTCAAAAATCAATTGGATTGAAGCCGATATTCTAGACATCTCATCATTAGAAATTGCTTTTAAAAATATAAAATACGTCTATCATTGTGCTGCAAATATTTCCTTTAATCCAAAAGATGAAAACCTTCTTCGAAAAGTAAATATTGAAGGAACAGCCAATATTGTAAATTTTTGTATCGATAAAAAAATCGAAAAACTTTGCCACGTTAGTTCCATCGCAGCTCTTGGCGATTTGAAAGAAACGGAAACTATTCTCACCGAAGAAATAGAATGGAATCCAGAAATAGCTCATAGCGATTATGCAATAACAAAATATGGCGCCGAAATGGAAGTTTGGCGCGGACAACAAGAAGGTTTGCAAGTAGTGATTGTAAATCCTGGCGTAATATTTGGCTCAATGATTTGGACCGATGGAAGCGGAGAATTTTTCACCAAAATAAAAAAAGGACTTCCATTTTACACAAAAGGTTCAACTGGTTATGTTGGTGTTTTTGACGTAGTAAAAGTGATGCGTTTGCTAATGAAAAGCGAAATTTCAGGAGAACGATTTTCATTAGTTTCAGAAAATTATTCTTTTGAAAAAATTATCTTTTCAATTGCAGAAAAATTAGGAGTAAAAAAACCAGCTGTAGAAATAAAACCTTGGATGACATCACTTGCATGGCGATTGGATTGGTTTGTTTCTACTGTTTTTAGAACCAAAAGAAAAATCACAAAATACAGTGCCAATTCATTACATTCTAATGAAATTATTTCAAACGAAAAAATAAAAAAAGCTTTGAATTTTGAGTTTCAAAGCATCGATTCGGTTTTAGATGAAATTATTCTTTTAAATACTAAAAATCAATAGATAGCTGGCGTATCTGAATTTTGAGTATTGTTTTCAGATTTCAGAGATTTACCAGTTAGTTTTTTATTTTCTTTATCGATTTTCTCTCTTATTTGGTCAAACATTTTTTTATATTCCTCAACATCCGAAGCGTAATATTTATTGCTTGCAACAAATTGCTTCTTGTTTATTTTGTATTTCTTGAAAATATATTGATTAATTTCTTCTGCCGAAATTCCTCCTTTAATATTTTGACTTTTAACGGCTTCTAGTAATGATAAGTCATATAAAACATCAATCATTTTATCTTTTTCAATCAAATTAGAAGGTTTTTCAATTGCAGAATCCTGACAACTAATCGTCAAGAAAACCAAACATAAAAGAGCTATTTTTTTCATCACTTTAATTTTATCTATCAAAAAGCAATCGCTTTCCAACTTTTTTATCTTTTACTTTAAAATTTTGGTAAACCAATTCGCCATTTACAAAAGTATGTGTTATTCTGGACTTAAAATTATAACCTTCAAATGGCGACCAACCACATTTTGCCAAAATATTTTCTTTCTTAACATTCCATGGTAAACCAGCATTCACAATAACCAAATCGGCATAAAATCCTTCTTTGATAAAACCACGTTTTTCAATTTTAAAAATCTTTGCTGGATTATGACACATTTTTTCCACGATTTTCTCCACAGAAATTTTCCCTTGGTGAAACGTTTCAAACATCGCAACTACAGCATGTTGAACCAATGGTCCGCCAGATGGAGCTTTCAAATAACTTTGCTGTTTTTCTTCTAAAGTATGTGGCGCATGATCGGTTGCAATTACATCAATTCTGTCATCAAGCAATGCTTCCCACAAAACTTTTCGGTCATTTGCCGTTTTTACTGCAGGATTCCATTTGATAAAATTGCCTTTGGTTTTGTAATCTTCATCGGTAAACCAAAGATGATGAATACACACTTCGGCAGTAATTTGCTTTTCTTCTAATGGAATTTTATTGGTAAAAAGTTCCATTTCTTTGGCGGTTGAAAGATGAAAAACATGCAATCTTGCTCCAGTTTTTTTAGCTAATTCTATCGCTTTTGACGAGGAAAGATAACAGGCTTCTTCGCTTCTGATTAAATGATGTGCTGTAACGGGAATATCGTCACCAAACTCGGCTTTGTATTTTTCTAAATTATTTTTTATTGTCGTTTCATCTTCGCAGTGAACCGCAATTAGCATTTTTGTAGAAGAGAAGATTTTCTCTAAAGTTTCTTGATTATCAACCAACATATTTCCTGTTGATGAACCTAAAAACAATTTTATCCCAGCAACGTTTTTGGGATTAGTTTTTAAAATTTCTTCAAGATTATCGTTTGTTCCACCCATCATAAACGAATAATTCGCATAGGAAGTTTGTGCAGCGATTTGATATTTTTCTTCTAAAAGTTCTTGTGTAACAGCATTTGGAACGGTGTTTGGCTGTTCAATAAACGAAGTTATTCCACCAGCAACGGCAGCACGACTTTCGGTTTCGATAGTTCCTTTATGAGTTAAACCAGGTTCACGAAAATGCACTTGATCATCAATTGCACCAGGAATTAAGTAACTTCCTTCGGCATCAATAATTTTACAATTGGCAGATTTTGGACTTATACTTTCGGCAATTTCGACTATGAATTCATTTTCAATCAAAACGTCGCCTTCAAGTATTTTTCCTTCGTTTACAATTTTGGCATTTTTAATTAAAACCGTATTCATTTTTATTTTTTATAATCGATTAAAAAACTTTTTAATTCGTAGCGACAAAACCCCAAAAACAGCTTCCTTTATAATTGCTCCACTCATTTTGGATTGTCCTTTTGTTCTATCGGTAAAGATGACTGGAACTTCTTTAATATTAAATTTTTTGGCGAAAGCTCTGTATTTCATTTCTATTTGAAAGGCGTAACCAATGAATTTTATTCTGTCTAAATTAATGGTTTCTAATACTTGTTTTTTGTAGCAAATAAATCCAGCTGTTGCGTCCATTATCTTCATTCCAGTTATCATTCGAACATAAACAGAAGCAAAATAAGACAGTAAAACTCTGCTTAATGGCCAATTTACAACATTAACTCCAGTAACATATCGAGAACCAACAGCTAAATCTGCATCATCTTTTGCACAAGCATCATAAAGTCGTTCTAAATCGTTTGGATTATGTGAAAAATCAGCATCCATTTCAAAAATATATTCGTAGTTTTTTTCCAAAGCCCATTTGAAACCATGAACATAAGCTGTTCCTAATCCAGCTTTTTTCATTCGTACTTCGAGAAATAATTTGTCTGGAAATTCATGCTGCAATTCGGAAACCTTCTGATATGTTTTGTCAGGAGAATTATCATCCACAATAAGAACATGAAATGTTTTTTCGAGCGAAAACACAGCACGAATAATGCTTTCTATATTTTCTATTTCGTTATAGGTTGGAATAATTACTATACCGCAATTCATATTTTAGGTCTATTTTCAGGGCAAAAATACTGTTTTTATCAGTGTAGTTTCTTAATAATTTTATAATAATTTAGAAAATAAAAAAATCGTAATTTTGCAACGATGATTGAAATGATTTTAAACCCGAGAAATATAGAACCAAAAGATTGGGCAACCTTTTTGTTTGTTTTTTCTTTTTGCTTAATTGCAATTACAAAAACTGCCTTTGAAACTCGTTTTAATGATTTTTTGAGAATTCTAGTTTCTGATAAATATATTAAAGTTTATAAAGACACTTCGCACTTGATGAGTGGTTTTACTATTCTATTATTTTTGGTTCAGGTGGTTTCGTTTTCGTTTTTTATTCAAATTATTCTTGATCATTTTGGATATATTTCAAAATTTGATTGGATTAGTTATTTAAGGATTTTTACTTTTTTTGGTGTATTCGTACTTTCAAAATTTTTAATCGAAAAAATCATTGCATCTACTTTTACTATAGAAGAGTTTGCCGAGCAGTTTAATTTACAAAAAGTTAGCTACAGAACATTCATCGGGATATTATTACTTCCTGTAAACATTTATTTATTTTACAATAACGCATCAGATATTCTAATTTATTGCATTATTGGTGTGATTTTAATAATAAACATGTTAACTTACCTAGTTTCTTTGCGAATTTATCAAAATTTAGTTGTCGGTAACTTGTTTTATTTTATTTTGTATCTTTGCGCACTTGAAATAGCGCCGTATTATTTCATATATTATTTGATTACAAAAATTTAGCACACTACAATGTCAAATTTAAAAGTGAAAACAATTTTGGTTTCTCAACCAGAACCAAAAGTAGAGAATTCTCCTTATTTTGAGTTACAACAAAAGCACAAGGTGAAAGTTGATTTCCGCTCATTCATTCATGTAGAAGGAGTTAATGCTAAGGATATAAGAGCACAAAAAATTGACCTCAACAATTTCAGCGCTATCATTTTAACGAGTAGAAATTCTGTAGATCATTTTTTTAGAGTTGCAGAAGAAATGCGATATAAAGTTCCTGAAGACTTAAAATATTTTTGTCAGTCTGAAGCTATTGCTTTTTACTTGCAAAAATATGTAGTGTACAGAAAGCGTAAAATTTATGTTGGCCAAAAAGACTTTGTTGATTTGTCTCCATTGATGAAAAAATACAAAGACGAAAAGTTTTTGCTTCCTGCTTCTGACCAATTAAACTATGATATTCCTCAAACGTTGAATAATTTAAAAATTAATTGGACACAAGCTATTTTCTATAAAACAGTAATGAGTGATTTGTCTGATTTGGCAGATGTTTATTATGATGTTTTAGCTTTCTTTAGTCCAACAGGAATAAAATCTTTATTTAAAAACTTTCCTGATTTTAAACAAAATAACACTCGAATAGCTGTTTTTGGAAGTACAACTCAAAAAGAAGCTTTGGAACACGGTTTAAGAATTGACATTCTTGCTCCGACTCCAGAAACACCTTCAATGACTATGGCTTTAGAAAAATATGTAGCTGAAGCAAATAAAGGAAAATAGATTATAATTTTTATACGAAATAAAAAAAGCCATTCAAATTTGAATGGCTTTTTTCGTTTTGGCTTAGTTTGTTTGGTATTCTATAATTGCGGACCAGCATTTACTAAATTCTGACCTTCTGAATTATCGGTGTATTGAACGAAATTTTTAATGAATAATCCCGCTAAATTGGCAGCTTTTTCATTCCATTCCGAAGCATTTGCATATGTATCTCTTGGATCTAAAATCGCTGGATTTACATCGTGCAAAGAAGTTGGAACTTCAAAATTGAATGTTGGAATAATTTTAGTTTCTGCTTTTTCTATTGAACCATCAAGAATTGCATCGATGATTGCACGCGTGTCTTTTATCGAAATACGTTTTCCTGTTCCGTTCCAACCTGTGTTTACCATATAAGCAGTTGCTTTATGTTCCTCCATCTTTTTTACCAATTCTTCACCATATTTTGTTGGATGAAGCGATAAAAATGCTTTTCCAAAACAAGCCGAAAACGTTGGTGTTGGCTCGGTTACTCCACGTTCTGTTCCAGCCAATTTAGCCGTGAAACCTGAAAGGAAATAATATTTAGTTTGCTCTGGTGTAAGTTTAGAAACCGGAGGCATAACTCCGAATGCGTCTGCGGTTAAGAAAATCACTTTAGTAGCATGACCAGCTTTAGAAACTGGTTTTACGATATTATGAATGTGCTCTATCGGATAAGAAACACGAGTATTTTGAGTTACAGAACCGTCTTTAAAATCGATTTTTCCATCAGCATCAACAGTTACATTTTCTAGTAACGCGTCTTTTTTAATGGCACCAAAAATATCTGGTTCGTTTGCTGCACTTAAATCGATGGTTTTTGCATAACATCCGCCTTCAAAGTTGAAAACGCCATCGTTATCCCAACCGTGTTCATCGTCACCAATTAATTCGCGTTTTGGATCGGTAGAAAGAGTAGTTTTTCCTGTACCTGATAATCCGAAGAAAACAGCAACATCACCATCTTTACCTTTATTTGCAGAACAATGCATTGAAGCAATTCCTTGTAATGGCAAGTAGTAATTCATCATAGAGAATAACCCTTTTTTCATTTCGCCACCGTACCAAGTTCCGCCAATTAATTGCACTTTTTCAGTTAAATTAAAAGCTACATAAACTTCCGAATTTAATCCGTGTGCTGCATAATCTTTGAAACTAGTTTTAGAACCGTTCATTACTATAAAGTCTGGTTCACCAAAAGTTTCAAGTTCTGCTTCGGTTGGACGAATGAACATATTTTTTACGAAATGCGCTTGCCACGCTACTTCCATAATGAAACGTACTTTTAATCTTGTATTTTCGTTAGCACCACAAAAGGCATCAACTACAAACAATCTTTTCCCAGAAAGCTGATTTACAGTTGTTTCTTTTAAGGCATTCCAAGTAGTTTGAGAAATTGGTTTGTTGTCGTTTACTGCTTTATCAGAATTCCACCAAATTGTGTTTTCTGTAATGCTGTCTTTAACGATGTATTTATCTTTTGGTGAACGACCAGTAAATTCTCCAGTCATTACATTTACTGCTCCAAGTTCGGTTAATTGACCTTTTTCATAACCTTCTAAACTTGGATTTAACTCTTCATTATATAAAAATTCAAAAGATGGATTGTGTATGATTTCTTGCGCATTGATGATTCCGTATTGTTCTAGCGAAATCGATTTCGTAAATTGAGCAGTATTTTCCATAAAATTGTAATGTGTTGCAATTATTAAATTGACTGCAAAGGTAAAAATATTTTATTACAACGTTGTAGTTGAAAGATAAATTGTTATTTTTTCTTGATGAACTGCAAAAAAAGTAGTGCCCAAGCAAGAATTAACATCGTTCCTCCAATAGGTGTTATAATTCCAATTGGCTTGAAATTGATATTGGTTAATGACATGGTAGAAAGTAAATATATTGAACCAGAAAAAAAGACAACACCTAATAAAGTTAGCCAATAAATAGTTTTTTTGGCTTTCTCAACAATGTTATTATTCAAACCTAAGAACAATAAAAACAACGCGTGATACATTTGATATTTTATACCAGTTTCAAAAGTGGTTAATTGCTCAACGCTCAAAACTTTTTTTAATGCATGTGCGCCAAATGCACCAAGAATTATTGCAATCATGCCTAACAAAGTTGCTGTTTTTATTATTTTATTGTTCATTTTATTAATTTTAAATACTAAAACACAAATTTACCCGTTATGTATTGATATTAAAGAAATTTTAAGTTTTCTTTTTAAAAATATCCGTTTTAAAAAATTTACATTTGTACCATAAAAATACTTCTCATGAAAAAAATATTTTTAATTATAACTTCGGTTTTGCTATTATGTTCGTTTGGAACTACTACAAAGTCTAAAATAAAATCAGGCGAAAAATTGGTTTACACTGGTTCATATAATATGAGTGGATTAATGACCCAATTGGCTCAAGTAACCATGAGTACGGAAAATGTTTCTACTTCAAAAAACAATTATCTTCATTTGAGTTGTGAGTTGGCAACTTATAGTAAATGGGATAAATTTTTTAAAATTAGAGATATTTATGAAACCTACGTTGATCCAATCACGATGAAACCTGCTCTTTACAAAAGAAGCATTGACGAAGGTGGTTATACCAAAAAAGAAAAATATGTTTTCAAAAACAACACTGTCACAAGTACGGCTAGAAAAAGAAACTATCCTGAGTCGGTGAAAAAATTCACTATCAAACCAACAAGCATTGATGCTATTTCAATTTTATATCAATTGCGTTCTGTTGATTTTTCAAAATATAAAGCTGGTCAAACAAAGTCATATACCATTGTTTTTGATGAAAAAGAAATTCCTGTTACCTTAAAATATATCGGAAAAGAAACTGTTAATGCTGGTAATTTAGGAAAAAAAGAGTGCTATAAAGTTTCTATTGGTGCCAAAACCGATGCGTTAAAAGGGCAAGATAAAAATTTAATTTGGCTTACTGCTGACGACAAAAAAATTCCTGCATTGATGAAATTTAGCATTCCAGTAGGAACAGGACAAATAGCATTATCATCTGCAACAGGAATTTAATAACCACTTAAAAAATGCAAAAAATATATCTCATTTTAAGTTTTGTTTTTACACTTTTGGCTTTGGTTTTTTCTATTTTGCCAATGGATACAATTGCTTTATTACCCATTGGATTAGCTATTGCTTTTTGTTTACTAACTATTAGAAAATCGGAGGAAAATAAAGTTAAAATACCAAAGTTTTTATTGACCATTAGCGTTTTGTGTTCTGTTTTTGTGATTGGGAAAACACTTTTAATAAAAGACGAAGTTGTCGTTGACCAAACATTCGAACAGCAAAAAATAGAAACCAAACAAGAAGCTAAAAAAGATCTCGAAGAATTAGAGCAACTTGAAAATGATTTAGAATAATTTCAAAACCCATTCGAATTGAATGGGTTTTATGTTTCTGCAAATTCATACATTTGCCACAACAACAAACAAACGAATGAGAAATATACTTATTATTGGTGCTGGTCGTTCAGCATCATCACTTATAAAATACCTTCTTGAAAAATCTACTCAAGAAAATCTTCATCTTACTATTGGTGATTTATCATTAGAATTGGCGCAACGCAAAACCAATAATCACCCAAATGCAACACCAATAGCATTAGACATTAATAATGTTGAACAACGCCAAAGCGAAATTCAAAAGGCTGATATTGTCATTTCGATGCTTCCAGCACACATGCACATTGACGTAGCAAAAGACTGCGTGACTTTTAAGAAAAACATGGTTACTGCTTCTTATGTTTCCGATGCGATGCAAAGTTTAGATGCTGAAGTGAAAGCAAATGGTTTGATTTTTATGAACGAAATTGGTCTTGACCCAGGAATTGACCACATGAGTGCGATGAAAGTTATCCATGAAATTGAAGAAAAAGGCGGAAAAATGATTTTGTTTGAATCGTTTTGTGGCGGATTAGTCGCTCCAGAAAGCGATACTAATCTTTGGAATTACAAATTCACTTGGGCACCAAGAAACGTAGTTTTAGCAGGTCAAGGTGGCGCAGCAAAATTTATCCAAGAAGGAAAATACAAATACATTCCTTATAATAAACTCTTCCGAAGAACGGAATTTCTAGAAGTAGAAGGTTTTGGAAAATTTGAAGCCTATGCTAATCGTGATTCACTAAAATACAGAAGCGTTTATGGACTAGATGATATTTTGACTTTATATCGAGGAACGATTCGTCGAGTTGGTTATTCAAAAGCTTGGAATATGTTTGTTCAACTTGGAATGACCGATGACACTTATGTGATGGAAAACTCAGAAACCATGACTTACCGCGACTTCATCAATTCCTTTTTGCCTTATTCTCCGACAGATAGTGTAGAAATGAAAACCCGTTTGCAACTTGGCATTGAACAAGACGATATCATGTGGGATAAATTATTAGAACTCGATTTATTCAACCCAACTAAAATTGTTGGACTAAAAAATGCTTCGCCAGCCCAAATATTAGAACATATCCTTAACGATAGCTGGACTTTACAACCAGAAGACAAAGACATGATTGTAATGTATCACAAGTTTGGATATGAAATCAATGGTGTGAAAAAACAAATCGATTCTAAAATGGTTTGCATTGGCGATGACCAAACCTATACTGCCATGGCAAAAACAGTAGGTTTGCCTGTTGCAATGGCAACTATTCAAATACTGAACGGAAAAATAACAACACCAGGAGTTCAATTGCCTATCAACAAAGAAGTTTATTTGCCTATCATAAAAGAGCTTGAGGAGTTTGGCGTGATTTTCAAAGAAACTGAAATGCCTTATGTTGGTTATAATCCGGATAGATTATTAGGAAATTAATTTATAACTAGAAGCGAATCGTTCGGGAATTATCAGTGATGGTAATTCCTGCTTTCCGTTTCTATCGTCCCAAAAGACGATACCACTACAATCAGGGCTAAAAAGCAAACCATTTGAATCTAAGAAGTCTAACAATCTAATAAT
>ENA-UOWO01007233-UOWO01007233.1-activated-sludge-metagenome-genome-assembly--contig:-NODE-7233-length-11059-cov-15.311069_pt1 | contig 11059 bp, 4 predicted proteins | sample MGYA00238148_ERZ761564 | MGnify/ENA primary metagenome ERZ761564 (study PRJEB28885, sample SAMN05720194) | activated sludge metagenome | isolation source: Anaerobic digester | place: USA...
CTTCCGCGATCTCGACCGCGACGGCACCCCCAACCAGGCCGGCGAGTTCATCGATGTCGCCACCTTCGTGGAGGAAAAACCGGCCACGCCCCAGATCACCTGGCGCCTCGAGGTCGACACCACCGGCCAGGCCGCCCGCGGTCCGATCCTCCCGGCCAGGGGGGGCGACATCTACTGGATGCGGCTCGACTATCCCCTCGAAGCCGGCGATGCCTTTGTCTTCTCGACCGCCGGCCAGCGCACCGATGCCGCCAGCGCCAGAGCGCAGGCCAAACAGGATCCCTATGTGGTCCCGAATCCCTATGTCGGTTCGGCCAGCTTTGAACCCGAGCGTTTCGCGGTCTCAGGCCGCGGTGAGCGGCGCATCGAGTTCCGCGCCCTGCCCAAGAGCTGCACCATCCGCATCTTCTCCGTCCGCGGCGAGCTGGTGCAGACCCTCGAGCATGACGGATCGGACGACGGCTTCATCGCCTGGGATCTGCGCACCAAGGACAATCTCGACGCCGCCCCCGGGCTTTACATTTTTCATGTCGATTCCGAGCTGGGCAGCAAGATCGGCAAATTCGCCATCATCAAATAAGGGACAGGTGGAGTATGAAGATAAACAGAACACATCGCCGCGTTTGGGCCCTGCTCATCCTCTGCGCCCTGCTGGCCGGAGCGATGGGCGCCGGTCAACCCCTCTATGGCCAGAGCAAGACCGGCACCACCATCGGCCAGTTCCTGCTCATCGAACCCAGCGCCCGCAGCACCGCCATGGGCAATGCGGGCGTGGCCTCGACCGAGGAGCTCCTCTCCGCGTACTATAACCCCGGCGCCATCGGCAGCTTTAAAGGCTACGGCGTCCAGTTCACCCACAGCCTCTGGCTGGCGGATATCACCTACGATTACGTCGCCGCATCCCTGAAGATGGGCAATTTCGGCAATCTCTACCTGAGCGCCACCGCCCTCAACTCGGGCGAAATTGCCGTCCGCACCGTCGACCAGCCGCTCGGCACAGGCGAGAAATTTTCCGTCAACAATTTCGCCTTCGGCCTCGGATTCGGCCGCCAGCTCACCGACCGCTTCACCGCCGGCGCCCAGATCAATTTCATGCAGGAGACCATCTGGCACAGCAGCCTCTCCACCTTCACCTTCAACGTGGGGACGATCTATACCCTCTCGGGCTCCGGCATCCGCATCGGCGCCAGCATCTCCAACTTTGGCATGCCCGGCAAATACTCCGGCCGCGACATGCGCATCGTCTATGACAGGAATCCCGACCGCTACGGCGACAACAGCAACCTGCCGGGCCAGATGTACGTGGAGGATTACCCCCTGCCGGTGATGTTCCGCGCCGGCATCGACTGGCCGTTCAGGATCGGCAACCACCAGGAGCTGCATCTGGCGGTCAACGCCTTCCATCCGAACGACAACACCGAAAGCGTCAGCTTCGGCGGCGAGTGGCTCTACAGGAAAACCCTCGCCCTGCGCGCCGGCTACCAGAACCTCTGGCTGCAGGACTCGGAGGTCGGCCTGACCCTGGGCACCGGCATCATTTTTGAGCTCGGCGGCGCTCTCTTCCACGCCGATTACGCATGGGCGGACCACGGCTTGCTGGAAAACACCCAACGGATCACCCTCGGAATCGAAATCGAATAGTACAGACTCGGGAGCAGCTGCCGCGATGAAATTCGCCACCAAATATGGTCACTTTAGCGAGGATGGCCTCGAATACATCATCACCAGGCCGGATACCCCCAAGCCCTGGGTCAATGTCATCTCCAACGGCGACTATGGTCTGATCGTCTCCCAGGCCGGAGGCGGTTTCAGCTGGCGCACCCACGCCAACTTTAACCGCCTCACCCGCTGGAACCAGGACCTGGTCCGCGACGACTGGGGCAAATTCCTCTACCTGCGCGACCGCGCCACGGGCCAGGTCTGGTCGGGCGCCTTCCAGCCGGTCAAGAATAAAAGCTGTCGCTATACCATCCGCCACGGCCTCGGCTATTCAGTCTTTTCCTCTCTCTTCAGGGAGATCGCCTGCGACTGGACCCTCTTCGCCGCCAGGGAGGACCCGGCCGAGATCTGGCACCTCCGTCTTCACAACGAAAGCAGCCTGGCGCGCGAGATCGATCTCTTCAGCTATTTCGAATGGAATCTGGGCTTCGCGCCGGACAACCACCGCGAATTTCACAAAACCTTCATCGAGACCGAATTCGATCAGGAGCACCAGCTCTTCTTTGCGGGCAAGCGCCTCTGGGAGATGCCCGACGAAAAAGGCCGCCACTGGAATGTGATCTGGCCGTACACCGCCTTTTTCGCCGCCTCCGCACCGGTCACCAGCTTTGAGGGCGACAAGGAGACTTTCATCGGCGTTCTCGGCGACCTGACAGCGCCGCAGGCGGTACAAAAAGGCGCCTGTCAAAACACCCAGGGCAAGTGGGGTGACGGCATCGCCGGGCTGCAGCTGACCATCACGCTCGCACCGGGCGAAGAGAAAGAACTGGCCTTCGTCCTCGGCGCCGCCGATGATCGTCAGCAGGCTTTGGATTTGACTGCGAAATATCGTACTATATCCAACTGCAGGATGGAGCTGGAGCAGGTCAAATCGGGCTGGCGGGAGCGTCTTGCCCCCTTTCGGGTCGAAACCCCCGATCCCGCTTTCGATCTGCTCACCAATACCTGGATGAAATACCAGGCCATCTCCTGCCGCATGTGGGCCCGCGCCGCTTATTACCAGCAGAGCGGGGCCTACGGCTTTCGCGACCAGCTCCAGGACAGTCTGATCTGGCTGCCGCTCGATCCTGAACGCACAGCCGATCAGATCCGCCTCCATGCCCGGCACCAGTTCGTGGACGGCTCGGTCTATCACTGGTGGCACCCTTTCACCGAGTCGGGGTTGCACAGCAAGGTCTCCGACAACCTGCTCTGGCTTCCCTTTGTCGCGGCGGAGTATCTCAAGGAGACGGGTGATTTCGCCCTGCTGCAGGAAAAGCTGCCCTTTGTCGACGACGCCCGGCCGGAGCCGCTGTGGGAGCATTGCCGGCGCGCGATGAAACGCGGCCTGGAGTGGCGCAGCGAGCGCGGATTGCCCCTGATCGGCGCCCATGACTGGAACGACGGACTCAACGCCGTCGGCACCGGGATGAAGGGCGAGTCGATCTGGATGGGCCACTTTCTCCATAAAATTTTGCGCGAATGGGCCGAAATCGCCCCCTATGCCGGGCTTGCCGATGAACTGGCCTTCTGCTCCCCCGCGGCGGACCAGCTCGGGAGAGCGGTCAACGAACACGGCTGGGACGGCGCCTGGTACTGGCGGGCGACCAAGGACAGCGGCGAAAAAGTGGGCAGCGCCGCCTGCGCGGAGGGGAGAATCTATCTCAACGCCCAGAGCTGGGCGGTCATCGGCGGCACGGCTGCGCCCGGACGCGCTGCACAGGTTATGAACGCCGTCGAGGAACAGCTGGATCGCGAGTATGGCCCCATCCTCTTCACACCGGCCTACAGCACGGTTGATCCGGACATCGGCTATATCACCCGCTATGCCCCGGGACGGCGCGAGAACGGCGGACTCTATACCCACGCCGGCACCTGGGCGGTCCTGGCCGAGGCCCTGATCGGCCGCGGCGCCCGGGCTTATGGGATGTACAGCCGGATCAATCCCGTCATCCGCGGCCTGGAGCCCGATCTCTACCAGACCGAGCCCTATGTAACTCCGGGCAATGTCGACGGCCCCGAGTCGCCCCACTTCGGCCGTGGCGGCTGGAGCTGGTATACCGGTTCCGCCGCCTGGCTCTTCCGCGTCGCCATGGAGGGCATTCTCGGCCTGCGCGCCACCCATGAGGGCTTGCTGATTGATCCCTGCCTCCCCCCGGCGTGGAGCACGTTTAAGATTGAGCGCCGTTTCCGCGGGGCCCTCTACCATATCATGGTGCATAATCCCCTGGGACTGGAAAAGGGGGCGCTTCAGCTATCCGTCGACGGCGAGAGCTTTGCTGAACGGCGGGCGGACGGCGCCTGCGTCCTGCCGCTCTTCGCGGCTGGAAGCGCGCACAGGATCGACGTGGTCATGAAATGAGGAATTGCGGATGAAAAAAAACATGACGGGGCTGGTGCTGGCGGTAATATGGGGGCTGAGCGGCGCACCATCGGCCGGTGCGGCCGGCGGTGCGGAAGTGGAGATGACCGCCGCCGCGATGGAGGATTCCGCTTTCCTTGATCTGCTGCAGAAAAGCGCGGTCCAGTTTTTCTGGGCCGAAGCCAATCCCGGCAACGGCCTGATCAAGGATCGCAGCGCGACCAACAGCGCCTGCAGCATCGCCTCGGTCGGCTTCGGCCTCACCGCCATCTGCATCGGCATCGACCACGGCTGGATCCCCGCCGACAAGGGCAGAGAGCGGGTGCTGACGACCCTCAAAACTTTCTGGGAAAAACCCCAGGGACGGGATGCCAGGGGCTTTAGCGGCTACAAGGGCTTTTTCTACCACTTTCTCTATATGACCAGCGCCCTGCGCGAGGGCTACACCGAACTTTCGGACATCGACAGCGCTCTGCTCCTGGCCGGCATCCTTTACAGCCGTGAATATTTCACCGGCGCGGACTCGACGGAGACCCGAATCCGCGCCCTCGCCGACTCGATCTATCGCAGGGTCGACTGGCAGTGGATGCGCAACTACAACCCCGGCCTGGTCACGCAGTGGACGCCCGAGAACGGCTTCGGCGGCGGCTGGTGGACGGGTTACAACGAGATGATGATTATGTACATCCTCGGCCTCGGCTCACCCACCCATCCCCTGCCGGCTTCGAGCTGGAAGGCCTGGTGCGGCGGCTACGATTGGGGCACGCAGTACGGCCAGGAGTATGTCAATTTCCCCCCCCTCTTCGGCCATCAGTTCTCGCACTGCTGGATCGATTTCCGCGGCATACAGGATGACTATATGCGCGCGAAAGGGATCGACTATTTCGAAAACTCCCGCCGCGCCACCCTCGCCCAGCAGGCCTACTGCATCGCCAATCCCAAAGGCTGGAAGGGATACGGAGAAAATGTGTGGGGCCTCACCCCCAGCGACGGCCCCAACGGCTATGCCGCGCGCGGTGCGCCGCCGGCCGAAAACGACGACGGCACCATCGCCCCGACCGCTGTCGGCGGCTCGCTCCCCTTCGCCCCGGAGATCTGCCTGCCCACCCTGCGCCATTTCTACGACGCCTACAAATCACAGCTCTGGGGGAGCTACGGCTTCCGGGATGCCTTCAACCTGCAGAAAAACTGGTGGGCGACCGATGTGATCGGCATCGACCAGGGCCCCATCGTCCTCATGATCGAGAATTACCGCACCGGCAAGGTCTGGAAAACCTTTATGAAAAATGCCGACGTCCGGCGCGGCCTCGAGCGGGCGGGCTTCCGGCCCACCGGCACCGGCGTTGAAGAAGAACCGCTTCAGCTCCCGTCAAACCTTCAGCTCCGCCAGAATTACCCCAACCCGTTCAATGACGCCACGGTGTTAGAGTACGCGCTGCCGCGGGCGGGGCGGGTCAGCCTGGCGCTCTTTGATCTGCAGGGCAGGCAGGTTCGCCAGCTGGTCGATACCACCCAGGCGGCCGGCCTGCACCGGCTCTCCCTGGCCGCCGGCGATCTGGCCACCGGCCTCTACTTCTGCCGGCTGATTTTTGAAGGCCGGCCGGTCGTGCGCAAGCTGCAGGTGCTCAAGTAACTCCCGGCCAGCTGCCCGGAGCCGATCATGGTTGGCGCCGCATCCTGTCGCCCGTTGAACCGCCAGCGCAGGGCGGGCGGCCCGGGGCAAAAAAAAAAGACGGAAGCAATGCTTCCGTCTTTACTTTTCCGGCACCAGGCTACATGGATACCGCCGGGGGAGCCGGCTCATCGGGCTTGCCCGCATTCCGGACCGGCACCAGAATCAGAATCAGCGAGATGATCAGCAGCACAACCAGGCCGATCGAAATCGGCGCCTTGTCGAAGATGCGCCAGAGATCGACCTGGGCGATCTTGAAGGGGGCGAAAGCCAGACCGGTCAGCGCTTCGCCGGCGATAAAGCCGGCTGCGAGCAGGATGCCGACATTCTCAACCCGCGCCCGCTGGGCTGCGTTGAACTGCCGTTTTTCCGTGACCATATCGACAATGCCCTTGACCACGCCGCCGACAAAGATGGCGAAGGTCGTCTCCAGGGGCAGATACATGCCGACCGCAACCAGCATCGGGCTGCGCACCTGCATGAGGATGAAAGCCAGGCCCATCATCATGCCGCAGATGATCAGGGGCCAGGACATCTGGCCGCCGACGATGCCCTGCGAGAGCATGGACATCAGGCCCGCCTGGGGCGCGGAGAGTTTGGGGCTGCCGAAACCGCCGTCATAGCCCTCTTTGATGCCCTGGGCGATGTCCGCCTGATTGAGGAAATGGAGAACCCCGAACATGACAGCGCCGGCGATGACCACGCCGATGAGGTTGCCGATCTGCATTTTCCAGGGGGTACCGCCGAGAATGTGACCGGCCTTGAGGTCCTGCAGCATCTCCCCGGCGACGGCGGCGCCGACGCAGACGATGGCGGCGACGCCGAGCACGGCCGCCACACCGGCATTGGTCTTGCCGACGCCGATGGCGACCAGGATCAGGGCGGTCACCACCAGGGCAGTCAGGGTCAGGCCGCTGATGGGGTTATTGCTCGAGCCCATGATGCCGACCAGATAGCCCGAAATGGCGGCGAAGAAAAAGGCGAGGATGATCAGCACCGTGGCGGCCACGAGGGCGACCAGCAGACTGGTGCCGAAGATGAACTTGGTGACCAGAAAAGTCACCACCGCAGCGGCGAGGATGCCGATGACCACCCACATAAACTTCATGTCCTTTTCGGTGCGCTCATATTCCACTGCGCTGCCCGAGGCGGCCTTTTTGACGTCGCTGACCGAACGGCCGATGCCGGCGATCAGGCTTTTTCTCATCTTGAAGAGGGTGAAACCGGCCGCCATGAGCATGCCGCCGATGGCGATCGGCTTGACGATGTAGCGCCAGACGGCGTACATCTGGAAAACCGGATCGCTCACCTTGGCCGTCGCCGAACCCAGGGTGAGGGTGGAATCGAGCCCCATCAGATAGGCCGCCCAGCCCGCCAGAAAATCGGGGTTCATGGAGGGGGTGAGAAAATAGAGGATGATCGGCGTCAGCAGGCCCCAGGCGAGCAGGCCGCCGCTGAAGTTCAGGGCGCCGAGCTTCGGCCCGATGATGTAACCCACCCCCATGTAAGCCGGGCTGATGCCGGGCGAACTGACCAGGATCCCCCCCTCGCCGGGGATGGCTGTGCCGGTGATGGTCTTGCGCGCGAAAGCGATGAAATGCTCCCAGGTCTCCGCGAAGAGCTTGAACTCAGCCAGCATCTTGACCAGCGCGCCCCCGATCATGGCGCCGAAGAGGAACTTGGATCCCGTGCCGGAAGAGCTGCCGGCCTTGTGGATCTCGGCCGCAGCGACCGATTCCGGAAAGGGCAGGGTGGCATCTTCCACCATCACCCGGCGCAGCAGAGCGACGAACATGATGCCCAGTACGCCGCCGACGATGAGGATGATCGTGGCGGTGAGATAATGGCTGGTGGAGAAAAAGGGCCGCCAGAGACCCGAGATGTAAAAGGCGGGCAGCGTGAAGATGGCGCCCGCAGCGACCGATTCACCAATCGATCCCACAGTCCTGGCGAAATTCTGTTCGAGCATCGTTCCCTTTTTACGGAAAAGGCGCAGGACCGCCATGCCGATCACCGCCGCCGGATAGGTCGCAGCGATGGTCATGCCGGCTTTCAGACCGAGATAGGCGTTGGCCGCGCCGAGCACGACGCACATGATCAGACCGATGACCAGCGCCCGGATCGTGAATTCAGCCATCTTTGAATCAGGAGAAACGAACGGAACGAACTTTTTCGGATCGGACATAGAGTTCTCCTCTGCTGGTGATAGGGTGAAATTTGAAGGGGAGGTCATCTCCCCTGAACTGAAAAGAAAGGCCGGGTCGTTCCATCTTGCAGGTGCTAAAGTAGCCATTCGGCATGAAATAATCAATTAAAAAAACGTGAGATGACCATGCGCAACAGCTCTCTTTTCATCCTCCTGCTCTTCCTTGCCGCCCATAGCGTTCAGGCGACCCCGGGAGACCCTCGCCAGGATCCCTTCCTCGAGGAGGTCCAGCAGCGCACCCTCCGTTATTTCATCGACACCACACCGGTCGAGACCGGCCTTGCGCCGGATCGCTATCCCTCGCCAGGGCCGAGCAGCATCGCTGCGGCCGGCTACGCCCTCACCGCCTTTCCCATCGCTGTTGAACACCGGATGCTGACACGGGCACAGGCCGCAGAACGCACCGTCAAAGCCCTGCGCTTCTTCCGGCAGCTCACTCAGCACCCGCAGGCGGAAGCCACCACCTTCCACAAGGGCTTTTATTACCATTTTCTGAAAATTCCGGGCGGTGAACGCGAATGGAACTGCGAACTCTCCAACATGGACACCGCCCTGCTCATCATGGGCGCACTCTTCTGCCAGGGCTATTTCGACGGCCAGACGGCGGTCGAGGAGGAGATCCGCGCCCTCGCCGATTCCCTCTATTTCGCGGCGGACTGGAACTGGTTCATGAACGGCCGCGAGACCATGTCCATGGGCTGGCGCCCCGAAGAGGGCTTTAACAAGGTCACCTGGACCGGCTATATGGAGTCCATGATCCTCTACATCCTCGGCCTCGGCTCCCCCACCCATCCCCTGCCGGACGGGGTCTGGGACGCGTGGTGCTCCACCTATATCTGGGCCGGCTATTACGGCCAGGAATTCATCAGCTTCGGTCCCCTCTTCGGCCATCAGTTCTCCCATGTCTGGATTGATTTCCGTGGCATCCAGGATAGCTACATGCGCGAAAAAGGGATCGATTATTCCGAGAACTCCCGCCGGGCCACCCTTTCGCAGCGGGCCTACGCCATCGCCAATCCCGGCGGCTGGCGCGACTATGGCGAGAATATCTGGGGCTTTACCGCCAGTGACGGCCCCTTGGATGGCGAACTGGTCATCGACGGGGTCAAACGCCGCTTCTCCACCTACAGCGCCCGCGGCGTCTCCTTCGACTGGGTCAATGACGACGGCACCATCGCGCCCTATGCAGCCGGCAGCTCCATGCCCTTCGCCCCCGAGATCTGCATCCCGGCCTTAAAAGAAATGCGCAGGCGATACGGGGCCAAACTCTGGCAAAAATATGGCTTTCTTGATGCCTTTAATCCCACCTACCGGGAAGGAGCGAAAAACAGCAGGGGCTGGTTCAATCCCGATTATCTCGGCATCGACCAGGGGCCGATGCTGGCGATGATCGAGAATTATCGCACCGGTTTGATCTGGCGCGTGCTGGCCGGGAATCCCCACCTCCGGCGCGGCCTGCGCCGCGCCGGTTTCAGCGGCGGCTGGCTCGACGCCTCCCCCCTCGACGAATTCGGAAACCTGGAGGGATGGAAAAGCATCGCCGCCGACGGGGTCACCCTGCGCACCTCCCTGGAGGAGAGCCCGGAGGGCGGCAGCGCCCTGCGCCTCGATTTCAATTTTGTCGCCGGCGGCGGCTACTGCGGCGTGCAGAAGCACCTGCCCATCACCCTGCCCGAGAATTTCCGGTTCACCTTCAGGATCCGCGGCGAGGCCCCGGACAACAACCTCGAGTTCAAACTCCTCGATGCCGGCGGCGACAACGTCTGGTGGCACATCAAACGCAACTACCACTGGCCCCGGGATTGGAACACCATCACCATCAGGAAACGCCACATTGACTTCGCCTGGGGCCCGGCATCGGACCGGACCCTGCGCAGGATGGACAAGCTCGAATTCATGATCTCCTCCTCATCCGGTGGCAAGGGGAGCATCTGGATCGACGATCTCTCCTTCCAGGCCCTGCCCCCCGAACAGCCGGCCACCCCGCAGGAGATCGCCGCCGCTGCCCTGCGCCGTGATCTCGGCTTCTTTGAGACTCCGGACTCTTTTTACAGCGCCCTGGCGCGCGAAGAGCCGGTTGGGCTCTATCCCCGTTACTGCCGCGGAGAACAGTCCTACTGGACCGTCGTCGGGGTCAACAACGCCCGCCAGGAGGCCCTCATCAACAGCGACGGCATGGTCGAGGTCGACAAGGGGGGCTTTTCGATCGAACCGTTTCTGGCCGTGGAGGACAGCCTTTACAGCTGGCACCAGGCCCGCAGCAGCGCCAGCCTGGCCGGCGGCTGCCTGCCCCTCCCCCGCGTGGAGTGGGAGGGCCTCCCCCTGCAGCTCACCGTTAAAGCCTTCGCCGACGGCCCGGAGCGGGACGACCTCACCGCCGCCGGCAGCGGCAGCCTCTATCTGACCTATACCGTGAGTAATTACACGCCCCATCCCCGAACTGCTGCCCTCTATCTTGCTCTGCGCCCCTTCCAGGTCAATCCCCCCTGGCAGTTTCTCAACTGGCCGGGCGGCACCGCCCCGGTCAGAAAAATCGAATTCCATGGCGACCGCGCCATGGTCAATGACGAAAAGATCATCCGCTTCATCACCGCGCCGGAGGCTTTCGGAGCGGCCGCTTTTGCGCAGGGGGATATCAGCAGTTTTATGCGCAGGGGCATCCTGCCGGAGGCGCAGTCGGTCGCGGATGATCGCTCCCTCGCCTCCGCGGCGGCGCGCTACACCTGGCGCCTGGCTCCGGGCGAAAGCCGGGAGGTGAGCCTGATCATCCCCTTCGGCGCCGGCGCCCCGGGGGAGGAGGCGGTCGACATCCCCCGCCTGCGCGCTCGTGTGGAGGAGTTCTGGCGCACCAAGGTCCGCACCGTCTCCATCCAGCTGCCGGCCTCCGCCCGGGAAGTGATGGAGACCGTGCATGCCAACCTCGCCTGGATCCTCATCAACCGCGACAGCGCCGGCATCCAGCCCGGTTCGCGCTCCTACGAGCGCTCATGGATCCGCGACGGCGCCCTCACCTCCGCCGCCCTGCTCCGGTTCAATATCCGCCGCGAAGTCAGGGACTATCTGGAGTGGTATTCGCGCCACCTCTACCCCAGCGGCAAGGTGCCCTGCGTGGTCGACCGCC
>ENA-UOWO01007235-UOWO01007235.1-activated-sludge-metagenome-genome-assembly--contig:-NODE-7235-length-11058-cov-5.290830_pt1 | contig 11058 bp, 11 predicted proteins | sample MGYA00238148_ERZ761564 | MGnify/ENA primary metagenome ERZ761564 (study PRJEB28885, sample SAMN05720194) | activated sludge metagenome | isolation source: Anaerobic digester | place: USA...
CACACTCCCTTTGCTGTACCGAATGCCGCCCTCGTCGTCGGTCGCGGTGCTTACATATGCCTGGAAGTCCTGCGCGTGGCGTATCTTCACATGGCGAAAGTCGATGTCCATTCTTTCAAGGTAGTTGTCAAAAAGCCGCAGGGAGAGCTTCACGTTATTCACGCTTTTTCCCCGCGCTTTCAAATGACTGAGATATTCCTGCTTCAGGTCGATTAAAGTATTCATTGATTCCTCTTTTCTTTTTTGGGGTATGCCTCTCCCCGGAAAAAGTGACCCAGTTTGAAAATTGCCTGTTTTTGGCCGTTTTTCAGAGTTCTTTGGCTGTTTTCGTGTACACAATATTTTGTTGTGTCAAAAAATCTGGGTCTGACCCAGTTTGACCCAGATGACCCAGTTCTCTGTATATAATTAAAAAACGTGTTCATTTTTAAGCCTGCAGCTTCTTCTTCAGCTCGTCAGGTGTCGGTATCATTGACAGGTTCACCGCTTCCATGGGAACATCTTCACGCAACTGGTAATGTCCCTTTGAGCGGGCCTTTCCGCCCCTGGCAAGGGTAATGTATTCATAGTCAAGAAGTATCTTCATATGACGTTTGACCCACACCTGGTTCAGCCCCGTGTATTCCCGGATTTCCCGCTGAGTCAGGCTCACTTCGCGGGCTTCGATGTTTTCCTTCTTCGCCTGTTTTCGCGCAAGCTCCCTGAAATACTCATACAAATCAATCGCTCCTCTGGGTATCTCAAGCAGACTTGAAGAGAGCACTCCCTTAATCATAATCGAATAGGCAATCTCATAATCAACAAGGTCGAATTCAATATACGGCTCGCCCGATTCATCATACTTCTTCTCTTTCTGGTACTGACGGAGATACGAAACGCAGGCAATGAGGTCAACAAAGCGCTTATTGTCGCGTCTGGTTCTCATTAAGATATTGGGAAAATCAAGGTACTCGCCAAAGACATTCTCAATGGTGATGGGTTGTAATAACTTCTGGGCAGCATGATGCTTTCTGATAATTTCAGGAACGAGCTTCTTCTTCTGGTTCTTCCGTTTGACGCTGTATTCCTTTGTCCACTGAGCCACGTGGATTCTTCTCGTCTGTTCCCGTGACTCGTCAGCGTTCACCACGAAACAGCGGCTTGTGTTCTCAGGGTTCATCTCATACCGCGTGCCGCTCATGGCCAGGGACACAATCGCGGGAACGGCCGACATCTTCGTTACCAGCTTTCCGGTCCGGGGCTCTTTGATGGTCACCAGGCGGGTGAGCTCTTTCTTTGAGAGCATCTCACGTATCTGGTGTTCTATAGTCTCACTGTGCACAATCTCTCCGAGTGACACAAACTTATGGCTCATATCCTCCATGTAATTTAAGGCCTGTTCTGAAAGCGAGGTGACGGATATCACTTCATCAGGGGGGATGAGCCGTGCAACCGTATCTATCAAAAACGATTTGCCCGACGCTGATTCAGAAACCACCATCACCGAAACCGGGTCTTCCAATTTTCGCGATGAGGCGGCAATGTACATCAACTGCTTGTTTAGGTTTTCGCCCACATACCCGAGAATATCCATGTCTTCCACAATCTCGGTGAACATGTTCGGGTTTGTGAGCAGTCGCATGCCCAGCTCCCGCTCTTCTGCCGTGAGCGCCGTTTCCTTTTCTTTTCCGCTTCCGCTCCATAAATGCCGGTCTCTTTCCTGTTCCAGATATTCAAGAATGGCGATTAAGTCTTTCTCAATTCGATTGGGTTCAATATCCAGAGTACGCCCCATACTGCCGGCATATCCGCTTCTGCTTCGGGCCGAGTACAGATCGAGGTTGTCATAGTATTTTAGTCCGGTGTCTGCATCGGTCCCTGAGCTCTGTCGAAGGGCAGCCTTGATGTTCACTCGAAGGTTTGAGATAAATATCTCTTTTGCTCCGGTGACTCTGTAGGTAATACCGTTAATAGTAAACAGATAGCCCATGTGGTCTTTTTCTGCTTTGAAACTCTTATCTTCATGTTCAGGGGTAAAAACTTCCGCTGTATCAATGGCTTCGGTAATTGCTTTTTTCAGGTCACTCAGCCCCGCGGCGCTGCTCGGAATAAACTCCGCCGGAGTGCCGCCTGCGGTCAAATACTCGTTCCAGTCTTTGACGCTGCTGTCAGGGTGCTCCGGAAACATGTTTGCTACTTTAGAGGGAGTGATACTCTTCACACTGAAGCCTTCTGAGAGAAGGGCCTCTTTCAGCTTCACCGATGCCTTTTCTCCAGCTTCGTCATTGTCAAAGGCAAGAATTACGGTCTTTACCCTGTCGTCTTTAAGGATAGTGAGATGCTCGTCTGTAAAACCGTTTGTACCGTAGATGCTTTGCGTGTTCTTAAAGCCGAGAAATATAAGGGAGAGAGCATCAATGATTGATTCGGTAAAAATAATTTCATCATACACCTTTGAGGCTTTCCGGTTAAATACACCCCGGTGTTTTCCTCTCAAATACAGGTGTGGGATCTTTGCCTTTGGATTTATTGAACGGCCGTATATGCCCACTACCATGTCCATATCGTCAAAGATAGGGATGGTTATACAGCCGGCGAAATGTTCTTTCCCCCTGTCAGTTATGATTCCCTGCTTCATCAGTGAAGTTTTCTGCGTATCCGTGAGCTTTTCAAGAATACTCCCATCGGCAAAGCCGATCTGAAAACGAACAAAAAGCCGGGTGTCCGCGAATCCTCTGCTTTCCAGATACCGCAGGGCGTCCGGGCTATCGAATAACCGTTTGTGGTAGTAATCAGCGACCGTAGAAAGACTCATATCCGGCGAAGCGCTCACCGCAACTGACGGGGCTTCGGCTGCATCGAGCGGAGTCGAGATGTCGCCGGTACTGTCTACTTTCGTCTCTCTTTTCTCAGGTTCCGCATCCCGCCCGGTTTCCTCACCGGCGCTTCTCTCTCTGGTTTTCAGATCAACAACGTCCCTCCGCTCATTTCGCGGGCGGGACGCGGTCAAATTTTTGGGTAGTGCATCATCATATGTTAAACTATTCACATCGGTAGGGATTCCCGACGCTCTACCGGCAAAGTCTTTTAAGTAGGCAACTGATTCTCTGAAGCCAAGTCCCTTCATCTTTTCTGTCAGGGTGAAGATGTCTCCTGATTCTCCGCACCCGAAACAGTTATATAATCCCTTGTCCCTATCAACAGACAGTGAAGGGCTTTTATCATCATGCCAGGGACAGTTCCCTGAAAAACTCTTGCCTTTCCTGGTAAGGTTCACCCCGAAGTGTTGAAAAAGCCGAACAATATCAACGTCCTTCTTGATGTCGTCCTTTTCAAATTCATCAAGAAAGTTTGCCACCTGCAGGGTCTTTCTGCCCTTTAGCCGGTCCTGTGCCATATTCATAGGACCTCCCTGCTTTGTAGAGCTCGGGGATTGACCGTGTTTTCTTCCAGTCTGCCGAGAAGTTCTTCTCCTATCTGGATTATCTCATCCTTCACCTTGCCTTTCTGCAGGGTGATGACGCCGCTCTGCCTGGCTATGGCTTCTTCGATCTTTATGGATTTTGACAGCACCGAGGTGAATACTTTATCCTTGAATGAATTCTGTATCTCTTCTTTGATCTGTCTGGTTATCACCGGGATGCTGTCAAAGGCGTTGATGATGACGCCTGAGAGTTTCAACTCAGGGTTCAGGCTCTTCTTCACCTTCTGGATGGTCGCCATGAGGTCATTAGTGCCCTGCATTGAGTAAAGAGAAGGATGCATGGGGATAATTACATATTCAGCCGCTGTCAGAGCGTTCACGGTCAACACGCCCAAAGAGGGTGGTGAATCTATAAGGATGTATTCATAGATTGAGAAGAACCCGTCTTCAAGCACCTCTTTGAGCCGGGTATAGGCGTCGATCTCGGCGATGAGCGACTTCTCTAACATGGCCATCTTGATGTCGCCGGAGAGAAGGGACAAATCCGGCTGTACATCGAAAACATCGTAACGCTGCCCGGTCAGGGCCTCATGACAGCCGGGGTGCTCTTCATCCGTGAGGCTTCGCGTCAGGTTTGCCTGGGGATCAAGGTCTATGACCAGTACTGTTTTTCCCAGGGAGGCAAGATATATTCCCAATTCCCTGGTCAGCGTTGTCTTGCCCACGCCTCCCTTCTGGTTGGAAAAGACGATTTTCTTCTGCGGCATAATGCCTCCTTCTTGGACGTATTTGTATTGACAATCTCGAAGGAAGCGCGATGCTGAAGGCTCGTTCTAAAGGCGGCTTTCCTTCGGGATTGCCCCGGAAACCCTCTTCCGTTGGCGCGGAAGGGGGTTTTTTATGAGAAAAAAACCAAAAAAGCAACTATCAAATATGACGGAAATTTATCTTTTATGACGGCATTGTCAAGTAAAAAATTGCTTGAAATCATAAAAATTTCTCATATATTGGTGATAGATTTAATAAAATTCGTCATATTTGAGAGAATATCCATGACTTTTGGTGAAAAAGTACGACAACTAAGAAAAAGAAAAAAGCTTACCCAGGAGCAATTGGCTCTTTTGATCGGAACACATGAAAGTCATATCGGCAGGTATGAAAAGGACCAATCTTCGCCAACCGCTTCAATAATAAAAAAATTGGCGGAGGTCTTCAACGTCTCCACTGACTATCTGCTTTTTGACAACAAAGAAGAACAATCCGCGTCAGTAAAAATATCCGACAACGAGCTTCTACACCAATTTCAGGAAGTTGACAAAATGGATGAAGACAAGAGAACTCTTGTCAAAAGAGTAATTTCCATGGCCATAAACGAAGATAAGATTAAACAAATGGTATCATAAGGAGAGTGCCGTCATGAATGCGGTAAAATCTATATATAAAAACGCACCCACTTCAATCCCGGTTCCGGAAGAATTCCAGAAAAAAAGCATTGAGGTAATATTCCTGCCTATTGAGGCTGAAAGAAAAAATACCGACATCAGCAGATTTTTCGGGGCGCTTCCCGATTTTCCTGACCGCGCCCCGCAGGGAGAACTTCAGACACGGGACAGCTTTTAATGAAATACCTGCTCGATACTAATGTGTGCATTCAGTTCATTACAGGAAGAAGCATTGCCCTGAAAGAAAAAATTGAAAGTACCGACGTCTCATCCTTGTTCATCTGTTCTGTCGTAAGGGGCGAGCTTGAATACGGCGCGCGAAAAAGCAACAATCCAGATAAAACTCTTTCTGTTTTAAAAAATTTCCTCGCAAGCTTTCCCGAGATAGGCTATGATTCCGCGGCCGCTGAAAAGTATGGCATTGTTCGCGCTGGTCTGGAAAAACAGGGAACACCCATTGGTCCTTACGATATGCAAATCGCCGCCATTGCTCTTGCGAATAATTTTACCCTTGTAACCCACAACACCAGAGAATTTAAACGTATTGACAATTTGCTGCTGGAAGATTGGGAATAACGCCCCGCCATCTGCGATAAAAACCGCCAACTCACTGACCGCCAAACTCGAAGTAAGCAATAACCCGTTCCCCGCGTCCCCACATCGCATAATTGACGGCAGGCGTCCGCTTCGCACATCGCCGCCACCTTCTGCATCAGAAAGCTTATGCCACACCGGCGGCGACGTCGCCTGCCTTGGCAATTATGCGACATGGGGCCTTTATCCTGCGGCATTTTTAATCGCCCGCCCGGAGTCGCGCGCATAAACCTTCTTCATCACACCCGCTAAAACGGCCGGACACAAAGCACCATAAAAAAGACCGGCAAAATCCGGCCGTTTTTGCGGGCGCCCCTGACCAGCTGCATCATGGCACTCGGGACTGTCACGGGGACGCACCGATCGCCGGATGTGTTCATCAAAGTTCCATGTCAGCAAAGGGCCCCGCCGTTCCCGCACGCCGCCAACAGCACCAGCGAAAATAGCGCACAGCAACTTACAATAAGATTTCTTATGTTCGCCGAAGGAGCGGAGGGCGGGCTGTTCCCCGCCCGATGCGACTGAGGGTACATTGCGAAGCAATGCGGCATAAGACAATCTTATTGGAACGTTGCCCGCGATGCACCGCCAACGACGATTACGCACGAGGGATCGGCGGCTTCGAAGGTAACGAACATGTGAACATTGTAGACATTTAATTAAAATTACTCCAAATCCTGTGAATAATTATAGAACCGATAAAACCCATAAATACAACACAAATATTTAATAGGAAGTAAATCAAAATAATCAGCTGCCCTAATGGATCATTGTAAGCAGTGTAGCCATACCTGTTTATCCGAAAAAATAAACCAATAACAATTGAAATAGTAAATGTTGCCAGAATAAATAACAATCTTTGTTTGAATGGAATTTTATTTTTTATTAATAGGAAACAAAAAATCATTATTAAACAAAATAGAATAAAATAAAAAACATAGATAATCAATTTTGAATCTATTTCTCTTACATAATAATTCCAAATGGAAAAATATAAAGATAGCATCAGAAAAAAGAATGCTAAAATATTCCCTGTTTTAAAAGATTTCATATTTTACCCTTTTGGCGGGAGTAAACTTTTTACTGGTGGTTCTGTTCTAAATTTAATCGACTCGCCTTTATTGTCTCGCATAAAATTGTTAAATTGCGTGTTCGGTTCAGTAATCTCTCCTAAAATATTTTCAACGGCATCAATCGGAGTACCTTCAATTTCAATTGATCCCCCCCTTGGTTTCTCAATTTTTAATCCACCAGCACTGATAATATCCGCTGCCAAATCCGCGCAATTCTGTTTTACTTCTCCGTTTTTATTTTTTTCTGAGAAAGAGTAACCCCTGTCAATATACTCATAACCGGCATTAACCATGTCAATGTCCTGGCTAACACTGGTTTCTACCCTATATCCCCTGTCGTAGTCATTAAGTCTTTCTTCGGAATTCATATTAGCGGCTCTGAAATCCGCGAGAGTTTTATAAGTTGCATGATTATGCGCTCCACCAGACCCGCCGGAAGGGCCATCTTTAGAAAAATAGTGCCATCCATATTTGTCATTTCCGATTAAAACACCATTATGCCCATTCCCGGCAGCACCATAAGATTTATTGAGCAATATTATATCGTTTCCATCGGGATCGATAAATTTCAGAGGATTATTGGCCGCATAATGGTAGACATTCAGATTTACGGGATAGAACACTCCTCCCATGCCGGGAAGATTGTTATCTTTATTTTTATTTCCCGTAGGCAGGTATTCTATAAGGGCAGGATCAGGACTCAACCATCCACCAACCCTTGGATCACGATATCTTGCTCCGTGGTAATACAGTCCCGTCTCCGGATCATATTCCTTTGAAGTAAACTTATACGGCACACTCTCCACGTCCGCCGAAACTCTCTCGTTTACCCACACTTCCCCATAAGGGAAATACTCTAAGTGCTCGTAGAACCCGCCAGTCCTGTCCGTGATTACCGAACTTGACCCCAGGTGATCCCCGTGATAATAATATATCCCTTTATCCACCCTGGTGGAGGTCCCGTCAACCATTTCTGTGTCCGAAACCTTGGAGCACACTCTTGTGTTGCCCGCGAACACGTGCTTGCTGATCAGCGTATTGTTGCGCACCGTATAATTGCTGTTTACATACACGACTTCCCCGTACTTGCCGCTCTTGATCACCCGGTTACCCTTGTCGTCATACGAGTAGGTCGTGAGTGCCGTTGCCTCGTTAGTCCTGAGCAGCCGGTTCTCGTCGTCCCAGTAGAGGTTCCGGGTCACGGTGCTTGTAGTCGTACCGCCGCTCCCGTCGTCGGTCTGGGTCGTGGTCGCCATGCTTTTCATGTTCCCGTTCAGGTCGTAGGTAAACGTCTTGTTCCCCGCCCTGGTAACCGGTCGAAGCCTTTCTGCGCATCTTGCGCGGCTTCGACATTCGAACATCCTGTTCAGCACGTGAGGCCGGTAAGATTGCGACTATTGACGTTGCCCGCGATGTGCCGACGATGTCGATTGCGTACGAGGGATCGGCGGTGACTTGGAGAAATTGTCGGCAATAATTCTTTTGCCCCTATGGCTTATCTTTTCTTTCAATTTCTTTTAAAAGTTCAAGCGCTTCTTTATTCCCGCCCGAAACCGCTTTTTTTGCCCAAAAACGTGCTCGCAATATATCATTAATATCATGGTTATTCATAAATAAAGTATATGCTAAGTTATGTTGGCCAATTACATGACCGTTTTCTGCTGAGATAGTAACCCAATATAAACTCTTATCATTATTAAAAATATAGAACTCATAATACTGAAAAAGTTTAAAAGCAGGTTCTGGAGAACCCAATAATGCTTCTTTTTCAAGTTTCGGTAATTCTGATTTCTCAATATAAAACGAAGCGCTTGGCAGAACCGGCTTGTTATTCTGTTTATCATCTTTACAACTCATAATAAATCCACCCGTAAGAAAAATAATTATTGAAATTTTCAATAATGCAGATGCTTTCATTATTTTTTCCTCCCTGGATCATAATAATAAAACACACCAGGCTTATTATAGTTCGGTTCACTCGGCCACCACCATTTCGGCGGTGCAACATAGGTATCGCCAGCCTGAGAATACCACACATAATTATTGGGAGCTTCAACTCTTGCGCCAAGTGCATCAGCAAGCTGTTGAGCGTATGGGCTTTTTCCAGAGCCGGGATTCGCTCCAGTACTACAGCTCAACAATCGAACGGTCATGCCTGGTTTATAATTCGGATGTTTCTGAATCATTTCGGCTAATTGCTTTGGGTAGACAGGATTGCCTTTTTGATCAACAAGACGAGTTGGGCTACCATGCGCTCCAACTGTGAAAATATTTTCGGGAGATGGGGCAGCCTCCGCTGCCTTGAAAAGAAAGGAATCGTTCTTTTTCGAAAATAGATTTAAATCAACTAATCCATCGGGATCAATAAATATTAACGGATTATTCCCCGCATAGTGATACGCATTCAAATTCAACGGACGAAATACACCACCATGCCCGGGTAGTTTGTCGCTTTCATCGTGAAGCACCCGCCAGAAGAAATCATGGTCAGTATCAAAATCCTGCGATTTTGGCAGATACTTCCCTTGCTGTAATAGTGGATCGGTGCTCAACCATCCACCGAGACGAGGATCGCGGTATCTATGACCGTGATAGTATAACCCCGTCTCCGGGTCCTGCTCTTTCCCGGTAAACTTGTATTGCAAACAGATACAAAAAAATGTCCACGAAACAAGCGGACTTCCCTGTGAAATTTTTCGAGAAATAAGAGCCCCCCAACAATTTTTTCAATTATCTGAACTCATACCTGCGAAAAGTCAAGCACGATTCAATCCTGCCGGCACGGCAATGAAATACACCGGCTTTTACCGCTTTTCCTCAACAGGCTTTGCATATCTCCACCACGGATACCGCTCGTTTTTCTCTCTGCTTCTTGTAATCTCCTCTTTCAGGTTTTCAATATCCCGCAAATACTCGTCGTCTATCTCGTCATAATATGTGTTTTCCCTGGGGTGCGCGCTTTTATACGCTCTCTTTAAATTCTCCATCATCAAATGAGTGTATTTCACCGTGGTCTCGATTGATTCATGTCCCAGAAGCTCCTGCACGTAGCGCACGTCCGCCCCGGCCTCAAGAAGGTGTGTGGCGCAGGAATGACGGATCGAATGCACCGTAAGCCGCTCTCTTGTGATATCCGCCTTCTTCACTATCTCCCTGAAATATTTACGCACCGTCATTGTGGAAAGTCTCCCGTATTCTGAAAGAAACAAAGGCTCTTCAGCCATGCCCCGGATGGCGGAGACAAATTCCTTTCTCTCCCTGTCGATGTACCGCTTTATAAACAAAGCCGCAACCTCGGAGAAAGGGACAAATCGGTCTTTTCCTCCCTTGCCCTCGCGCACCGTGAGGATTCTCGCGGAAAAATCAATATTGCTCATGTTGAGATTAACGGCCTCGCTTACCCGCAGCCCCGACGAATACAAAAGCTCGAATATTGCGCGCTTGAGTAAAAACCGTTGCTCACCTTGGTCGATAGCATCGAGAAAGGAGTTCATCTCGTCCCTGGTGAATATTTCCTTCCTGTTCCCGGTCTCCTTGACCTCAAGTGAAATATCCTCCGCCGGATTCAAAAGAATGAACTCGCTGCGGTAGAGAAACCGGTAAAAATGCCGCAGTGACGAAAGCCGCCTGTTTATTGTGCCGGCTGAATAGGGCCTGTCGTATCGTGTCGTATTCTCGCGCAAATGCAGTATAAATTCAGCAAGCTCCCGCGCGCTTGTTTCGGCAGGGGCAGGCTTTCCCATCTCCCGCGAAAATTTGGCAAAGAGCTTCACACTCAGGATTGTTGAATCTATGGTGCTTTTCTTGTACCCAAGGCCAAGAAGATATTTTTCAAAGAGCGGAATATAGTGTTCAAAGCTTTTCATGGTTTCCGTTCCTCAGTGTTCGCGGATGGAACTCGTCGATCACGCTTTTCAGATCGTCCTTATCGACCTTTGTGTAAATCTGGGTGGTATGAAGCAGTTTGTGTCCCAGTATTTCCTGAATGAAGCGGATATCGCAACCTCCCCGAAGCAGGTGATACCCCACAGCGTGGCGGAAATGGTGGCTTGTGAACCTTCCAAAGCCGAGCTTTTCACTCTCTTTGCCCAGAATATCGTTCAACCATGTTTTTAAATGCGCCCTGCTGCCGAAAAGTAGGGCCGGGTCAGAGTTGTTCTTGCCAAAAAGCACGTAGTCCCGCATCCCCTCGACATATATCCGCAGCACCTTCTCGGCAAAACTGTTTAAGATGCCCTCCCTGACCTGCGCGGTCTTTGTATCCGTGATCCGCACCGTGCCACGGGTAAAATCAAGGTCGGCAGGCACAAGCTTCATCACCTCGTTAATCCGCGCGCCGGTTGAATACATGAGTTCAGACACCACATGCGCTTTATACAGGCTTCTGCGATGGATCAGGTCATCGCCTTTGCCGAAGCGCTTCAAGCACGAAAGAAAGGTGTTCATGTCTTCTTCGTTCAAAATATTCTTCGGAAGTGGTTTCCCGGTCTTGACGCGCTTCACTTCCAGAAACGGATTTGAATAGATAATCTTCCTTTTCCTGAGA
>ENA-UOWO01007242-UOWO01007242.1-activated-sludge-metagenome-genome-assembly--contig:-NODE-7242-length-11048-cov-15.913218_pt1 | contig 11048 bp, 22 predicted proteins | sample MGYA00238148_ERZ761564 | MGnify/ENA primary metagenome ERZ761564 (study PRJEB28885, sample SAMN05720194) | activated sludge metagenome | isolation source: Anaerobic digester | place: USA...
TTATTGCTCAAATCTGACAGCAGTAACATTTGGGAAGTTAACGAGTTTTGCGAGCTCTAACACATTCGTATATTGCTATAAGTTATCGAATATAATTATCGGGGCTGGAACGGATATTAACTTAGATATTAGCTCTTTAAGTCATGCAACGTGGAACGCTAATATAGATGCTTCTATTTGGAATGAAAATTTTGTTAGCGGAATAATTAACAATCTTTTTGATTTTACATCAGGAGCAGCCCATACAATTAAATGTGGGACTTATCCGTATGCAAAATTAACTCCAGAAACAATAGCACTTGCAGCCGCAAAAAATTGGAATATAACAGCATAAAAATTATGGAAGAATTAAGAATACAAAGACCTGAATTACCAGATAACTGGCTTTATGAAGAGTGGGAAAATGACATACGAATATTCTCAAAAGAAGTAGCATTAGGTTGTCATGCCTCTTTTTGGTTAGAATGTACAAATGAAGAAAAAGAGCAATGGGAAAAAGAACATAAATTAACAGAAGAATAATGGAACAAGTAATCGAAATTATTAAAGGTTTACATGTAGTTGACTTCTTAATCAAAGAAGCGTTTTATTTCGTTATAGCATCAACTATGATATCGGCAGCTATCCTCATCGACTTGTCGACAGGAATAAAGAAGGCAAAGGCTTTTAAAGAGAAGGTACACAGTCAAGGATTAAGAATGACATTTACAAAGTTAGGAGATTACTTGTCAATTTTTTATTTTGGCATTATAGTTGATATTGCGATACACATGGTTTTCAAGACATACATTCCCGCCGGCATAGCACTAGCTTGCTTAGCATCATGCACAATCGAATGTATAAGCGTTATTGAAAATTTGAAAGCACGCAAATCAGCAGCTGGAAAAGTTCCAGAAATTGCGCAAAAAATAATTAATGCAAAGAATGCAAAAGAAGCTATTGAGGTAATCAACGTAATTAAAGAATTAACAAAAGAAGAAGAACAAAAATGACTATTTTTCCCGAATTGCAAGCCGCTAAATATCAAAATGGGGATAGGATACTAATACATCTGATATCTATAAATAAAGATGAAAATATTGAATGTTTGATTGTTGGTGTACATCATACGCTCAATCAGAATAAAAAGGAGTATGATATTAGTTATTTGGTGGAGCTACCTGATCATACATGTATAGACATTAACGAAAAATCTGTGATAAAAAAAATCAAATAAATGGGCAAATATTTTAATATTAAAGAGTTGAGCTATTCACGAATAGCAGCGGAAAAGGGCATAAACAACACTCCTATCGGTGATGTAAAAAGAAACTTAGAATTATTGATTGATAAATGCCTTGACCCGATAAGGCAGGAATATGGCAAGCCTATAACTGTAAGTAGTGGTTATAGGAACTATCTCGTGAATCAACTTGTTGGGGGTAAGGCAACGAGCCAGCATTTGAAAGGAGAGGCAGCAGACATTGTTGGAAAGAATGAGAAAGAAACAAGACGAATCTTTGAAATTGCAAAAGAACAAGGTAATTATGACCAACTACTTTTTGAAAGTAATAAAAAGGGTAGTGTTTGGGTGCATATAAGTTATAAGGCAGAAGGCAACAGACATCAATGTATAGATAATTATATCGTTTAAATTATGAATAAAATAAAAGAATTAGCACAACGATTGTTGAATAAGATAAAATCGTTTGATTTTGAAGGCTTATTTATACCAATAAGTATAACTCTATTACTCATCGTTATTGCTTTGCTTACTTTATCTTGTAACACGACTAGACGTATGACCGACAATAGTCGGAAAGCCACTTTAGATAGTGTGAGAACGGAATATTTATATATCCGTGATACCTCTTTTATTGAGAATACTAGAATTGTAAGAGATAGCATTTTTTTCGAGAGTACCGGCAATACGCAGGTTATTTTCTCTGAAAAAGGGGGTACTTATAATGTCAAAACGGGAGAAGCATCTGGGGTTATAAACGTTTCTTCTTCTTCTTCAGAAAGGAAGCTACAGAAAAGTCTTGATACCGCGAATAAAAATGAGATGAATTTAACAACGATGCTAAAAGCCTCTCGCGATAGCGTTAAAATGTTCAAAGAAACTAAAGACATCAAAGAGTATAAAAAAACTGTAATGGCTGGCTGGTACATATATCTAATAGTAGGCTTTTTAGTCGGCATTGCTTTTATTATTTTCCTGAAGAAATTTCCATATACTGCTCCCTTTTTCTTTTGGTTATGAAAAGTCAAGAGCATCATTTGCAGGTACAATGTATTAATTGGTTTCGTTTGCAATACCCAAAGGAGCTTATATATGCTATCCCGAACGGTGGGCAGCGCAATATTATAACAGCTAAAAAACTAAAGGCAGAGGGAGTAACTGCTGGTATACCTGACCTCTTTGTCGCTGCCGCATGTGGCGGTTATAATGGTATGTATATAGAATTGAAGAATGGTAAGAAAGGCATTGTGTCCGAAGACCAAAAAAGTATAATTGCACATTTGCAAAATAAAGGCTACAAAGTCGTCGTTTCTCGGAGCTTCGAGGACTTTACTTCGATAATTAACGCCTATCTTTCCTTGTAGGTATTACATATTTCACAACATTTTTTTACGCGATACAGTCCCTCATGTGTATATTTTTATACGCATTAACTTTTTATTTCTCAAATGTTAATGATATTTAAAACGATGAAAATAGTCAGACAATAGTGTACAATCTAATAATATTATGCATATCTTTGTAATACAAACAAAGGAGATAAACAATAACAAATTTAATATTACAATTATGAAAACAAATGAAACAGCAAGTATAAAAATGGTAATTGATTTATCAGACTATCAAAATATAGATAGCGTAGTTATCATTCTTAAAAAATCACAAGAAGAACAAATCAAAAGGGTTCAACCCAAAACAAAAAAGGAATTAAGAACTTTAATTGATAAAACAATTGAAGAACAGGGATATGCCTGTGATTTAAATTTTATAGATACATCACTTATAAAGGATATGGGAAAGTTGTTTTATAATTCCAGATTCACAGGTGATATCTCCTCTTGGAATGTTTCTAATGTTACTGATATGAGTTGGATGTTTTATAAATCCAGATTCACAGGTGATATTTCTTCTTGGAATGTTTCCAAAGTAATTAATATGGATTCTATGTTTGCTGATTCCAAATTCAATGGCAATATTTCTTCTTGGAATGTTTCTAATGTTACTGATATGAGTTATATGTTTGCTTATTCCAAATTCAATGGCAATATCTCTTCTTGGGATGTTTCTAATGTTACTGATATGCGTTGTATGTTTTATAAATCCGAATTCAATGGCAATATCTCTTCTTGGAATGTTTCTAATGTTACTGATATGAGTTATATGTTTGCTTATTCCAAATTCAATGGCAATATCTCTTCTTGGGATGTTTCTAATGTTACTGATATGCGTTGTATGTTTGCTGATTCCAAATTCAATGGCAATATCTCTTCTTGGAATGTTTCTAATGTTACTAATATGCGTTGTATGTTTTATAATTCCGAATTCAATGGTGATATCTCTTCTTGGAATTATAGGAATGATGTAAATAAAGAAGATATGTTTAAAAAATATTTAACTAATTAATTTAACATTTACAATTATGAAGAAACAAATTTATTTTGTCTTATTGCTTTTCTTAGCAATCATATTTTTATCACTTACGTTATCTGCAATTGTTGCAATAATTAACCTTGAATTTATTGAGGAAAATTTATTATGGATAGTCATAACGGCAATGGCAATTGTTGCAAGTGGAGTAATGGGATATGCTTTTATAAAAGAGCTAATGGACGTGATTGAGGAGGACAAACAAATTACAAAGTTCAAAAAAGACAACGAGAAATGGAACTAAAAACAGCAATAGAAATGACAGTTGAAAGAGTAAATACAGAAATAAGAGACCTGACACCCGATTTGATGGTTGCAGAAGGAACAAGTGATGTAGAGCCAAAAGCCGAAGATATTAAATTGCTATTACTTTCAGAAAAATGGGAATGCTCAAACATAAATATACGGTTTGATAATATGCAAGGATTTTGGAGGTGGAATTGTGACATAGCACGTCCATCTTAATTAGCGGTAGCAAGTAGCCACGTGCAACTTTGTAATATAAACAAGGGGTAGACAATAACAATTTAACATTTACGATTATGAAAGATTTAAGCAAATTAACAAACGAAGAATTATTGCAGAGTTTGAAAAGAGAATTTGAAAAAAGAGAGCTTTTTTAAAAGATACAGCTATGACAAGCATGGAATTACTAAGGAGTAAAAGTGAAAATGAGGTTTATGAATACCAATTAGAAGTAGAGAAATTTTTAGCTTTTTTCAAAGAAGAAAGTAAATATCTTGATATTGATAATGCTAAATACAAAGCTACAGGAGAATTAACGTATATCACTGATTACGTTTTCTCTAACATTGCAATTGAGGTTGAAAAAATTAATCTTTTGACAACGTTATTTTGGGGTGAGTTATGTTTCAAATATTTAATAACCTTTCATCAATTTTATCAAGATTGCGAAGAAGTTGCAACGGATATTTTAAAAGAAATAAATAAAATATTATGAAACCATTAAAAGATGATTTTGAAAAATTAATGACATCTGAAGATGTCCTATGTGTCAAGACTATTTTAAACATTGATTTTGCAATGCAATTTGCTGAAAATCGCATTTATAGTGTAACTTCTGTAAATCTTGAAACAAGAGGGAAATATGATGATGATAATAGAATAGTATATTTGGAGCTTCGACACGGTGACGATAGATGCAAGTTTATCGAATCGGGAAAAAATGCCGAACAGATAATTTTTGATAAGCTAAAATCATGCTTTGTTCCTATGTCAAAGGTAATTTCGGTGTACAGGGAGAACATGGCACGTAACCTTTTAAATAAATAAAAAAAATGGACAATAATAATTTTTATAAAACAACCGACTTATTTGGTAATGAACAAATAAATTTCATTAAAAAGAAGTCCACAAAGTGTAAGACTTTGTTTGACAATTATGAAGGCTTTGTGGATAAGTTCAAGCAAAAAAAAACAACCGATGATTGCTTCACTCCAAAAGAAGTAATGGATACAGTTATTGATTATGTAAACGAAAAATATCCGCTTGCCGGCAAACAAATAATTCGTCCATTCTTTCCTGGCGGAGACTTTGAAAGCGTTGATTACCCAGATAATTGCGTTGTAATTGATAACCCCCCATTCTCCATTCTTTCAAAAATATGTAGGTTTTATATAGAGCGCAATATCAAATTTTTTCTCTTTTGCCCTCATTTAACCGCGTTTAGCTCTGATATTGATGTGACCCACATAATCACCGGCGCGGCAATCACCTATGAGAATGGGGCAGTCGTAAAGACCTCGTTTGTTTCAAATATGTTTGGAGATGTTAAAATCTTGGGAGATGCTGAATTGCATGATAAATTAAAAAGAATACAAAAAAGAGATAATAAAACCCTTCCAAAATATCAATACCCAGACAACATAATTACTGTTAGCAAGGTTGCTTATTGCGTTGAGAAAGGCGTGAATGTAACTTTTTTTAAGGATGATTTAAAGTATTGTAGAGCTATGGATGCGCAGAAGATGCACGGTGTGACGCTGTTTGGGTCGGGGTTTTTAGCATCAAACAAAGCAGCAGCGGAAATGGTAGCAGCGGCAGAAAAGGCAGCAGCAAAAAAGGCAGCAGCAGCAACAGAAAATGTAATTACATGGGAGCTTTCACAAAGGGAGAAGGAAATTATTAAATCACTTGGAAAATCACATTAATACGCTTAACGGCAGGAGTGTTGATGACTTTATAAAAGTCGTTGAGGATTATTTTCAATAAATAACTAATGAATAATATTAAAACAGAATCAAAATGAAAACAGAATTAGTAAAATTTAATAACCGCACGAAGCCCAGCATGTTTTATATCGCGTGTTGTGCGTAGTGCTTTAATAATCAAAAAAATGAATAATATTAGTTTCAAAGCAGAAACAATAAAAGGCGAAATTATCGAAGCGTGTTGTGTTATAAATAAACATGATAGACTTCTTTTAAGTAATGAAGCTAAAGCAGGATTTTGGATAGAGTGCAAGCCAGACACGCTTCAAGTAGTCAATAAAAAGCAAGTTGAATCTTGTTCTTATTGCGGAAAATCTTCCTGTAATGGTAGCTGTTCTTAGCATTACGCACAACGGTTTGGGTATTTGCGAAGTTGCCCTTGCAGATATTTCAAATTAAGCACAAATGTTGATGGGCAATTTTGCAAATACCTTGTTATGTGTAGTTGCGGTTTATTTAGCAGAAACTCAAATTGAAAACGAAATAAAAAAGAATTAGAAAAAAGAAGCGATGGAATTAAATAAAATATATAACGAAGATTGCCTAAATGCTTTGGCAAAAATACCTGATAATAGTATTGATTGTATTATCACAGACCCACCATACGGAACGAAAACAACTTTTAGGGTTGGGTGGATGGTTGGAGAAAGAAGTAATGTAATGCCTTTGGTGTTGCCCGAACTATTTAGGATATTGAAACCTGATGGAGCTTTTTATTGCTTTACTTCATTTAGCAAAATGAGTGAATGGCTTTTAAGATTTGAGCAATACTTTAAACTACATAATATAATTATTTGGGATAAAGAAAGGCATAGTGGATGCTATTCTTCTAACGCTTGGCAATACACTTGGGAGGGTATTTTCTTTGGAACTAAAAATAGTAGGCAAGTAAGAAAGTATATGCCTGATGTAATCCGAAGTACTCAAAAAGGCAAAAAGAAAGCAATGGAAAAGCCTGTTGATATTTTGCAAATGCTGATTGAAGCAAGTACAGATAAAGGAATGGTAATACTTGACCCTTTTATGGGAACTGGAAGCACTATTGAGGCTTGTATTAGAACAGAGCGAAATTATATTGGAATAGAGATAAACAAAGAGTTTTATCAGTACACTGAAAATCGTATTTCTTCTTTGTGCGGTGGGCTTTTTTCTAATTCTTTTTCAATCGAAAGTTCAATTGAAACGGAATGATAGCAATTACACATAACTAATTATTTACGAAACTACCAAATTAAATTTTTTGTAACTATTTCAAATGTTAATGATATTTAAAACGATAGAAATAATCAGACAAAGGTGTGTAATCTATTAATATTATATGTATTTTGTAACACGAACAAGGAGATAAACAATAACAATTTAAATTTACAATTATGTCAGTAAACAAGGTTATCCTGTTAGGATATGTGGGCAAAGACCCAGAAATTAAAGAGTTTGAATCAGGTAAAGTTGCAAAAATGACTATCGCAACTACTGAAAAGGGCTATAAGTTAAAATCAGGTAAAGACATCCCTGACCGCACCGAATGGCACAATATTATGTTGTGGGGCGGATTGGCAGAAGTCGCAGAAAAGTATATAAACAAAGGTCAGCAAGTCTATATAGAAGGAAAAATACAGACTCGCTCGTGGGCAGATAAAGAGGGGGTAACACACTATACGACGGAAGTAGTTGCCTCTGATTTACAGATGCTCGGGAAAAGAGAACAAGGCGCAAAGGTAGTAACCACACCGACCGCAATAAATACAAAAGTAATTGATAATGATTTACCATTTTAAACATGCAAATTAAATTAACTAAATTTAACAATAAGGCTAACCTTGAAAATGTGTTTGCACTTATGAAATTAAGGGTGAATTTATTAACAAATGGCGAATACATAGTAACGATTAATCGTATAAAATCGCATAGGACTATACCACAAAATAAACTTTACTGGTTGTGGCTAAAATTAATTGCGGATGAGACGGGTCATACGGACAATGACTTGCACGCATACTTCAAAGCCGCATTTTTAGAAAAGCAATACAAAGTTGTATTTAGCGAACAAGTGGAAATTGATGCAAGCACGACAAGATTATCAACAAAAGAATTTACGACTTTTTTAGATAACATTTATCTATTTGCAAGCGAAACATTAGGGATAGTTTTGCCGAAACCAGATGATATTGGTTTTAACGAATTTTATACAAATTACTTGTCCAATAGTTAAAAATATATAAAGTATCTTAATAAAAAAACACGTGAATTTATGAAAAACACCTTCTTTTTTTCTCATGATTTTGGCGCCAGGAACGACCCGAAATTGCAAAATCTTATGATGGAACATGGTTGCGAAGGAATAGGCGTTTATTGGTGTATCGTTGAGCAAATGTATGAGCAAGGTGGTCAATTACCATTATCAAGTTGTAAAAGCATTGCGTATACATTACACGTGAGTTGCGAATTTGTTAAAAGTGTGATAAATGACTTCTTGTTATTTGATAATGACGGAGATGTTTTTTGGTCTGAATCGGTAAAATCAAGGCTTGATAAAAGAGCTGAAATTTCAGAAAAGAGACGGGAAGCGGGTAAAAAAGGCTGGCAAAAGACTTTCAATAATGAGCAAACGTTAAGCAATAATAAACAAATGTTAGTAGATAACACGGCAAATGTTCGGCAAATGCCGAGCGAAGTTAGAGCAAATGCCGAGCAAACGAAAAGCAATTGCCTGGCTATTAAAGTAAAGGAAAGTAAAGAAAAGAATAATATAAAGAAAAAGAATAAAAAGAAAAAAACCGATAATGCTGAAACCGCAAAGCGGTTTACGCCCCCCTCTCTTGAAGAAGTTAAATCTTATATTTATGAAAAAAAATATTCAACAGATGCCGAAACTTTTGTCGCCTTTTATACTTCTAAGAATTGGTTTGTTGGCAAAAACAAAATGAGGGATTGGAAAGCAGCACTAATTACTTGGGAGAAGCGACAGAGGGAAAACCAAGCAAATAAACAATCAACCACTAAAAATGTTAACGAGATATGGGAAAAATAGAAAATATGTCAGCTATTCTTGACCGAATAAAGAAAAGAGGGTTGTTTCAAGGAGTAGGACGTTTCCAATATTTGCCATTTGATATGGAGCTTGCGCTTGAATTAGTAGAGGGGATAGGCAAAGAAAGAAACCCAAAGTTTCGTATAGACGACGAAAATCGCTTCACTTACGAAAATTTAATCAGGTGGGTGCATGGAGATACAGAAATGAAATGCCTGAACCCTGAGACAAAAGAAATAATTTCGGGGCGTTTGAATTCTGGGATTTATATAGCTGGGAATACGGGATCAGGAAAATCATGGGCTTTGGAAATAATGGCGGCTTACACGCTTATTTATAACTTTCAAATACAAGTAGGGGAAAATAAAAGATGCTTGTATTGGAGTAATTTCAGGAGCGACACGATTTGCGATGAATATACCGAACAAGGCTCATTTGACAAGTACAAGAAAATTTATATAATAGGCATTCAAGACTTAGGAGCTGAACCAGTAGAATCAATGTACATGGGAAATAGAATCAGTGTTTTAAAAAATTTAATGGAATATAGGGGAGATTTTACAGACAAGATAACATTGATTAGTTCTAACCTGCCAATGAGCCACAAAGCGTTGACCGACAGATATGGCGACCGTGTTTCAAGTCGATTAAATGAAATGTGCAACTACTTTGAAATAAAGGGAAAAGATAGACGAAAAATTTAAGTGATATATTTAATAACAATTAAAAATCAAAATCATGAAAACAATTGAAGAATTAACTAAAAGTGTTCACTTTTGTAAAAATGAACAAAACACAACTGCTTCGGAACATCTTCACAATCTTGAACTTGTAAAAGAAGAGATTAGTAATTACATGTACGCCGAATGGTTAGCGACACAGCGTAATATACAAATAGCACTTGAACTATTAGAAGAATTAAAAAAATAATAAATTGCTTTTTGTAACGATTCGCTTAAATGTTAATGATATTTAAAATGATAAAAAGAATCGGATATTTGTGTACATCTTAATAATATTATCTATATCTTTGTAATACAAACAAAGAGATAAACAATAACAATTAAAACAAAATATCATGAACGCAATCGAACAATTAAACAGCATCAAAGGTCAATTAAACTATGTAAATAATGTTTTAGCAATTGGCGGATTAGAAGCATGGGAAGCAAAAGAATATTCAAATTTAGCAGAAGAATACGAAGAAGAAATCATAAGACTTACAAACCATATTAAAGCAAACCCTGAAATCTTTGAATAATGGATTATATTAATTATAACGGTTTCGGGCTTGGCGAAGTGGCTGGACCCGAAGCTAAATAGAATTACTAAACTTTAAAATTAAAAACGAATGTTAGATAGAATTACTGAACAGCCATTTTGCCAAACCCGTGTTAGTGGCAGTACTTTTGTAAACGCTGATTGCTTCACTCCAAAAGAAGTAATGGATACAGTTATTGATTATGTAAACGAAAAATATCCGCTTAACGGCACAGTACGGATAAATTAAAAATAACTTAAAAATAAATTATATGGCAGATTGGACAGGAAATAGCAACAGCATTTATAAAACGCTGGGAGCAAGTAACCACACAGACAAAGAACGACAAAACGAAGATTTTTACGCAACTGAACCAAAGGCGGCTAAATTACTTTTGGAATTAGAAACATTTTCGCCTAATATTTGGGAGTGTGCTTGTGGAGATGGTAGTTTGAGCAAAGTATTTGAAAGTGCTGGATATAATGTAAAAAGCACAGATATAGTTGATAGAGGATTTGGAAAAAGTGGAATAGATTTTTTAAACACACAAACAGAATGGGATGGTGATATAATTACAAACCCACCTTACAAATTTGGGAAAGAGTTTGTTGAAAAAGCATTGGAAATAATACCCGAAGGAAAAAAGGTAGCAATGTTTCTTAAACTTCAATTTATGGAAGGTAAAGCACGAAAAAATCTATTTCTTAAATACCCTCCAAAAGTAATTTATGTTTCATCCTCTCGGTTGCTTTGTGCTAAAAATGCAGAGTTTGACAAAATGGTTGAAGGTGGCGGAAGTGCTGTTGCTTATGGTTGGTATGTGTGGGAGAAGGGGTATAAAGGCAAAACAGAACTACAATGGTTCAATTAACGGTT